>Ga0207671_10000577_pt1 | contig 49208 bp, 45 predicted proteins | sample KBSC24metaG_FD_184352 | JGI IMG/M metagenome (GOLD analysis project Ga0207671, IMG submission 184352) | Corn rhizosphere microbial communities from Kellogg Biological Station, Michigan, USA - KBS C2-4 metaG (SPAdes) (version 2) | ecosystem: Host-associated > Plants > Roots > Rhizosphere > Soil... | reverse complement strand
CGAGCCACCGCCGGCGATCGTCGCGCCGGCGCCAGCGGCGAAATAAGTGCCCGCGGCGTCGGCGGGATTCTTCAGATTGTAGACTGTTCCGGCGCCATCAATGCGATCAATGCCGATGTCAACAACGCTCAGTCCCGAAACGGTGAAGGGATAGGGCTTGCCTTTGAACAACAGAGTTCCGTTGCCCCACGTATATCCAACGCCAGCGGCGACACTGCCACCAGAGAATGCAATCGTAGCCGATGGCGCTTCTTGAGCGAAGCTGACAGCCGGTGACGCCAGAAGTGCGATGGTCATCAGACAAGTAGTTGACAAGCGTGACATGCGAACGTTCCTTCTTTGAGATAGAAATTTTGGAAATCAAGAAAACCGGCGTGGGCGCAAAACCGGCCTCGAGAAGCGCGACAATCTCGGAGCCATCGATGGATGCTGAGTTGAGCGTGCCGCCCGCCAATTTCGTGATCGACCAAACGTCGGGTACTTTCCATTGGCATCCCGCTGCTATTTTCTAGCCATCAGCGGGCAAGAAGATTGCGGAATTACCGGTGGTTAAGGAGGCGAGGGCACTCCCTGGCGCGTGACCGCGCTCACGGTTGCAGTGTTAAGCGTTTTTGGCCTCTTCTCGCACGATGCCGGCGGTATCGGACGCAAATCGCGCGTTGATCGCCAGGGTTTTGCTGATTTCTTTCGCATAGTCCGAAACCGCATCGCGCCAATAGTCGCCGATGACATCCAGGGTATCATTGGTTTTTTCCGCAGCTATGACGTCATCCATCAGCTTGATGTCGCGCTGAAAACGGTGTTGAAGGAATGATAGGCCTTCGACCTGATAGCGAAGCAATGTTTTCGCTATCGTTGTCGGTATCTTCAATGCGGACCCAGTCGGGTTGTTGTCATCGCTCAAGGCCAGGAATGACGCCATCGGAAGCTCGAAAGCAGACTTTAGAACTTGTTTCTGCATGACACGTTTTCTCCATTGAACACGCAGAAGCCTACCGCGCCGAGAAGGAAGCCACTTTGATCGAAGTCAAGAACGGATCTTCGGTGTCATCGGAAGCCGGAACCACGGTCGCACGATATTGGATAGAGGATTTCCGGCAGCTCACATCGGTGGAAAGGTTTGTCTCTCGCGGAGATGAGCGTAATAGCCATGGATCGGCGGACGATCCAGCGATGAACCGTGGAGTGGTCGACGTGAATCCGCGCTCGGCCATCATCTCTTCCAGATCACGCAGGCTAAGATTGTAAGCCAGACACCAACGTGCGCACAGCAGGATTACAGATCGGTCGAAGTGACGGCCATTGAACATCGACGAGCTCCCTGAAATGGAAGAGCCTATGCTCCAGCCAACGTTGCCGTGCGGTTTGCGAGAGAGCAGACGCAGGTGCCCCAGGTTCCGGCGGGTGAAACTTTCCGCAAGCGTACCGGTTCGAAAGAATGTGATCTTCCGGCTTTCGCTCATCTGCATTAAACACGCGTCGCAGCTCTAATATTTCCCGGAGCAGCATCAATTTAGCCTCACTCCGGTGGGGCTTTTCTTTGACTTCAATCGTGGCGGTCGTTTCGCGAATGGCGTCCTTGCGCGACATCTTGCAATGTCAGCGCCTTCGTCCTCTGGTCTGATGAAAATCGCTTGGGACTGCATGATGGAAACGTCCCGAGTCGAATCGATGACTTCGGTCGTCCCTGTCCTGTACAGCAATGCATGTTCAACCCCCGAGGTTGGCAATTTTGCAACACCGACTATGTCCGCTAAATTTCGAAGTTCTTATAGATGGACAACGGGAGAGGTTAGCGCTGATATGAAGTCGCAGGGTCCGGTCTTGGTTCGAAAGCAATGCGATGGGATTTTTAAGCTGGTGGCACATGGAAATGATCAGATTGCGCAGCCGGCTCGATACTCGCGCCGTTGCTGGATCATACGAGCCGTGGGCCTGCGATGCGATTGATCGCTTCGAGCGTGAGATCGAGGCTTTCTGTCGACGATCGGGATTTTTCGTCGTGATGTGAGGGTCGAAACTTGCGCAGGCAGCAAATGTTTCAACCCAGACAATAAGTCGGTTGGAACGAGGAGACCAATTACGAAATGGCACTCTGGACGGCATAAGGCAGGTGCATCGAAGATGCTGGTATAGAATTCATTCTGGAAGACGCCGATGGCTATGGAATCCGGATCAAGAAGCCGCAATTGCCGCCATCGTAGGCTCGACTGCAAACAAGCTCGCGCGGCATGGGGACATATGTAGCGAACATCGTTGTCGTATGGCGGACTGCTTTAAAGCAGAGGATGGGGCAACTAGATCTCTTTTGGTTGGGGGACAAAGACGCAAAAGCGGTGGTCAGGCCCGGCCTCGCTCGAATGCGTCGGCATAGAGCGCCTCGATCCGTTCGACCTCGACGTCGTCCAATGCAGCGAACTCCTTCGTGCGTGCTCTCTGCGACAGCCGGCCGTCGTTCCGGTCGAGGAATTTGTGCAGCAGTTCACTTGAGCTGTTGGCATGTCGACGATCATTGCCAGGGCGCTGAAAAATGTCGCAATCAGGCTGGGCGAGCTATTTGGCCCATTGGATAATCTCTAGTGTCGCGACGACCTTCCTCAGACAACCATCGTCTTCGACCCTGCAGACCACACCATGCGATTGGCCAATTACGGCAATTGTACTTGTAATGCATCACGCTAGCACAGACGACCACCTTTCGTCTGTGCCCACCGTTACGTTCATTCCTATCGAACGACGCGCTTTCCGGCGAAAAATCCAAAATAACGCTCTTAATGGAAGCAGGACAGCCGATCACGCCGTCACTTCGGGGCTGCCAGCCTAAGATGCCTGGAGCCGTTCAGCAGTGAGTTGAAATTCCGACCTTAGGAATGATGCAAGCTGGCGAACAGGAAGACGCGGTTGCATCGGCAGAATCATGGCAAGGCGCAGCAGAGGGAGTGTGGGCAGGCCGTCTCCTTCGCCGAGGCGGCGCCAATCGACCGGAACCGCGCTTTCCGGCAGCACTGTCAGAACATCTCCCGAAGCAACTGCCAAGCGAATGCCTGCGATGTCCGACGAGGAGTAAACGATACGCCAGTTTCGGGCCTGCTGGTCCAATGCCGCAAGTATCTGGGGTCGCGCGCGGCAGCCATCGGGAAAAAGTGCAAGGTGAAGATTGGTGGCCGTCTCCGGCGACCGGTTTGGGCCGCAACACCAGACCTGGCGCTCCTCGCGAATGATCTCCCCCTTGGGCTCGGAAACGCTCTGCGTCACGATCGCGACATCTAGGTCGCGCGATTCCACCATCTGTTCCAGCCGATGCGAAAAATCGTGCCGAAGATCGAGGCTGACATTCGGATGGCGAGGCACGAAACGATCCAAAAGGGCGGTGCCGAAAAGGGTGAGGTAGTCGTCCGGCATGCCGAGCCGAACCCGGCTTTCGTTTCGTCCTTCGAGAAGCATCGCAAGCGCCTCGTCCTCGATCGCGCGGATCCTGCGCGCATAGCCTAAGAGCCGCTGTCCCGTCGGGGTTAGTGAAACGCGTCGATGCGCGCGCTCAAAGAGGCGCAGATCGAGCCGCTCCTCCCACTTCGCGACGGCCATGCTGACGGCAGCCTGCGTGCGGCCAAGCCTCTCGGCTGCGGCAGTGAAGCTCCCGGTTTCCGCTACGGCAAGAAACGCAGCCAAGGCATCGCTATCGAGGTTTCTCATGATCTATCGCACCAGTTTGATAGCGTTTCTATACGCCTGATGCAGCCTTTGTGAAAGATCAGTGACGCTTATGGATCAATAAGAAATCTCTGCTTTCGCCTCCGGCTGGCGCGATTATGGTTTCATCCCGTGCTTACCAATCCTAAGAAAAAGGGGAACAACGTGAAACACAAATTCCATGCCACGCTCATCTCGGCACTCCTGTCTGGCGCTGTACTTTCATGCGCCTTTGCCTTTCCGGCCGCAGCGGAAACTACATTGCGGCTCGCGCATGCATCGTCGCCGGACAGCCTGATCAACAAGGCGGTTGAAAAATTTGCGGCGGAGGTGAAGGAGGAGAGCAAGGGATCAGTCGTGATCCAGATCTTCCCGAACGGCCAGCTTGGCGACGAAGGCCCGATCGCGGACGGCGTCGGCGCCGGCGCGATCGACATCGGCCTGGGTGGATCGATCGACGCGATCGATCCGCGTCTCAACGTGCTCTCGCTGCCGTTCCTCTTCAAGGACGCCGCGAATGTGCACAAGTTCCTGGATAGCGAACAGGGGCAGGCAGTGCAGCATTTCGGTGAAAAACGCGGCTATCTCATGCTCGGCGCACTGGATTCAGGCTTCCGCCAGTTTGCCACCAGCAAAGCCATCGAAAAGCCCGCAGACCTTTCGGGCGTCAAGATCCGCACTCCCCCGAACCCGGTCATTCTCGCAACCATGAAGCAGTTCGGTGCTCTTGCCGAGTCCATTCCCTTCGGTCAGGTCTACACCGCCCTGCAGTCGCATGTCGTTGCCGCGGTGGAGCCCGAGATGCGCGATTACTACGATTCCAAGTGGTATGAAGTCGCAAAGCATCTGACCATATCCAACTATATCTGGACCGCGAATTGGTGGTTCATGAACAAGGACCGCTTCGACGCTCTGACACCTGATGAGCAGGCGGCCGTTAAGAAGTCGGCGACCGATACAGTTGCCTGGTACCGAAGCGAACTCGACAAAGCTTACGCCGACACCCAGGCATCTCTCGAATCCAAAGGCGTGACGGTAACGAAGGTCGACACAGCTCCATTCGCCGAGATGGTCAAGCCGGTTTATGCCCAGTTCGCTAAAGAATGGGGCGCCGATCTCGTTTCCGCGGTCGAAAAGTCCGCGGCCTCGAACTGAGGTCTAAGCCAATGGAACGAGTTCACAATTCTGCCTCGCCGCTGCGGCGGGGTCCGTTGACGCGCGCACTGGAGCTTCTGGGCGTTATCGCGTTCGTCGTGATGTTCTTTTCGACCTTGCTGGGCGTGATTGCGCGTTTCTTCGAATTCGGCGGCGTCGAGTGGTCGTTCGAGGTGGCAGGCATCGCCTTCATCTGGATCACCTTCATCGGACTGCTCAATGCAGAACTGCGGGGAGAAAACGTCGCATTTGAAGCGCTCAATCAGTCGGCGCCTCCCGCTTTGAAGCGGGTATTCGACCTGATCTCGATCCTTGCCCTTGTGACCATGGGCGGTGCATTCCTGATCAGTGGCTGGGCCGTCTGGCAGCGTTCCGCGATGGTTCCAACTGCCGTTCTGCGCATGCCGACGGGTGTCATCACAGCAACGGTGCTGATCCTCGGCCTCGGTGCGCTGGTGATTGGCATTAGACGCCTGCTTGTCCTCACTGGTTTCAAGCAACGGCAGGAGGAGCCGGTATGACCGTCGCTGTTCTCATCATCAGCTTTTCCTTTTTGCTCCTGATCGGCGTTCCGATCGCCTGGTGCATGGGCATCGCAAGTCTCATCACAATCTATGTCGGCGGTCTGCATCTTCCGACTGCATGGTTCGCACAGCAGACGCTGCGTGGCGCTGACGCGATCACGCTTGCCGCAATCCCGCTCTTCCTCTTTGCCGGTGAGTTGATGAACCGTGGAGGGTTGACGACACGCATCATGAGGGTCGCCGAGCATATTTTCGGCCGCATCACCGGAGGCCTCGGTCTCGTCAATGTCGCAACCGCTCTCGTCTATGGCGGCATCAGCGGTTCGGCGACGGCCGACACCGGCGCGGTAGGATCGATCATGATCCCCGCGATGGCGCAGCGTGGCTACCCTAAGGCCTTTGCGGCTGCAGTGACGGCCGCCTCCGGTACCCTCGGCATCATCGGCCCGCAGAGTGTGATTCTGATCCTTTACGGAGTCCTGACCAACACCTCGATCGGCGGTCTGCTGGTGGCGGCTCTCATTCCCGGCGCTTTCATCGCCGCAACTTTCATGATCACGTCCTACATCGTGGCGCGACGCCACAATTTTCCGAGAAACGAGGCCCCTGCGGTCTGGGGCGAGATCGGGCGTGACGTTATTGGCGCCCTGCCGGCACTTCTGATGCCGGTGCTCGTGCTCGGTTCGATCATCGGCGGCATTGCTACCGCGACGGAAGCCTCTGCATTGGCGGTGGTCTATTCCTTCCTGGTCGGTATCCTCGTCTATCGCGAGCTACCGCTTCGTTCCCTCTACGCTGCGGCATCCGCGGCAGTCGCAACAACCGGCGTCATTATGATGATCATGGCGTTGGCAACCCCATTCGGTTGGATTTTGACCGTTGAACAGGTTCCGGCCAACGCCGCGGCCTGGATCACAGGGCTCCATACGGGACCGATTGTAACGATCATTCTCGTTCTGGTCCTCCTAAAGGTCGTTGGCTTCTGGCTCGACCTCGGGCCGGCCCTGATCATTCTCGCGCCGATCCTGGTTCCGATTGCGCTGGCCGCTGGCATGACGCCCTACCAGACGGGGATCGTCTTCACCATGACGCTCGGCATTGGCCTTTTCACGCCGCCGATCGGCACAAACATCTTCGTGGTCTGCAACGTGGCCAAGCTCGACATGTGGTCGGTTTCTGTTTGGCTCGTCCCCTATTGGATCGCAAGCATCGTCTGCGTGGCGGGTCTCGTCGCGTTCCCGTCATTGACAGAATGGCTCCCGAAGCTTTTTGGAGTTTAAAAATGCAACATCTCGTCTGTGGGATATCCAGCGCGGGTCGGGTCGTGCCCGATGTGGATGGAGAGCCGTTTCTGGTCGAAAAAGCTCAGGGTCCCTACGTCTGGGACCAGAAGGGCCGAAGGTACGCAGATACGGCTCTCGGTTTCGGCGCGACGTTCTTAGGTCATACCGATCCGGACGTGACCGAGGCCGTGCGGGTTGCCATGGAACGTGGCTCGATGCCGGCCTACGCTCACGCTCTCGAGGAAGAAGCCGCCTCTAGTCTTGCCGCTCATACGAAAGACCTCAGTAAGGTGATCTTTCTAAATTCCGGCAGCGAAGCGGTTCATCTCGCCTGTCGTACCGCCCGTGCAGTCACGGGGCGGCGCAAGATCGTCAAGATGGCGGCTGGATACGACGGCTGGTTCGACGATGTTGCGTTCGGCAACGCCGGATCACAAGAAGCTCTGATGGGATCCAACGTCCGACCGAGCAACGGAGACACACTTCTGCTCCGCTTCAACGACGTTGCGGATGCGGAGCTTCTCTTTTCTGAATGCAACGACGTTGCAGCCATTGTTCTGGAGCCCATGATGGCGAATGCCGGGTGCGTCGTGGCCAAGCCCGGCTACCTCGAACACGTCGTATCGCTTGCGCGCAAGCGCGGTGCGTTGGTCATCATGGACGAAGTGCTCATGGGCTTCCGTCTCCATCCGGGCCTAGCCTCGCACCATCTTGGCATTTCTCCTGATCTTGCAACTATCGGCAAAGCGATCGGTAACGGCTACGCAGTCGCAGCCTTGGTTGGCCATCCGGACATCATGTCCGCCTTCGAGGACAAGCGCGTCGTGCGCGCCGGGACCTACAACGGCAATCCGGTAGCCTGCGCTGCCGTAAACGCATCGATGAAGGTCGTCGATACGATCGATTACGCTGCCTTGCGACAGGCCGGCGACGCCTTGCGAGAGACCATCCGCGTGTCGTTTGAAGAAAACGGCGCAGATGTTGTTACCAGCGGATACGGCACTGTCTTCACCCTCTGGAGCTCGCGCAGCGCCCCAATCGACTATCGGGAGGCGGTCCAGAAGGCCGACCCGTCGTTTTCCGCCAACATGCATATCGCACTTCGCCGCGCCGGGGTGATGTCGATGTTCGGCACCTATGGCAGGCACTACATCTCTGCACGAAATAGCGCACCTGTCATGCAGCAGCTGGCGGAAGGTTTCGCCTCCGCCGCCCAGCAACTTGCAGTCTGAAGTTGTCGGCCGGAGCAGTTCCGGCCGTCTTTTGCTTTAAGGGAGAGAGAATGCCTGTGATCTATGTCCTCAACGGACCAAACCTCAACCTTCTCGGAAAGAGGCAGCCACACATCTATGGCGGCAAGACCCTGGCCGACGTCGAAACCGAAGTTCGCGGCCTTGCAAGCGAGCTCGGATTCGATATTCGCTTTCATCAGAGCAACCGGGAATATGAGATAATCGACTGGATCCACGAGGCCCGGGAGGACGGGGCCGCGGTCGTGATCAATCCGGCCGCATTCACGCATACTTCGGTCGCAATTCTCGACGCCCTTAACGCCTTTGAGGGGCCAGTCATCGAGATACATATTTCGAATGTGCACCAACGCGAGAGCTTCCGACATCATTCGTTCGTGTCGCTGCGCGCCGACGGCATCATCGTCGGAATGGGGACCGATGGCTACCTGCTGGCTTTGCGCGGCGCGATTTCAAGACTGAATGCGCAGCGTAGCAAGAAATGAAGACGTCGATCGCAACAGTCTCGATCAGCGGCGAGTTTCCGGAGAAGCTCGCGGCGATCGCCAAGGCGGGCTTCACGGGCGTCGAAATCTTTGAGAACGATTTTCTAACCTATGACGCATCGCCGCGTCAGGTCGCAGCCCTGGTCCGTGATCATGGGCTTGAGGTCACACTGTTCCAGCCGTTTCGCGACTTCGAAGGCATGCCTGAGCCGATGCGCGCACGCGGCTTCGAGCGCGCCAAGCGGAAATTCGACATCATGGGCGAACTTGGCACCGATCTGATGCTGATCTGCTCGAACGTGTCTCCGTTCGCGCTCGGCGGAATTGACCGTGCTGCTTCGGATTTTCAACAGTTGGGAGAACTCGCTGCGGCACACGCGGTCAGGGTTGGCTTTGAGGCGCTCGCCTGGGGACGGCATGTCAACGACCATCGCGACGCTTGGGAAATTGTTCGACGGGTGGATCATGTAAACGTCGGCTTGATCCTCGACAGCTTTCATACGCTTGCCCGCAAGATCGACCCCAACACGATTAGATCGATACCAGGCGACAAGATCTTCATCGTCCAGCTTGCCGATGCGCCGTTGATCGATATGGATCTTTTGTACTGGAGCCGTCACTTCAGAAACATGCCAGGCGAAGGCGATCTCCCTGTTGTCGACTTCATGCGCGCCGTGGCGGCAACCGGATACGACGGTCCGTTGTCTCTGGAAATCTTCAACGATCAATTCCGAGGCGGCTCTCCGCGAGCGATCGCAGAGGACGGCCATCGTTCGCTGATCTATCTGATGGATTGCGTTGCGAGGCTAGAACCAGATCTGAGCACTGACGTCCCCGCTATGCCCAATCGGGTTCGTGCCGCAGGCGTCGAGTTTCTTGAATTCACGACGGACGAAGAGCAGAAACTTGAGCTCGAAGCACTGCTGTCGACGCTTGGATTTGCAAAAACCGGAAAGCACATCAATCGCTCGGTCGACCTTTTTACGCAAGCCGATATCCGGATCGTAGTCAATACGGACACGAAAGGGGATACTTTCGCAAGTTCGTCATACGCGGTGCATGGTACCAATGCCTATGCGTATGGAATGAAAGTCGATGATGCGCGAGTGGCCGGCGACCGCGCCCGAAGCCTGGGCGCCGCTACGTTCTCAGAACCGCGATTTGGGGGAGAAGTCGCAGTGCCGGCGATCCAAGGGGTCGGCAATAGTGTAATTTATTTCCTGGACGATTCCGACGATCTGAAAACCATCTGGGATCGGGAGTTTGTTCGGGTACCCGTTGCTGATCCGGCAGACGATGCCCGCCTCACGCGGGTCGATCATATTGCCCAGACCACTCACTATGACGAGATGCTGACGTGGCTCTTGTTCTATACGTCGATCTTCGAGACCAGACGAGCGCCGATGATCGACGTGATCGATCCAGGCGGCCTTGTCAGGAGCCAGGCAATCGAGAGCCTGACCCAGCCGGGCTTCCGACTGACTATGAACGGTGTCGACAATCGCAAGACGTTCGCCGGCAAGTTCCTGGCCGAAGGCTTCGGAACGAGCATTCAGCACATTGCATTTGCGACTCAGGATATATTCGCAACGGCAGCTGCATTGCAGGCGCGCGGATTTCAGCCGCTGCCGATCTCTCGCAATTATTACGACGACCTCGAAGCACGTTTCGGGTTGTCGCCAGAGTTCTCCGACAGGCTTCGAGCGCACAGCATCCTCTATGACCGTGACGAGGCCGGCGAGTACTTTCAAATTTACAGCCGTACTTTGGGCCAGGGCTTCTTCTTTGAGATCGTTGAGAGAAGGGTCGGATACGCCGGCTACGGCGCTATGAACGCGCCGTTTCGCATTGCGGCACAACGCCGTCTATCTCGACCGGATGGTGTGCCAAAGGTGGGAGTGGGAAAAATGCGCGGGTAAGAGTCTTCCGGTACCCGCATGCGACGACCGGATGCCGCCTGGCGATGGAGCAGCTGATTTGCGCAGCCCGGATCGAACTCAGGGATGCGTTACGTGACAGCAAGCCAGATGGAAATTAACCCGGAGGGTCGGTTCACCCCGGCGAACATCAAAGGGTGCAAATATTGGTACTTCGACATCCCGGACGGACACGGCGATACGAAACGTCGTTACGTCGGTCCTGCTGAAGATCCGGTTATCGCGCAGCGCGTAGCTGATCATAAGCGGGACAAGGATGACCTACGCGCTCGCAGGCTCTTGCCGATGGCGGTCTCTTTCGACTCCGGGGTGTTCTCATCGGGACGGTGGCCTTTCAGTGCTATTCGGGACTACTTGGCGTCCGCCTTCCCATGGCGCGGATCCGCTACGCTTTCTCGACTTCCTCATAAGGGAGCCCGGTCAGGACAATGCTGCTCCACCGAGGCGGTGTCCCAGTCGTCGTCCCTGACCCATCCCGGTATGCGGTCCGCAAGCTCATCGTCGCCAGCCGCCGAAACACTGACGGGCAGGGGCCAGCGAAGCGAGAGAAGGACGTTCGTCAAGCTGCGCTGCTCTTTGGGAACGGCCTATACCTCATAAGCTCAACGATCATCCGACGCTGCGGACTTGGCAACCTGCTACGCAAAGTTTGGGACTGATTGAGCGACGATGGTCGCCAAAGGCGTAATCGGCTGTCGCCACATTCAGCAGTCGGTTCAACCACTCTGTCGCTGTTGTCGATGGAAAATTCGCTCGATCTGGGCGACAGCTGTGAAGAATACGATACCCGATAACGACGCAAGGAGCACCGCAGCGAAGAGCCTCTCCGCCTGATAGTTGAATGTCGACTGGATGATGACGGCGCCAAGCCCTTCGTTCGAGCCGATCCATTCCCCGACGATCGCGCCAATGACGCATGTCGTCGCGGAGATGCGCAGCGAAGCAAAGAGGAGAGGGGTTGCGCGGGGCGCACGCAGGCGCCAGAACGTCTCCCAATCACTAGCCGAAAGCACATGCATCAGCTCGAGTTCGTTGGCAGTTGCCAAATTGAGGCCCCGCGTTGTGTTTACCAATGTGGGGAAGAAGCAGAGCAGAGCCGCGATAATAACCTTGGGGAGAATTCCGAGACCGAAGACGAGGATGATGATCGGCGCAAGCGCAAGCACCGGGATCGTGTTGAACAACAACACGACCGGGAAATACGCCGTCCGAAGGCGAGGATTGTAAACGAAAACAATGGCCAAAAGCACAGCGAGGATATTGCCGAGCAGGAAGCCAAGCAGCGCTTCGTACCAAGTCGGAACCGCGTTCAACAACAGAAAACGCCATTCCGTTGCGAAGGTACGCACTACCGCAGCCGGCGTCGGCAGGATGTAGGCTGGAACACCAAGCGCTGGGATTAGCCATTGCCAAGCAGCCAATAGCGAACCGGCACCGATAGCAGGAAGGCCGGTCATTTCGACGATAGAGAGACGGTGCTTTATCATCCGGTCAAGCTCCTCCATCCCGCAACAACTGGCGCAGATGGGTTGCCGTTTCCTGAACCTCGGGGCTTTCACGGCGACAGAACCCATTATCGTCCTTCATCGGCATCAGATCGATCAATGCCTGGACGCGTCCGGGATTGGCAGCAAGCACGAGCACCCGCCCGCCAAGATAGATGGCTTCGGTAATGCTGTGTGTCACGAAGAGGATGGTTGTTCCGGTGCGGTGCCAGATCGCCAGCAACTCATCGTTCAGGCGGTCGCGCGTGATCTCGTCGAGTGCGCCAAAGGGTTCATCCATAAGCAGGATGTCCGGCTCGCACTGCAGCGCCCGCGCGATGGCAACCCGCTGGCGCTGGCCTCCGGAGAGCTGGTGCGGATAACGGCTGCCAAGATCCGAGAGGCCGACGAGGTCGAGCCAGTGGCTTGGCTTCGAATCCACCGATCGTGAAATGCTTTTCTTTCCGACCTGAAGCGGCAGTTCGACGTTTTGTCTGACCGTGCGCCAAGGTAGCAGGGTCGCTTCCTGGAAAACGAAGGCGACTTCCCTGCGCCGGCGCGCATCCGATGCCGTCTTGCCAAGCACCGTCAGCCGACCGCCAACAGGTGGGAGCAGGTCCGCCACTGCACGCAGGAAGGTCGACTTGCCGCAACCGGATGGGCCGAGAATTGTCAGGAATTCGCCCTTGCGGACAACCAGGTCGACGCCGGAGAGAACGCGGACTGTCTCGGTCGATCCTGCATATCCCAGATGCAATCCCTCCGCTTCGATAGCTATCGTGTCCCCCAACCTGTCCTCACGCAATCTTCGGACGGTCCGCGGCCGTCATCTCGAGAATCTTGGTTGAATAACAGTCCTCTAGCTTCGGAGCGCCAGACTTGAATTGACCGATTTTGTCGTAGACGGTGATCTGTTCGGCAATTGCTGCCGGATCGAAGTCACCCCAGCCATCCCTGCCGGTCGCGGCGTCGAAGCTGAGCGATAGTATGCGCGACACCGTCTTCAGTTCGACGGCGAGATCGAGCTGCGGATAGGCCTCCACCGCGAGCTTGACTGCCTCGTCGGGATGTTGATGCGTCCATGCCCAACCCCTGGCAATCGCTCGTAGCACTTTTGCCAACGTATCGGCATGGTTTTCCAGGGCGTCGTCGGTCGCAAAATATACGTTGGCGTAGGAGGGCAATCCCGTATCTTTCATCATGAGATCGATCCTATCTGGTCCGATCACCGAAAGAGCCTGCGTGTTGGTGATCCAGCCGGTTACGGCATCGACCTGACCGGTGGTCAAAGGCGTCATATCGAAGCCAATGTTCGTAATGGTCAGGCTCGCAGGGTCGATGTTGTTCTTGAGAAGAATGGCATCCAGAACATAGCGCGCGGTTGGCTGAATGCCGATACGCTTGCCCACAAGGTCTTGGACTGTACGGATGGGGGACTTGGGAAGGGAGTAGAAGGCAAAAGGCGCCATACGGAAGCCGCAGGCGAAAATCTTGATTGGAACGCCAGATGCACGGGCGAGCAGGAGTTGAGCCGAGTCCGAGAACTGGCCGAGCTGCGCCTGGCCAGTCACAACCGGCGGTACTGTCGCCGAATTGGGGCCGCCGGGAGAAAATTCCACTTCCAGGTCTTCCGCTTGGAACAGTCCCTGCTTGACGGCGACGATGTCGCCGATTTGTCCGTTGCTCATTAGCCAATCATATTTGATGACGACCTTGGCCGGATCTGCCTTTGAAATACGTGGGGTGAAGATGCTAATGCCTGCTGTTGCTGCAGCAAGGGCAAAAGCGCCTCCCTTCAGGACCGAGCGTCTGTCCAGGATCGTTCGCTTTCCATGTTCTGTCATGGCTTTGCCTTTCTCCTCTTATGTTCGGATGGTTTGACGGCATGGCATGTCAGTCGCTCTGGTCGATGTCTCCGACCGGGCCGCCATCGGCCCATGCGTAGATTTCCCAGAGATTGTCGTCCAGGTCGGCAAAATAACAGCAGCGTGCGTTCCAGTTGTAGTTCTGCGGCGGTGCCTGGAAGATCACGCCGGCGGCCTTGAGCTCCGCGTAGGCGGCGTCGACCTTTTCCGGGGAGGGGACTTCAATAGCTGCACAAGCCTTGTGCACACCGGGCGGTGCTTTGCGACCGGAGATGCCTGTATTCTCGGCAATATGGCCGATCTCCCAAAGCGCCAGCGTGATGCCCGCTCCTTTGAAATCGGCGAAGCCCGGAGCGCGACGGCGCGGTTTGAAACCGAGGCGATCGACGTAGAAGGCAGAGGCTCTTTCGACATCCTCGACCAGAAAGCAGATGTCCGTAATCGGATTGATTTGCGCAAAAGCAGCCATATGAACTCTCCTGATGCGAAGAGTGTTGCAGGCCGCCGCCGCCAGAGATTTCAAATTCTTGCGATGCTCTTACGCAAAACTGCTAAGTTTGTTTCGCTCATTGGATCAAGGGCGGACCGAGCGCCGATATTCTTTTGGTGTCATTCCCATCAAGCGGCGGAAAACGTTGGAAAAATGTGCTTGGCTGGAAAAGCCGGTCGCGTATGCTATTCCGGAAAGCGTTTCCTTTCCATCGGCGAGATAGAGCCGGGCCCGCTCGATTCTGCGCTCAAGGATGAAACGATGGGGGGCCATACTGGCAGCCTTCTTGAACTCCCTGCTGAAGTGGAAGGGGCTCATATTTGCCACACCGGCGAGTTCTTCGACGCTGAGATCGGCTCGGCCCAGCAGGCTCTCGATGTAATCGATCACGTGTCTGAGATTTTGCGAGGTCATTGGACGATCGCTCGGCGGAGACGCCGCCCCCAAAAGCTTCACGACGCAGCAGGCGAGCGCCATGCCGAGATGTTCTATCAGCAACGGATCGCTGCGGTCTCTCTGCTCGATGGCGAGGGCGAGGGATAGCGCGACCTGCAATGTCGTTGGGTCCGTCGTCGCGCTAAGTGCGTCGCCGTCCATATGCTCGGGATCGAAATCTCCGTTGACGAGACTGCTATAGAGCTTCGGCGATTGAAAGATGGAGATATAGTCGGCTTCGTCGCCGTCAACTTCAAGAGAAATGGTTGCGGGCTGAAAGCCCAAGGTAAAAGGTGCCCTAGCGATCCTGTGGAAGCTTCCTGTGCCAAGGCGATAGGCATATCTCCCGTGGGCTGTGCGGTTGATGGAGATGCGGTGGAGCGAACCTCTTGAAATCATCTGACCCGCTGAGCTGCGATAGGTCTCGACGATCATGTTGTGCTGAATGAACGCCCGATAGTTCTCAAGCGACGGCCGGCTTATCGAAAATATCTGCGGATCGATGTCGAGCATTCTGTGTTCTCCATCGAGGAGAGAAGCAAATTTCGCGCCAAACTTCCAGCTCGGCTATGTCAGGCTGATGGGACAGTACTACGGGCGCGATGCGGTTTGCCTAGCCCAGCGAGTGTTGGCGCAGAATTCAACGTTGGAATATCGGAGCGATGGCGTAGGCTTATTTTCGATGTCACTGCAGCGCATACAAGTTAGTGAGACTAACTCTTGGCGGAGCGAAGGTTGGCGGGAGTTTGATAAATCGTTGGGCATCGTAACGTTAACCTGTCGGCGATTGGCCCGTGCGATTTTGTGGCATGCATCGACGCTCTCGTGATCTCCTTTATCGCCGCCACCGTTTCCCAGCTGAAGTGATTGGCCACGCCGTCTGGCTGGCTGTCGATCAGGGTGGCTTCGTTCTCCACGTGCCGGTGCAAAGCCGCCGCAATACCAAGGCCGCCAAGCGTCTGATGCGAAAGCTTATCAAATGACAGGGCCACTCGCCGCGTGTGATGATTATCGATAAGCTGCGATGCTACGGTGCGGCAAAGCGCGACATTACGCCCGGCGTCGAGCATCGCTCGTACAAAGAACTAAATAACCGTGCGGCGAATTCCCATCAACCCACACGACGGCGAGCGCGGCAGGCAAGACATCTCACCCGAGGTCCGTCAACTTTACGATGCCGGGCCGAATGTTCAAATCCGCTTAAGGTGCAAATCGGCTCAGAAGATTCGCTCCGTTACTATCCGCGACAGCCATAGAGCCAGCCAGTAGTTCGGCAATGGCTTGATATGGCGTTGACGCGACGTCGCCAATCACCGCGTCTCGAGCATCCGCATTAAGCGGCCTCGATAGCTGTCGAGGATAACGGCCAGCACGATGACGGCGCCAATGACGATCGGCTTGATGTTGTCGTCGGCACCCAACAGCTGCAAGCCCGTCGACAGCACCTGCAGGATACAGGCTCCCACCAGCGTTCCGACAATCGAGCCCTTGCCGCCCGAAAGGCTGGTGCCGCCGATAATGACCGCTGCGATGGCATTAAGCTCATAGCCAACGCCTGCAACCGGGCTGCCGACATTGAGCCGAAGCAGATAAACCATGGCTGCGATACCCGCCGTCAGCCCGGAAATCGTGAAGACCGCGATTTTGATCTTTTTTGGCTCATGCCCCGACAGCCGGACCGCCTCCTCATTGGTGCCGACCGCGAAAACAAATCGGCCGAACACCGTGTAGCGCAGGACAAACCAGCCGATGAGGACAACGACGATCGCAATCAGGAAGATCGATGGGAGTATGTCCCAGAAGATAAGGTTGCCGAAATCGACGAAAGGCTGCGGCAGGCCAGTGATGGTGGAGTTATCGCTGACGACGCGCGCCAGGCCGCTTGCAACATTTAGCATGCCGAGCGTGACGATGAAGGAGGGAAGCTTCCATTTCTCGCATACCCACCCGTTGACGGCTCCAAGGACCGCACCGGTGCCCATCGAAGCTAGCGACGCCAGCACGATCGCCTGCCAGGGGGAAAATCTAGGATCGACCATGATCGTCGCACCGATGACGGTACAAAGGGCAAGCAGCGAGCCGACCGAGAGATCGATGCCTCCAACGAGAATGACGAAGGTCATGCCGGAGGCAAGCACCGTATTGATGGCGATCTGCACGAAGATCTTCAGAAAGTTCTCCGGCGTTGCGAAATATGGCGCCGTCACCGAGAAGAATATCAGGATCAGAACGAGAGCGATGGCAACGCCCGCTTCCTTCATCGAAATCCGGATGAGCTTGTCCCAGACGGTGTTCTCTTTCGCCTCGGCCTTGTTTTCAATGTTGCCGGACACGACTGTACTCCTTGTAGGCGAGTGAGAGGATCCTGCTCTCTTCGAATTGGTCCCGGGCGATCTCGCCGGCTATCTTGCCGTCCGAGAAAACGATGATGCGATGACAAATGCTGATGAGCTCGGGAAGGTCGGAGGAAACGACCAAGACGCCCTTTCCTTCAGCGGCAAATTTCCACAGAAGATCGTAGATCTCAGCCTTTGCGCCCACGTCGATCCCCCGGGTAGGCTCATCGAAGATCAGCACCTTTGGGCCGCGGAACAGCCATTTGGCAATAACCACCTTTTGCTGATTGCCGCCGGAAAACGTCCGGACTACCTGATGAACGGACGGCGTTTTTATATGCAGTTCCCGCACGAGGCGTTGCGAATGCTCGTCCTCGATCGTTCGACTGATCAAGCCTCTGCGAGAAACTTTGCCAATATCCGTGATGGTGGTGTTTTCGGCACAGCTCATGTCGAGCATCAAGCCCTGCATCTTGCGGTCTTCGGTTGCCAGGCACAGCCCTGCCGCAACCGCATCCTTAGGCGAATTGATCTGGACCGGCTCGCCATCTATGCGAATTTCCCCGGCCGCTTTCACATCGGCTCCGAATATGGCGCGAACTGCCTCCGTTCGACCACTGCCCACCAGCCCCGCAATGCCGACGATTTCACCCTTGGCGACGGAAAATGACAGTCTCGGGCCGTTTCGTGTCACCTTCAAGCCGGAGACACCGAGCGCTTCGCCCGATACGACGCTGTCGCCGCGAAAAGCACTATGATGCGAGAGCGTTCGTCCGACCATAAGTTCAACGATCTGCGGAATGGCTAGTCCTGCGAGTGACCGTGTAATCACATGCTGGCCGTCGCGCAGGATAGTGACATCGTCACCCACCTCGAAAATCTCCTCGAGCCTATGGGAGATGTAAAGCGTCGTGACACCCCGCGCTTTCAACCGCTTCAGAATTTCGAACAGGCGATCGACCTCCTTGGAGGTCAAGGTCGCCGTCGGTTCGTCAAGAACCAGAAGCTTGCTTTCGTAGCAGAGCGCCTTGGCTATCTCGAGCAACTGCAACTGCGCGATGCTCAAGCGACTGGCAGGCGTCGTCGGGGCTACGTCGAGACCGACTTCTGCCAGGAGTTCCGCCGCCCTGGTGTTCATTTGCGTGTAGTTCACCAGGCCGTATCGGCGAGGCAGATGTTCAAAGAGCAGGTTTTCGGCAACGCTAAGATTGGAAAGAGGATGCAGTTCCTGGTGAATGACGCGGATGCCTGCCTTGAATGCCTCCAACGGAGAGGCTGGATCATAGCGCTCGCCGTCAAATAGGATTTGACCGTCATCAGGCCTGAAGACACCGCCGAGCAGGTTGATAAGGGTGGACTTGCCCGCGCCGTTTTCACCCAGAAGAACATGTCCCTTGCCGCGACCGATGCGTATCGAAACATCCCTGAGCGCCACGACGCCCGGGAATCGCTTGCCTATCCCTTCCAGCTTCAAGATGTAGTCATCTGCCGCGTCTGACACGTCCACCTCATGCATGGTCTATTGAAATGGGAAATGGCCGCCCGCCCGTTACTACGCCAAGGTGGCTCGAAAACCAGCTTTACCGGGCATTCCACGGGAAAGCGATCCGGCAGCGGATAGCGCCGGCCGAGCAGCCGGCGCTTTGTTTAGCCACCAAGCCAATGGCTCGGACTACTTGATGTCCTTGGCGGTAATGAGCGTGACGTCCGTCTTGACCCAGCCGCTGAATTTTTCGCCGGCGTATTCGCGAAGACCATACTTGATACCCAAGGCCGCCATCTCGGCACCGTATTGCTCAACAGTGGCAAGCATTTTACCGTCCTTGATCAACGGCTTGACAGATGGAATATTGTCGAAGCCGACGACCTTGATTTTGCCGCTCTGGCCGGACGCATCGAGAGCCTTGACGACGCCGAGCGCCATGGAGTCATTTGCGGCCATGACGCCCTGAATATCCTTATACTTGGTCAGGAAATTCGTCATGACGGTGTTGGCTTCTTCCGTCTCCCAATGGGCGGTCTTGCTGTCGAGAAGTTCGAGCTTGCCGTTCTTGATGGAGTCCATGAAGCCCACCTTGCGCTCCTTGGCGTTGTCGGCCTCAGGATTGCCTTCCAGGATTACGACCTTCGCGCCCGGCCCCAGCTCCTTGGCAAGAGCATCGCCCGAAAGCTTGGCGCCCTCAGTGTTGTCCGGCCCGAAGAAAGCAAGATCGACCCCGGCTGCCTTCTTCGCGTCCGCATCCAGGGGCACGTCGATGTTGATGACCTTGACGCCGGCCTTCACTGCCTTTGCAAGCGGAGTGACCATCGCCTTCGAGTCGGCCGGCGCAACGACGATGATGTCGTATTTCTGCGTCACGAAGTTTTCGACGGCATCGACCTGTGAGGCGAAATCACGCTCGTCCTTCATGCCGACGGCCTTGAAGTCGAACTTTTCCTTGTTCTCAGCCGCATACTTGTCGGCGCCTTCCTTCATCTGCTTGAAGAACTCATTGGACAAGGACTTCATGATGAGACCGACCTTGGGCTTGCTAGCCGCGAAGGCGGGCGACACGCTGCAAGACAGCGCAAGCATCAACGTGCCTGCAAGGCCAAGCTTCAACGCCGCACGGCGCGGCGCGCTGATCAAGACGGATTCATGCTTTTTGGAATTGGACATTTCTCTCCTCCCGAACGGTCCTGGGCTCAGCTCCACCTGAGTTGTCAACGACAATGAACCGTTTCCAGATACAATTGGGTAGCATGCTCTCAACAATTGTCAAGACGTCACAAATTAGAGCTAAAGTCGGCGTGGATTGCAATTTTCTCCATATGCTGCAGTATATGCGGTGAACCGTTTCCATCAGGCAGATGCGCTTTCCACTGCATGACGTCGCCGGCAGTCGAATTTGGATGCGTCGCTTCGATTAAGACGGTAGAGAGCACTTGCTGAAGCCCCGGACCACGCGACTTTTGGCCGCTGACGGCGAAGATGAAGGACATACGTTTCTGTTATGCCAAAGGTCGGAATTCGAGACGTTGCCAAGCTCGCGGGAGTTTCCACCGGGACCGTTTCGAGAGTTCTGAACAATCATCCCTCGGTCACACGGGATTTGAGGGCGCGCGTCAGCGGCATCATAGAAGAACTCGGCTATATGCCCGATCCGTCCGCAAGAAGCATGCGCAGCAAGGTTAGCCGCCTGATCGGCATCGTCATCCCTGATCTGACCAATCCCTTCTTCTCGGAACTCGTCCAATCAGCCGAGCAGGCCGCTGCAAGACACGGCTATAACATCATCGTCATGACGTCTTTCGATCATGCGGCAAAGGAAGCAGACCGCATCGGGCAACTGACAAGCCGAAAGGTGGACGGCATCATTCTCGTTCCGAGCAACGATTTCCATACGATCAAGCTGCCGAAAGGGCTGCCGATCGTCGTGGTCGACCGTCTTATGCCCGGATATTCGGGCATCGCCTCCGACCACCGCAGCGGCGTTCGACTGGGTGTCGAATACCTTTTGAAACTCGGCCATCGTCGTATCGGCTTCATTTCAGGCCCAAAACATTCGGTCCCCGCCAGTGATCGTTTAAAGGGTTATCGGGATGCGATGGAGCAGAACGGCGGCAAAGTGCAAAATGCCGAACCGTCGCTGATTGCCGAGGCGGCATTCGACTACGAGAGCGGGCGAGCGGCGGGAAACTATCTCCTCGCGCGTGCGCGCAGCGAGCGCCCGACAGCCATATTCGCGAGCTCGGACCAGCAGGCGATCGGTTGCATGCGGGCGGCATATGATTTGGGTATCCCGATACCCGCAGCCCTTTCCATCGTAGGCTTTGACGGCATCCCACTGTCAAGCATGACAATCCCACGCCTGACGACAATGAAGCAGCCGATCCAAAAAATCGCGGCAGCAGCCGTGGCGGTCCTATTGAATGAGCGGCCCGCACCAAGCGTCGACCATCCGATCTTATTCGCCTGCGAGCTTTCTGAGGGCGAAACAACTGCTACTCCTCAACCAGACTAAGATTTTGGCATAGTCGCGCGGCCGCTTTATCGCAAGGAGCGCGATTTCTGACGCTCGCGGGCAGGGCGTCGAGCGTTTCGCCCACAGCAAATTCCACCACAACACAAAGTGAGGAAGTCCCCGTTCAAATGCAAAGCGACCGCGCAACCTGCGGCACCAAGGCTACCGTCCCTTGGGGTGGAAAGGACCGGTCAGCTCAGGCTTTTCTAAGTTCCTCAAATGGAACAACTTGATTGCGGGGTAGGGAGCGCTTGCTCAGCTTGCGAAATAGCCAACGCTGACGTCGTTATCCAAGCCGCGGACATTGCCCTTTGTCAGCCGCGGTTCGGTAGAATTACTTTTTGTCTCTTCGTTTCAAACGGATACTGATTGGACCGCCCTCATCCTGACTGAGCTCGAACTGATTTGTCTTGCGAACAAGGTCGCTGAGTTTTCGAAAGCCGAATGTGCGTGGGTCGAAATCCGGCGCGAGATTCAGGAGCTGCTTGCCAACTGTGCCCAGATTGACCCAGCCGTCCTCGCTGTCCTCCTGCAATAGGACTCTCTTGATCAGTGGGACGGCGGTGCCCGCCGGCTGCAGCGGTTTGTCGGCAGACGCGATGGCCTGGCCGTCCTTGGCCCCGCCGGGCAGCAGGTTTTCGGTATAGATGAACCGCCTGCAAGCCTGACGAAAACTCTCCGGTGTCTTCTGTTCGCCGAAACCGAATACATCCACGCCCTGTTCGCGGATACGAGCGGCAAGTCGGGTGAAATCGCTGTCCGATGACACGAGGCAGAACCCATCGAAACGGCCGCTGTGCAGCAAGTCCATCGCATCGATGACCAAAGTAATATCCGAAGCATTCTTTCCTGTCGTAAAGGCAAATTGTTGCTGCGGAATAATTGCGTGTTTGGCTAGCACATCCGCCCACCCTTTCGAGCGCGTACCGGAAAAGTCGCCATAGATCCGGCGGACGCTCGCCTCGCCGATCTTGGCGACTTCTTCAAACAAGCCGTCGGCGATCTTGGCCGATGTGTTATCGGCGTCGATCAGCACGGCGAGGCGCGGAGAACGTGTTTCAGATGGCATTTCGCTCCTCATAGGTGAAACGGACCCGAACCTCACACAGGGTACTCGTTCGAAACCGACGCGTCAGCCGCTGTCACCAGAATTGGCCGTATTTCGTTCTCTCTTCGGCGGCAGGACCATTGGCATAGATGGCGAGACGCTCGTGTCTCGCGTCCGTTGGACGTAAGCCTACGATTTGTTGCTGCTGCTCCACCTGCTTCCATAGTTGCTGCAATATAGGCTAACTTCGGTTCACTAGGTGGTTTGTTTTGCGCCAATCTTCGTACTCTCCACGGGCATCGTCATGCAGCGGATAATATCGCTGCAACGACCCACCCTCCATAAGCTTCATTCGCGAAAACTCCTCCCAATCGTGATGCTTTTGCGACTCTTCGATTACCTTAGAAGCCATTGCGACTGGAAGCACCACCACCCCGTCGTCGTCGGCGACGATGATGTCGCCGGGGATTACCGTGACACCGCCGCAGGCAATCGGAACGTTGACGGCATTGGGATAGATGCTGGTCTGCACATGATAGTTGGGCGTCCAGCCGCGCAGCCATAGGGGGAGATCCAGCTTTTCAACATTGGGCCGATCGCGCATGCACCCGTCGATTACGATACCAGCGCCGCCTCTGCCTTTGAAATACGTCGACATCATATCGCCAAAGACACCCGAGCTCATGTCGCCGCGCGCGTCGACCACGACCACATCGCCCTCCTGCGCGTGATAGAGCACGTGCCGGTGCAACTGCGTCTCCGGATCGGCATATTCTCCCTCGGTGAAGAGGTCCGGCCGCTGCGGCATGAACTGGAGGGTCAGCGCCGGCCCGACGATCGACTTCCCGCGGTTCTGCGGCACGGGACCGACCATGTGCGGATTGCGGAAGCCCATGTGGCCAAGGGTACCGGCAACCGTCGCGGCGCCGATTTCCTGCAGTGCGTCGATCAGGTCTTTAGGCGGTCGCGTAATATCGGGAGTATGCGTCATTTTAGCCTCCGGTGGATGGAACTACCAGTTCGTAACAGAACCGTCGCGGCGCTTCAGGTGAGGTGCTTCCCAGAAACGAAAACTCTCCGCCTTGACCACCTCTTCATTGACCTCGACGCCGAGCCCCGGCAGATCGCTCACCGGATAGTGGGGGCCGTCGAGCCGCGGTTGCACTGGGAAAAAGTCGGCATTGTCAAAGCCCAGCTTTGTTTCGGGCGCCCTGGTCTCGAGCCAAGCGAAATTCGGTACCGCAGCGGCGAGATGGATGGTCGCGGCCGTGCAGACCGGGCCGAGGGGATTATGCGGCATCAGGTCTACATAGTGCGCCTCGCTCCAACCAGCGACCTTCATCGCTTCGGTGAACCCGCCAACATTGCAGATATCGAGCCGGTTGAACTGATGGATGCCACGCTCGATGTAGGGCAGGAATTGCCACTTGCTGGAAAATTCCTCACCGATGGCGAACGGGATGTCGGTCATCTTGCGCAGGGATTCGTAGGCCTCCGGCGTCTCGTCTCGTATCGGCTCCTCGAGGAAGTCGAGTACGCCACGACCGAGCTTGTTACAGAAGCTCGCCGCTTCTGCCACCGACAGCCGGTGATGATAGTCGATACCGAGTACGACGTCGTCGCCCAGCGCCGCGCGCGCCTTGTTCAGCATAGTTGCGGTGGCGCCAATCGACTCCCGCGGCTCAAAGATGTCCTTGCTGTTTTGCCCGACGGGGAAGAAGCGGATCGCCTGCCACCCCTGTGCGCGTAGTTCGCGGGCTCGTTCGATGGCAACATCGCCCTCGGCCTCGTCGCCGGTCGAGGCGAAGGTGGGAATTCGGTCACGCTGCTTGCCACCCAGCAGTTCATAGGCCGGCACCCCCAGCGCCTTGCCCTTGATGTCGTGAAGGGCAATGTCGATGGCGGAAATCGCCGCCTGCAAAACGCGCCCGCCTTCGAAGTATTGGCTGCGATAAACTTCTTGCCAGATCCGACCAATCTGCATCGGGTCGCGGCCGATGAGAAACCCGCGATAGTGCTCGATCGCGCCGGCCACGGCCTTCTCGCGACCGCTCAAGCCGCTCTCGCCCCAGCCGAAGATGCCCTTGTCGGTCTCGACCTTGACCAGCATCTGGTTGCGCGTTCCTACCCATACCGGATAGGGCTTGATAGCGGTGATTTTAAGCTTCGCAGTCATCCACATCCTCGTTTAACACGCATCCGCTCTGTCTCAGTTGGCCTTGAGGGCCATCTCTGTTTCTCCGTCGAACAGATGCATCCGCTCCTGATCGAACTCGAGCCAAATTGGCTCGTCGGGCGCGACGGCAATGGTCGGCGGGACGCTGACATTGACGATGGCGCCGGACAGGAACGCCTGTACGAAAGTGACGTCTCCGGTTGGCTCCACCGTGTAGGCCTTTGCGGGGACGCTTCCTGGCACCGCACTCTTGTGCAGTTTGATCGTCGAGTGACGTGCGCCGAGCACGATTTTCTTGGTGGTTGCCCTCGCGACCTTCCGGGCGTTTTCTGACGAGAGTTCGAGGCGCCAGCCCTCCGCGCTGGTCAACACTATGTTGCCGCTTGCCGTTGACGCCTCCAGCGGAACAAGGCTCATCGCCGGGCTGCCGACGAAGCTGGCGACGAACATGTTCACCGGATGGGCAAAAACCTGCGCTGGTGAATCGTATTGCTGCAGGTAGCCGCCGTTCATCACCGCCATTCTGTCGGCCATGGTTACCGCTTCGAGCTGGTCGTGCGTCACATAGATGATCGTCGCCTTGAGGTCCTGGTGGAAACGCTTGATCTCCGACCGCATCTGCACGCGCAGCTTTGCGTCGAGGTTGGAGAGTGGTTCATCCATCAGGAATACCGCTGGATCGCGAACGAGGGCACGGCCCAGCGCCACGCGTTGCTGTTGTCCGCCCGAAAGTTCGCGTGGCTTGCGCTCGAGCAGTTGCGTCATGTCGAGCACTCGCGCTGCTTCCTTGACCTTCCTGTCGATCTCGTCCCTTGGCAGTTTGCGCATCTGCAGGGGGAACGCCAGATTTTTGTAGACCGATTTCTGCGGATAGAGCGCGTAGTTCTGGAACACCATTGCGATGTCCCGGTCCTTGGGGTCGAGGTCGTTGACCATCCTGTCGCCGATGACGATGTCGCCAGATGTGATGGGGATGAGCCCCGCCACAAGGTTGAGTGTGGTTGTCTTGCCGCAGCCTGAAGGGCCGACGAGCGCAACAAATTCGCCGTCGTTGACCGTCAGCGAAACGTTGTTGACAGCTTTGAAGCTGCCATAGGTCTTGACCAGATCTTTGAGGACCACGTGGGCCACCGGCAACTCCCCTAGTGCTTGACTGCGCCTTCCGTAAGGGCGCGTACGAAGTATCGTTGCAGTACGAGGAACAGGACCACGACAGGCACGCTCATCATGAAGCTGGCCGCCATCAGGCCCGGAAAGTCCGTTGTATTTTCCGAGAAGAAGCGCTGGATGCCGACCGGCAGAGTCAATTGCTCGTTCTTGGAGAGGAAGGTGTAGGCGTAGATGTACTCGTTCCATGCGCCAATGAAGGAATAGATCGCCGTGGCGATGATTCCCGGCGCCGAGAGCGGCATCACGATCAGGACAAAGGCCTGGAACCGCGTTGCCCCGTCGATGCGCGCCGCCTGCTCGAGTTGCACCGGGATGTTGTCGTAGAAGCCCTTGAGAAGCCAGATTGCCAGTGGCAGCCCGAATGTGAGGTAGGTGAGGATGAGTGACCCATGTGTGTTCACCAGCCCGATCGCGCGCATCAGGATAAAGAGCGGCACGAGAAAGATCACTGCCGGGAACATGTTGCGAAGCAAGACGGCGAAGAACAGAAAGTTCCGGCCCGGGAAGGTGAAGCGTGAAAACGCGTAGGCCGCAGGAACAGCCACGATTACCGAAAGGATGGTCGTGGCGGTGGAGACGAAAAGGCTGTTCCAGAAGAAGCGCAGGAAGTCCCGGCCGACGCTGTTTTGCGGATCGAGCAGCTTCTGGTAGCTGGCGAGAGTGGGATGGTCCGGCCACCACTGTGGCGGGAACTGCATGGCCGCGAAGCCGGACTTGATCGAGGTGATCAGCATCCAGATCATCGGCAAAGCGGTGTAAAGCAGCATGAAAACAAGGAAGACGCGTCCGCCCCACCGCCAGCCATCGATGCGCATGCGGCGACGCGCCCGGCCTCGATGAGCAGTTTCGGCAATCGCGCTCATTCGCTTCCATCCTTCTGTTCGTTGCCGCTCAGCGCCCGGACGTAAAAGTAGCCGAACGACATAAGGATCAGGAACAGCAGCACCGAATAGGCCGATGCCACCCCCCAGCGCTGGCGACCGAAGGCAAGTTCATAAATGTGGGTGATCCAGATGTGCGAGGCGTTCGACGGCCCGCCGCCAGTCATGATCCAGGGGATGATGAAAGAATTGAAGTTGGCCACTGCCAGCAGGAGGATCGTCACCGTCGAGACGTTTCTCAGGTGCGGAAAGGTGACGTGCCAGAACCGCTGCCATGCATTGGCTCCGTCGACTTTTGCGGCGCGCAGCAACTGATCGGGAACCGTTTGCAGGCCTGCCATCATCATGATCATGGCAAACGGAAACTCTCGCCAAATATTGACGACGATCAGCGAGGGCAACACTGTGCTGACGCTGTCGATGAAATTCGGCGGCCGGTCGGCCAACCCGAGGCCGACCAGCACCGCGCCGATGATCCCAAAGTCCGAATGGTAGATCCACTTCCAGATATAGGACGCGGCGACCGCGCTGATGACCCAGGGAATGATCAGGATGGCCCGCAGGATGCCGCGGCCGATGAAGTCGCGATGGAGCGCCAGGGCGCAGGCAAACCCCAGGACAAATGAGATGAGAGTGGATCCCAGTGTCCAGATAAGAGTGTTCGAGGTGACCGTCCAGAACACCGGACTTGTGAGGATGGCGATGTAGTTGTCGAGGCCGACGAAAATCTTGTCCCGGAGTTGCAGGCCAGGCGGTGTGTTAAAGAACGACAGCTCGATCGTGTAGTAGATGGGATAGGCAATGACGATGAGCATCACGGCGATCGCAGGAAGCACGTATGCGTAGTCAGCGCGATGCTCCCAAATCTTTCGCAGCACGCCGGACCTGTCGGTCTGCAGTCTTCGGCGCGCCTCGGCCTTGCCAGTCAAGATCGTCACTGTGCCCTGCCCTTATTCTTTGGAGGAAAACCGGCTGCTATCGAGGCGCAGCCGGTCAGATCGGCAGGCTCGGACTAGAGTCCGCCACCCATCAGCTCTTTTACCCTCTTGGCTGCGTCGTCTGCTGCTTGATCGACGGTCATGGCTCCTGTCAGGGCATTCTGCAGCATATCGGGAACGATGATGTTCATGATCTCGGGCGATTGTGGCAGCGCCGGGAACGGGATGCCGTATGGCAGCATCGAGGTCGTGACATCAAGGAACTTGATACTGTCCAGGCGTTCCTTCATCCATTTGGTCTTGAAGCCGTTAAGGTTTCCGGGGTTCGAGCCGGCGTAGGCCATCTTCAGCGACCATTCGGGGCTCGCCCACATGCAGCCCAGAGCCTTTGCAGCCGGCTCATCGACCTTGCCGCCCTCGACATATTCGGGCTTCAGGATGTGAATGTTGGAGCCGCCAAACACCACGGCACGCTTGCCGTCGGGACCAGTCGGTATCAGACCGTAGCGCATGTTGTCGATGACGGTCTGCGCTTTGTCCTTGTCGCTGCCCGTCGTCTTCTTCTGCAGGTCGAGCATGACGTTATAGTCGGAAGGGTGCGATACCATCATGGCGAGCTGGCCAGCGAGGAAGAGGGGCTGGTTATCCGCCTGCTGATTGGTGAGTGCCGAAACCGGAACCGACTTGTCGCGAACATACATATCGTACGAGGCTTGCAATGCCGCCTTGCTCTGCGGGCTATCCAGCTCGACCTGCTTATAGGTCGGGCTCGCGGTAGCTTCGTCGAAGACGCCGCCGCCATAGGCCCACAGCTGCGGCATGAAGCGATAGGGCGTATTGCCGGCGTTCTTGCGCGCCACGAGGCCGTAACCGGCAATACCGAGCTTGTCGTGGATCTGCTTGGAATATTTGACGACGTCGTCCCAGGTCGCCGGAGCCTTGTCTGGATCGAGGCCTGCACGCTTGAAGATGTCGGCGTTCCAGATGAACGCCATCGTCTCGTTGTTGGTTGGAACGCCGTAGGTCACCCCCTCCCAGGTTACGGCCTTCATTGCACCGGGCCAGAAATCCTCGGTCGAATACCCTACATCCTCAGGTTTGAGCGGCTGCAGATAGCCCTTTGCGGCGAACTCGGTGCCCCCCAGGATTTGCAGGCGCACCGCCATGGGCGCTGCATTGCCCAGAAGTGCGGTCCGAAACTTATCCAGAAGGTCATTATAGGTGAGGGCTTGTTCCTCAAGCTGGATGTTTGGATAGGTTTTGCGGAAGGTCTCGAAGAACTCCTTATAATACTGGCGCAGGAGGTCGGGGTCACCCTCGAAGACCCCCTGATACCAGAAAGTCAGTCGCCCCTTATAGTCGAGAGGGGTGACCTTTGCGCAATCGCCCGCCGTGTCAAATTCCTGTGTGCCGGCAATGGAGCGCACATATTCCGGCGACCACTTGCTCAAGTCGACCGGCGCACCCAGCGCAGACGCTGACATCAAAGATAGCGTCAAAGCGGTGGATAAAGTTCCGCGCACGACGGCACCGCCGAGTGAAATCCTCGTCATAGGTATCCTCCAGGTTCTCTCCCAAGCCGCTCTGCGTCGAGGCGAACGGTCTTTGCTCCCCGGCCACGGGACTTTCCACCCAATGTATCCCTTCGACCGGATTATACGTTTTCAGATTGTAGATTGCCTGTCAATTGAAGAAATCGTACATTGTTTATGGAAAATTTGCGTGATATTGGAGCAGTGTGTGTATTAACTGGGGAAAGTCTTGGCCGGAACGAGCGATTTTAGAGCAAAGCCACCCGAAGGGATCGACGCTATCGGAGCCTCCAGCGAGGGCGCCTCGGTTTATCGACTGATCAGGGACGACATTATCGAAGGGCGGCTCGCTGCCAACGAGCGGCTTGTGGTTACCGACCTCGCCCGGCGCCACGGCACCTCAACCAACCCCGTGCGCGAGGCTCTGCAACTGTTGCGCGGGGAGGGCTTTGTCACCCTCATTCCCAATCGCGGAGCGCGCGTGCGGCCCATAGATCAGGATTTTGTTCGGGACATCTACGAGATCGGAGTCTTGATCGAGCCGGCACTGACGCGATGGTTCGTGAATATGGCCACCGTCGAGGACATTGCTGAACTCGAACGCATCCAAAGCCTAATTGAAGAGAACAACTTCGCCGACACGTTCAGGCACAGCGAGTTGGACACCGCCTTTCATACCGTGATGTATCAAAAGCACTACAACCGCCATGCGGCCGAGCTCTGGTGGAAGCATCGCGAAGTGCTTCGAGCCGTGAGCCGGCGTTTCAACTTCACGCTCGCACGGCGTGCCGCGGTCCTTGGCGAGCATCGCGAGCTTATCACGCATGTTAAAGCGGGAAATGCGAACGAGGCAGCCGAACTCATTGCACGCCATGTCGAGGGCTCCGGCCGCCACATCCTGGAACATATGCGTGCCCGTAACGCCGCCCGGGCGGGATAGAATACTTAGTCTGAATATCTTTATACCGACCACTTCAGCAAAGGCATTTGAGATGAAAATCACCAGCGTCCGGCCGTGGCTCATCAGATCCGATGCGTCCTATTGGGGAGAGTATCTGTTCGTCGAAGTGACCACAGATGAGGGGGTCAGCGGCTGGGGAGAGATCACCACCACGACAAGGCTCGCCAATCGCGCCCTCTGCACGATCTTGCGGCAAATCGGGGTCGCTTTGACAGGCGAGGACCCGGCGCGTATCGAGTATCTGTGGCACAAGATATTCCGCAGCTTCACCTACATGGGCAGTCGCGGCGCTGCAGTCGAATGCGTAAGCGCCATTGACATAGCTCTTTGGGACATCCGAGGCAAAGTTCTTGGCAAGCCGATTTACGAGCTGTTAGGCGGACCGGTACGCGACGAAATCGCGCTCTACACCCATCCCAACCAGGCCAAGTTTACCAGTAATGAAGCTGTGGTCCGGGAAATTCGAGACATTGTCGAGTCCGGCCACACTGCGCTCAAGTTCGATCCTTTCCCCCATCAAGGCCGCGCCGTCGATGGACAGCCTCGCGAACAGCGCGACGGCTACCTCGATGGTAGCATGACCCGCAAGGATGAGCGTGAAGCCGCCGAACTCACGGCCCTGATCCGAGAAACGGCGGGCTCTGATGTTGATATCCTCATCGATGCGCATGGCCGGTTCGACGTTCCCACCGCCATTCGCCTTTGTCGGAGCCTTGAGGAAGCTGGTAAGATCGACTGGTTTGAGGAGCCCTGTCCGCCTGAGAGCCTCAACGCGCTCAAACAGGTCCGTGAGAAGGTCAGTACCGCTATCTCCTGGGGCGAGCGCGGCCACACGAAGTGGGATTTCGTGCCGGTGCTCGAAAACAAGCTCGCCGACTACATCATGCCGGACGTCACCTGGACCGGCGGCATTACCGAACTCAAGAAGATTTCTGCCCTATGCGAAGCCTATTACATCCCGGTTTCGCCGCATGACGCAGCAGGGCCGATCAACGTGGTCGCGGGAGCGCAGGTGATGATGACCGTTCCTAATTTCTACAAACTTGAAACGTCAGAGTGGAACTTGGGCAAATACGATCATCTCATCGACAGGCCACTCGATGTTTCGAACGGCAGCCTCAAGCTTACGCCCAAGCCTGGCCTCGGCGTTGAAATGAACCGCGACTACCTTCAAAACCACGAGATAGAGTTGGCCTAGCCAGCAACACTCTGCGCCGCCTCAGCGTGCGCGACGACGAGCCCGCCGACCAGAACGAGGATAAATCATGGCAGAGGCAAATGGAGCCGACCAGGCGCTCAATCGGGTGAACACGCATTCCAAGCCGTCCGACCTTCGCATCACCGACATGCGGGTAGCCGAAATTGTCGGCGCGCCGTTTACCTCAACGCTACTCAAGATTTACACCAACCAGGGTATCGTCGGGCTTGGCGAGGTGCGCGACGGCGCCAGCGCCACCTACGCACTGATGCTCAAGAGCCGGTTGCTTGGCGAGAACCCTTGCGACATCGATCGCCTGTTTCGCCGGATCAAGCAGTTTGGCGGGCACGGCCGGCAAGGCGGCGGCGTATCGGCGGTTGAAATCGCGTTGTGGGATCTTGCCGGCAAGGCCTATGGCGTCCCTATCTACCAGATGCTCGGCGGCCGGTTTCGGGAGAAAGTGCGCGTCTACTGTGATACCGACGCCACCGTGCCGAGCGGTACCGAGACCGGCAAGCGCCTCAAGCAGCGCATGGAGCTCGGATTCACCTTCCTCAAGATGGATTTGGGATTGATGCAGATCGCGGATGTGCCCGGTGCGGTCGTGTTTCCTGCCGGCTCACTAGAAGGATACCGCGACGGTCCCCGTCGCGGGCCGCTGAAGACCATTGAGGAGCGGCGTGTCCGCAATGCCGCGTACGATTTGCATAACGTCCCGCACCCGTTTACCGGCCTGCACTTTTCCGAGAAGGGCCTCGACCTGCTTGAGCAATATATCGCGGAGGTTCGTGAGGTCATCGGCATGGATGTGCCGCTTGCGATCGACCATGTTGGCCATATCTCTGTGCAGAACGGCATTCGCCTTGCCAGGCGAATTGAAAAATACGTGCCAGCCTGGCTCGAGGATGTGATCCCATGGCAGTATACCGAGCAATACCGACAACTGCAGCACGCCACCACGGTGCCGATTTGCACGGGCGAGGATATATACCTCAAGGAGGGCTTCGAGCCTCTGCTCAATAGTGGCGGCGTCTCCGTTATCCACCCGGACCTGCTCACCAGCGGGGGCATCCTCGAGACCAAGAAGATCGGCGACATGGCGCAGGACCGTGGCGTCGCCATGGCCATCCATATGGCAGAAAGTCCGATCGCCGCAATGGCCGCGGCACATGTCGCGACCGCGACCGAAAATTTCATGGCGCTCGAATACCATTCCGCCGATGTTGACTGGTGGGACGATATTGTCACGGGCCTTCCCAAGCCGCTGGTGAAGAACGGCTTCATCACTGTTCCCGACAAGCCGGGTCTGGGGATTGACGATGTCGTGGACGAGGTGATTTCGGGGCATCTGCAGCCGGGTGTCACCGGCATTTGGCAGCCTACGGATCGCTGGGACGATGAGTATTCCTGGGACCGCACCTGGAGCTGAGACGAAAAGGAACGAAGATGAAGATCGCCGATCTCCGCTGCGCCGTTATCGGTAAACACCCGATCGTTCGCATCGTTACGGACGAGGGCCTCTATGGCTTGGGTGAAGTCGAATTCACTAAGCCCTACCTCAAACCCTTTGTGCTGCATTTCCGCGAGGCGCTGATCGGCGAAGACCCGACCGACGTCGAGAGAGTGATGCTGAAGATCCGTCAACGTGGTTCTTTCAAGCCGTACGGCGCGGCGGTGAGCGCTATTGAGCATGCGCTGTGGGATATTGCTGGCAAGGCCGCGGGCGTGCCCGTCTATAAACTGCTCGGCGGCAAGGTGCGGGACAAGGTTCGCGTCTACAACGGCTCGATTCGCCAAAAACGCATGGGCGACCGGCCGGAGGATTACGCCGCTGACGTCAAATGGATGATGGAGCAGCCGCAGAACTTCTTCATGGTCAAGCAAGGAATCTCGTTCCACTCCAACATGAAGGACACCATCGACGACTTCCACTACGGCGTGACGCAGAAGAAGGCCGGCTATCACGGTGCCATGGATCAGGGCGTGATCAGCGAGCGCGGTTTCAATCACATGCTCGATTGCGTGATCGCGATGAAGGAAGTGCTGGGCGACAAAGTCAGCCTGGCGCTCGACTGCGGCCCGGGCTGGATGCTGCCCGATGCAATCAAGTTCGCTCGGGCGGTCGAGAAGTACAATCTGATGTGGCTCGAGGACATGCTCACTGGCGACTATGTGCCTTGGGTCAATCCGCAAGCCTATCGGGAATTGACGACCTCCACCTCGACGCCAATCCACACTGGCGAGCAGATCTACCTGCGGCACAACTTCAAGGAACTGATCGAGACGCAGGCGGTACGCGTCATCGGCCCCGATCCAGCCGACGTTGGCGGCATCGCCGAACTCAAGTGGGTCGCCGAGCACGCCTACATGCACTCGATCCTGATGGCACCGCACGGCACCGCTAACGGCCTGCTGGGGCTCGGCGCGTTGATTAACGTCTGCGCCACATTGCCGGCAAATTACATCGCGTTCGAATATCCAACCGCCTCCGACCCCTGGTGGGAGGATCTGGTAATCGGCCTGCCGCCGCAGATCGTGAAGGACAGCATGGTGGACCTACTGGAAGCGCCGGGGCTTGGCCTCGATATCGACGCCGAAGGAGCCAGAAGATATCTCAGGGAAGAAGATGCGGGCTTTTTCGACTGAACCCTCCACCTCCCTGCCCATCTTGTCAGGCGCCAGGCAATAGTGTGCGGCCTGACGTATCGTCCGCATTCTGGGCATAGGAAGATAGACCGACGCCTGTATGGCGCTTCTCTGATCGAACAGTCCTGCAACCCGAATTCGAGCGTCCTTCGTTTGGCGACCTCCCGGCGCGGCTGACGAAAGCTGCATCTGGCTGTTGATGCCGGCCGTGGCGAGATCATCGCACATAGCCTGACAAATCAGGAAACCGGCGGTGTCTCGCAGCTGGCGCCGTTGCTTGATCAGATCAATGATGAGATCGACCAGTTCACTGCCGATGGAGCCTATGATGGCCATCCAACCTACGGTGCGATTTTCCGTCATACCGTGGACGCAAGGGTCGTCATTCCACCGCCAGCGAACGCGGTTGGACGGCCTAACGCCCAAAAGTCCTGCCAGAGAGATGTCCACATAGAAACCACGCAGGCAGATGGCCGGCTGAAATGGCAGACGTGCATCGGCCGTGGCAAACTGATCGAAACGGCAATGGGTCGATGCACAGGCGTCATTGGACAGCATATGCGTGCTCGCTCATTCCTTGCTCAACAGACAGAGGCTGCGATCGGTGTCGAAAGCAGTGCCCGGGATAAGCAGCGCATAGCGAACGCCTATCGAGACGCACGTTCACTCATGGCAGCCTTGGATCTTGATGGCGGCTCAGCTCGTCCCGGCAACCTCGCCTGCCTGGAGTACTTCAATAGCTATAAGAATGATGACGAATAGCGGCCGCCGGCTGGATGCTGACCGCAATTCAGGAGCGTGTGGCCGAGCGTAACCTTTATGGGTGGCAAAAGCTCCAGGAGATCATAGATGCGGCGGTGCATGAATTGCACCTATCCGAAAAGGCGTTTCTCCATTGGGGCGTGACCTAGTTCGAAGAACTTGGGCCGTGTAGTGCTCCCGCAAATGTCGGACGCGTACTTTTTAGGTATGCCTTTGCGAGGGGGCGCGTCGCGCGAGCTCATCAAAAAGCGGTTCGCGCTGCGCCGTACTGTAGCGTCCTTCGTGCAGCGCTCGCTGGAGCGCTGCCATTTTGTGCTGAGATCAACTTATGCAGCAAATCCCGTTTCGGGCTCAATAATAACGATGATGCCGATAATGGGGACGGTGCCGGTGATGGTCGTACCAACCCCGGTGATAACCACGCCAGTAGTGGCTCCGATAGCTGCGATGCGGTCTCCAATGATGCCGATGATGCCGTGGACCATGCCAATGGCGGTGATGACGATAGTGGACCGTCTGAACGGACGATTGAACTTCCGGCTTTGTCATATTCATCATCGGCGCGGCCGATGCAGCGCCAGCTCCGATAAGCAAGCCGACACCTAGGATTCCAGCAAGTAGCGTTTTGAAGACTTTCATAGTGAACCTCCCTGATATCTTCCTCATCCTGAAACCTAAAGACTGAATGGGGGATGAATGATCGTCGGGCATGCAATTTGACGCGATGGACGGCCTACTTCTCGTCGGGAGGTTCAGTATCGATGTTGAAAGCGAGCCGCTCGTCCAAAGCTGCACGGTTCATCAACCGGCGTGCCGCGACTTTCCGTTCACAATGTTCGCAAGAGCTTCGGCAGTCATGAGTTCACTGCGCGGCATCTCGCTAGAGGCTCGTCAAGGTGACGTCGTCTCACTCCTTGGTGGATACAGCTCCGGAAAATCAACGCTGCTGCGGCCACCGCATGTACACTTTTCGAAAATGCAGCCGAAACTCAGCGAACCAAACAAGGCGCTTGCGAGAATTTTTTCGCTCACAGAACCGAGGCGGGAACGTTGTGAGTGACCTTACTCGCTCAAACCGGACGGCTTTTCGAAGGCTCAGTCTCCGGGCGAGACGGCCGGCAAGTCGCCAACGACGATCTCTCTCAGGCTGTGCCGGAGCGTTGCGACGTTGGTGCTACCGTTCAGTCGCTCGAATTCTCGCTGCGCATCCTGCCAGAGAGGAGCCGCTCTCTCATGCAAGCGTCGGCCTTCGTCCGTGAGTTCAATGATACGAACTCGGCCGTCCACGGGTGATGGCTTGATCGTGACGAAGCCGTCGCGTTCCAGAAAGCCAACCATCTTTCCCATCGCCGTCCGCTCGATATCGAGCCGTTCCGCGAGAGCGTTGACAGCGGCACCGTCGGCTTCGTCGAGCGCCGCCAGGGTCAGGAACTGCGTGATACGAAGCCCGACGGGCTCAAGATGGGCATCGTAGAACCGCGTGATCTGACGGCTCGCCTTTCTCATGGCAGAGCAATTGCATTGATCGATCCCCAGCGGTTGGTTCGCCGACAACATCTCGTTTTCCTTTCGAATCCTACTTATCGTCCGCAGGCTATATGGCGCAAAGTCCAAGGCCTCCGCATCACATAGCCTGCGGCTTGGCTGTTTCTCCACCATCTTAGCGCTTAGAACAATCCTGGCGGCGGCGTGATATAACCGGGCACCTCGGCTGAAAGCGTGCTCTTCAGCAGTGTCGTTCCCTGATCGGCCATGATCTCGCTCTTGCCGGCGGCGAGCGCGTCATAGGTTTGGCGCACCACATCCCGCGGGCTGGCTTTTGGCACATCGATGCCATTGGTCAGGTCGGTATCCACGAAACCGACATGCAGACCGAGAACCTGGATGCCACGATCTCGAAGGTGAAAGCGAAGCTGGTTCGTGAAGCTCCAGGCCGCCGCCTTTGATGCAGCATAGGGTGTCAAAATGGGCCGCGGAAGCCACACGATGTCGGATAGCACGTTGATGATGGCAGCACGCGGCTTGGCCGACAGGATCTGCTCGAAGGCCTCCGTGACGCGGACGACGCCATAATAGTTGACGTCGAACAGACGCTGCGACTGCTCTTCGACATCGGTTGCCAGAGGTCCGTCGATAAGAGCAGCGATGCCCGCGTTGTTGATCAGCAGATCAGTATCCGCCGCCAGTTCCGCTGCCGCGGCGATCGATGCTTTGTCCGTGACATCGATCCGGACGGGGATGATGCCCGGTTCGTCGAAGCCGTTCGTATTGCGCATGCCGGCATAGACCTTCTTCGCTCCGCGACGATGGGCCTCGCGCGCAAACGCTAGGCCCAGGCCACGATTGGCACCGGTGATAAAGACGGTGGTGTTGGTGACATCCATGACAAATTACCTCTCTAAAGCCACAGATCAGGGCATCCAATATCGATACCCGCCTGCGGGCGTTGGGTTTAAAGAAAAAGGTCTTCCGGCAACTGGCCGGACAGTGCCTCGCGAAGATTGGTGGCGAGAGACAACACAGCACCAAGCGGGCTCATCCGCACGCTGACGCGTGGCACCGAACCATCGGGGTTGCGGTCGACAACTACGACGGCGTTCAGGCTCTCCCCGCTTGTCAGGACCGCCTCGTATTCGAGAAAGAGGCGCGAGCCGACAGTCTGGAGAAACGTGGGATTCTGCGAAGCGTAGAAGGTCCCGACCGTGTTGACGGCCAGCTTGATCTCGTCCCGTCCGATGACCGCGCCTCGCAGCACGGAGCTGGTCAGTTCCGCGTCGACGGACAGGTCGTCCAGAAACGGGTGACGTTCGCCTTGAGTATTCGACATTGTTCAAACTCCTTGCCTCGACGGCTTTCACGCAAAGGCGGCACGATTGTTGGTGATGAATTGCTGGACCGAGAGGGCCGGCGTTCCGGTGATTTTCTCGACGGCATCGTTCGTGCCCGCGAAGACGCCATCACGATAGTTCTGAGCGACTTCGACCAGGTGCTGCACGAGGAAAGGCGGAAACTTGTAGAGATTTTCCATCTTGTCCTTGAATACCTCGATGGAGGTTGGCGCGTAGTCGATCTTCGCGCCAAGCACTTCGCTCATGGCGGTGGCGATCTCGGTGTGGTTCATCTCGAGTGGTCCATGGAGGGGATAAACCTTGCCTTCATGTCCCAGCGGATCGGCAAGAAGATGCGCGATCACCCGTCCTTGATCATCCGTCGCGATCGGTGCATGGCGCCCTTCGGCAAAGGGGAACTCGATCTTTTTCGTGGCCGATATTTCCTTGGCAAAATGCGGATAGACGAGCCAGTCGGCAAAGAAGGTCGGGCGCAGATGCGTAGTCGGAACACCGGACCAGTCGAAGACTCGCTCGGAAACCCAATGGTCCTGCGCAGCGTGGCTCGCCGATTCACGACGCGCCGAAATCTGCGACATGTTGACGATTGCCGTGACGCCTGCTTCCTTTGCGGCCTGTGCGAAATAGGCCGCAGCACCGATAATGCCCGGCGCGATCGGATGCAGGAAATAGGCCGACCGAATGCCTTCCATGGCGGCGCGGATGTCATCGATGTCGGTGAAGTCCCCGACAGCGATATCAACTCCCCGCCGCCTAAGGGCCGTCGCCCGCTCGTCATCTGAGCGCACGTAGGCGCGCACCGACTTGCCCATCTTCAGTAATTCATCGATCGCCGCACCCCCGGTCCGTCCGGTTGCTCCGCTTACAAGTATCTCAGCCTCACTCATGATCTCGCTCCTTTCGTTGGTGAGAGCATATGCTCCTATACGGACAAAAATAGGAGCATATGCTTTTATCGTCAATAGGAGGCATTTGAATTTTTTGGGAGGCTCGTTTTTGGATCGACTGTGAACCGGCACCGAGGTCGCCGAATGTCCGGTAGTTAAGCTAATTTTGGACACTCTGCGTCATTGCTGTGTCGCAGACCATGCAGCGCGACATTTTTCTTTGATTGAGGAGGAGCTCTGCATGGTTGCTTCTACAAGTTCGTCCATTGCCCGGCGCAGGGTTGTCTACGCGGTCGACACGTGGTCGCTGCATGATGGGTTTTCGCGGGGTGGATCTTCCTGTGTTCAAGGCGCAATCTCGATCGAGCTGCGACGGATTCGACGGAATGACCCGACCCACGTCCACAGCAGGGACGCCCAGTGTCTCGTGAGGAGGGCGGTCGCCGCCTCGTAAAGTAACCCCGGTAGCTGACGTCGCCTCGTCGCGAGAAACGGCCATCATAGTCGATCTCGCCGGACCGATCGGCATATAAAGTACGATGTGGCAGTCGCCAGTCTCTATTCTGTCGTGTTGACCAACCCCAGCTTTATGAGGCTTTCGGCCGTGGCGACGATTGCGTCTTCACGTGAGCGTGGCGCCCAACCAAGCAGGCGCTTGGCTTTGTCTCCACTGGCATTCATGTTGACGCCGAGATGCGGCACGATCCCCCTCATCGCCGGATTGAAAAGCGCGACGACGCGGATGAACCAGTTGGGTAGCACGCGGGTGGAGACCTTTTTTGCGCCTTTCCCGAGACGTTGATTCAGCAGCCTGGCGATCTCGACCATCCACAGGCTCTCACCCGATGCGGCAAGGAAGCGCTCGCCGTTGGCGGCCGGATCGGTCATTGCGCGCAGATGCAGGTCGGCGACGTCGCGCACGTCGACAACGCAGGTGTTGATCTTGGGACAGCCCGGCTGACCATCCAGCAGGTTCTTGATGAGCCGGATCGAGTGCGAGTAATCGGATCCCAGCGCCGGTCCGAGAACGGTCGTTGGGTTGACGGTGGCCAGTTCCAGCCCGCTGCCTTCACGCGCGATGAAGTCCCATGAGGCTCGCTCGGCCAGTGTCTTCGATCGCTGATAGGGCGCGACGTTGCCGTTCAGGTCGCTCCAGTCGGTCTCGTCGAAGGGACGGCTTCGCGACTTGTGGCCGACGCCGATCGCACCGAAGGCCGAGGTGAGCACCACCCGCCTTACACAGGCATCGCGTGCCGCACGCAGCACCCGCAGGTTTCCATCGACCGCAGGCCGGATCCAATCCTCTTCGCGCACCTGATCGCCGGACGGCGTCGGTGAAGCCCCGTGGATGATATAGGCGCAGTCTGCGGCAGCCTCCACCCAGCCGTCATCGGCTGTGAGGTCGGCGGCGACAAATGAAAGGCGATCGCCCGGCTCGGCACCCCCACTCCTGAGGTTGCTGAGAACCTCTGCCTCTCGCGACAGTGACCTGAGCGTAGTCCGCACGCGATAGCCCGCCTCCAGCAGCGCCAGAATGCAGTGCTGCGCGATGAACCCGCTTCCGCCGGTTACGAGTACCAGCTCTTCACTCATAATGATCTCCAGTGTTGTTTGTCGCGCATCAGCGGTCGATCCCTGCCATGATCCAGGCGGGATAGCGATTGCCGGAGACGGTGCCGATCGCCAAAGCCTTGTCGAGTATCTGCATGTCGGCAGGCGTCAGCCGGACAGCGTCTGCCGCCACATTCTGCTCGAGGTAGGCGCGACGCTTGGTGCCGGGGATCGGCACGATAAAATCGCCCTTGTGCAGCAGCCAGGCGAGCGCGATCTGCGCAGGCTTTGCACCATGGGCTTCAGCGATGTCGAACACCGCCTGTGCGGCACGCACGTTTGCGTCGTAGTTCTCACCCTGATACCGCTCGTCGATGCGGCGGGTATCGCCCTCGGGATAATCTTCAGCGCGCTTCACCCCGCCGGCCAAAAAGCCACGTCCGAGCGGACAGAACGGCACAAGACCGATGCCCAGCTCGCGCAAGACGGGGATCACGTCGGTTTCGAGATTGCGTTCCCAAAGCGAATATTCGCTCTGCAGCGCCGAGACTGGATGGGTGGCATGCGCGCGGCGCAGCGTGGCAGCCCCCACCTCGGACAGGCCGAAGAAGCGCACCTTGCCTTCCTTCACCAACTCGCCGACCGTGCCGGCCACATCTTCGATCGGCACCTTGCGATCGATGCGGTGCTGGTAGAGCAGGTCGATGTGGTCGGTTTGCAGTCGCCGAAGCGAGCCCTCGACCGCCTGGCGGATCGCGGCGGGGCTGCTGTCGGTCTCGGCGCCGAGCTGGCGTCCATCCGCGAATCGGAAGCCGAACTTGGTGGCGAGGATCACTTTCTCCCGGCGGTCGCGGAAGGCGCGGCCGAGCAGCTCCTCATTGGTGTATGGTCCATAGCCTTCCGCCGTATCGAAGAAGTCGCAGCCGAGCTCGATGGCTCGATGAAGGGTGGCGATCGACTCCGCCTCGTCCGCCGGACCATAAGACTGGCTCATGCCCATACAGCCCAGGCCAATTGCGCCGACCTGCGGGCCTTGGGTACCCAACTTCCGCTTGCTCAATATCATGGGCCTCATCCTCTTGTGTTCGCATGGTGGCCCTGAACATAGACGCGGCAGTTCGGACGTTGAATGCTTGAGAATACGCAATACTTGCGCGATAATACGAAAATGATCACCGATCCCTTCTCGCAAATTCTCAGACTCGTGCGTGCCGAAACGCTGGTCACGGGTGGCTTCACGGCTGGAGGCCCTTGGGCGATCCGATTCCCGGCCCCGAAGACGATCAAGTTTTTCGCCGTCGTGAAGGGGAGTTGCTGGGTGGCGCTTGACGGCGAGGCGCCCATCCGGTTTGCAACGGGTGATGTAGGGCTGCTCTCGGCGCCGCGAGCCTTCGTGCTCGCCAGTGATCCGGATGTCACTCCCGTCGACGCGATGACGCTGTTCTCAAGAGTTGGGCGAACGACGGCCCAACTCGGCGACGGTGGCGACTTCGCGCATATCGGTGGGCACGTCCTGCTTGATCCGGCCAGCGGCCGCCTGTTGGCGGATGTGCTGCCGCCCTGGATCCACGTGCGGGCGAGCTTGTCCGCGGCCGCGACGTTCCGGTGGCTGCTCGATCGGCTCGTCGAGGAGCGTGCTTCCGATCTGCCTGGCGCCGAACTCGCATCCGCTCAACTGGCGCAGTTGCTCTTCATCCAGATCCTGCGGGCTCACCTGGCCGGAGCGCAGGACGAAAGCGGAGGCTGGCTAAGGGCGCTCAGCGATCCACGCATCGCGCCGGCCCTGCGTTTGATGCACCAGGATCCGGCGCGGGCATGGCGCCTTGAAGATTTCGCCGCCGCCTGCGCCATGTCGCGGACGACCTTCGCCGAGCGGTTCCGCAGCGTCGCTGGCATCGCGCCGCTGGCCTACCTCACTGAGTGGCGCATGCGACTGGCCGAGCAGGCGCTCCGGAATGAGGATGGAAAATCGGTGGCGTTGATCGCGCACTCCGTCGGCTATGCATCCGAAAGCGCCTTTAGCAATGCATTTAAGCGGGAAACCGGTAAGTCGCCAAAATCTTACCGGAACAATAATATGCACAAACGCAGTTTGACACAGCTGGAGGATGTCTGATGCGGCTCGGATTTGTTCCAACCATGTGCTTGATCCTGAAAAGACCGGAAATTCATATGCCAATGTTTTGACGGCCCGTAGCGGCGTAAGATCAATCGATCCTGGTTCAGGCTCACATTCTTTCAAGACCGCCGGGTCGAGCGTGACAATCAAGCGGGAAGCCAGGCTCGATGGCATTTGCCGCATTCAAGCACAAAACCTTCGGCGCTCTACCTCTCGAAATGGAACGGCGGCCTTTCACTCCGACAGATATCCTAGAGCCCTGCACCTTTAGCATCACCATCGCCCAGCAGGCCTATTTCAGTTGGGAAGCGGTGGCGGACACGGCGCGTCCAATCCGCGAAACGGATCGCGCCAGGCTTCGATCTGATCCAGGCGATCAGACCAGTGTCTTATGGCGGGATAGTCCTCTATCGGAAGGCGCGCAGCGTCGTTGAACGGCAAGAACGTCGCCATGCGAAAATCGGCGAACGAGATTGTCTCGCCAAGGATCCACGGTCGACCGGACAATTCACTTTCGAGAATGACCGCTGCTTTGTGGAATTGACTTAGACCCTCTGCAACCATCGTGTCGTCACACGGCCCAATACCGTAACGCAGCTTCGTGCCGCGCTCCCAATGAACGATATCACATGCCTTCATGAAGTTCTCCTTCGCCCAACTGATCCAGCGGATCATGTCCGGTTCTTCGTCATCGGTTCTCCAGAAGTTCGAGCCGGCGTGCCTGGACAGCCAGCAGGCAATCGCATCGCTCTCCCAAAGCGTTCGACCGGAGTGCTGCAAAATCGGCAAAAGAAGGTTTGGGTTGAGCGGCAGATATCGCTCCGATTGCCCCGGAGCCATCGGTGCGGCGAACTCGAATGCGATATCTGTTTTCAAGAACCGCGCAACGGCAACTGCAAGGCGTGGATTGGGGTTTCTGCTGAAATACAACTTCATTCGGTTTTGCCTCCGGTGTCCTCGTCGTAGAAGACGAACGAAGGCTCATCCTTTCGACAATCGCGAATCAAAAATCTTTCCCGAGGCTCTCGCCGAAGGTCGAACTCTTCGCGCGCCAGATGAGTGACGCCTTACTCAATTCAAACAATCTCCAATGGGCGCTCAGCCGATGGACGCTTGATGACGACTACAGGGAGGTCTAAAGCCTGTGCAATCGTCGCAATGCCGGCAAACCCTACCAGCAGACCAGCCAGCATTTGTCATGAAGCGGATCCATGTGACGGTCGGCGGCGCTCATTTTCTTTGATGATGCCAGCTTCCACGCGTGGGGGCTCCCCATGCTGTCCTTGATTGTGGCCGAAGAGCCGCCTCAGGAAGCTCACCAAGTCATCTACGAATGTGAAGATCGTCGGTATGACAAGCAAGCTCAAGAATGTCGAGGTGAGCAAACCGCCAATGACGACGATCGCCATCGGTTGGCGAAAACTGGAATCGCCACCACTCAGGCTCAAAGCGACCGGCAACATACCTGCGCCCATCGCGATTGTTGTCATGACGATTGGCCGGGCCCGCTTATGGCAGGCATCCACCAACGCGTCAAAGCGCGAGAGACCCTGTCGCCGGGACATAATCGCGTATTCGACCAGGAGAATGGAATTTTTCGACACCACTCCCATAAGCAATATCAGTCCAATAATGGCTGGCATCGAAAAGCTGGTGCCTGTGATGGCCAAGGGAAGCAATGCCCCGCCAAGCGCAAGCGGAAGCGCCATCAGGATCGTGGCAGGTTGGAAAAAATCATGAAACAGGAGTACGAGGACGGCATAAATACAAAAGACCCCTATAGCCATCGCCGTTCCAAAGCTCTGAAATAACTCCGAACTGCGTTGCAGCTCCCCCTGTTCTACCTGATATACACCTTGTGGTAGTTGGCGCAGTGCGGAAAGGGCTTGAGCTTCCTTATTCACATCCCCAAGAACGCGTCCATTGAGTTCTACCGACAGCGTGATATTTCGGGCACGATCGATCCGATCGATTTCGGACGGGCTGCCTCCAATCGTGATCGTTGCTACGCTTCCAAGCGACACCTTGCCATTTGTACCTGCGACCTGCAGCTGCGATATGGCATCGATGTCCCTGCGAGAACGGGGGTCAAATCGCACCCGAATGGAAATCTGTCTCTGCGGCAGATTCAGTTTCGACAGCTCGCTGGAATAGTCTCCATTCGTCGAAACCCGCACCGCCTCGGCGATCGATTCAGACGTGATACCAAGTGCTGCGGCCTTAGTGAAATCCGGCCTTATCTGGATCTCAGGGGCTTGTAGCGAAGCGCTGGACGTGACCGCTCCAACACCTTTGAGTGTTCGCAACTGGTTTTCAAGCGCGCTTGCGGCCTGTTCCAAGACATTGGAATCGTCACTTGCGAGAGTGAGCTCCAGTTTGGTGCCATTGCCTCCGGTCCCGACCTCCACGCGTACGCCGGGCAGCACGGAAAGAGCGTGACGGATATCGTCTTCGATCGCAGACTGTTTACGGCTGCGCTTATTAATGTCTTTCAGGTCGACGACAAGAGTGGCCTTTGTCACATCCGTCGTTGTCGTTGAATCGAGTCCGCTACCGCTTGAAGAGGTTCCGACGGCGCTGAAGACCTGCGTGACATCGGGGAGTTTGGAAATAATGTCGCTTGCGCGCTTCGATATGGCATCCGTCTGATCCAGGGCGCTGCCCGGTTGAAGTGTCAGACTAACCTGCGTCTGAGCATCGTCAGAGGCAGGAAAGAATCCAGTCCTCAGAAATGGAATAGTTGCCAAAGACAAGACGAGTAGAGTGCTCGTGGCAAGCAAGGTCAATTTGCGGTGGTTAAGGCAAGCTTTGACCATCGCAATGTATCCTCGCATGACCAGACCGTCCTCCTTCTCCACATGATGAGGTTTCATCAAATATGCGGCCATCATTGGGGTCAGAAAGCGCGCAACCAGAAGAGAGGACAACACCGCCACGGAAGCCGTTATGCCGAATTGCCGGAAGATGAGGCCGGGAATCCCGCTCATGAATGCAGTTGGGAGAAACACTGCAACCAAGGTGAACGTTGTTGCGATCACCGCCAGCCCGATTTCGTCAGCCGCCTCCAGCGCCGCATTCATGGGTGTCTTGCCCATCTGAATATGACGAGTGATATTTTCCACCTCGACAATTGCGTCGTCCACGAGAATGCCGACAACAAGCGATAGCGCGAGAAGCGTAACCGTATTGAGGCTGTAGTCAGTCAAATACATGACCAGGAACGTCGGTATGATGGAGAGTGGGAGAGCAAGCGCTGAGAGGCAGGTCGCGCGAAAGTCGCGCAGAAATATCCAGACAACGACGATGGCGAGAATGGCACCTTCATAAAGCATGTGCATCGAGCCATCATAGTTCTCGATGACGGGATTTACCGTTGTATAGGCTTCAACAAGCTCGACCTCCGGATGCGCAGATGCGAATTCCTTCATTTTCTTCTGGACGTCATCAGCAACCGCCGTATCGGAAAAGCCCTTTGATCGCTTGATCTCGACGGCTATCACGCGCTCTCCATCGAAATAGGCAAGAGAAGAACGGTCAGCGAAGCTGTCAGTGACGCTGCCTATTTCATCGAGCCGGACGCTTTTTCCGTTGGACAGCGGAATTGCCAACTTTGATAGATCTTCAATGGAGGGAAGAGCACCGAGGGTCCGTATGGTTTGACGGGCAGAGCCGATTTCGCCACGACCACCGGATTTGTCTGATTGAACAGACTTCACGCGGGAGGAAATATCCGAGGCGGTGATACCGAAGGATGTCATGAGGTTGGGATCGAGATCGATGTGGACCTCGCGGTCCACGCCGCCCAATCGATCGACTTCTCCTACGCCCCCTACCGATAGCAATGCCTTGGTCATGTCGTTGTCGACAAACCAGGAAAGCTCCGTCTCGTCGAGGTCTTTGGAGCGCACCGCGTAGGTTACGAGAACGGAAGATTGCACCGTCACCTTGGAAACCGTCGGCGATTCCATTTCGGACGGCAAATCGCTCTTGGCGCTATCAACAGCGTTGCGTACTTCGTTAAGTGCGGTTTCGCTGTTCTTTTCGAGCTTGAACGAGACGCTGATCGATACCGATCCGTCGGTGATCGTCGTTGTAATATGATCAAGAAGGCTGAGAGAGGCGAGCTTGTCCTCAATCTTACGTGCAACCTCAGTTTCAAGCTGGGTTGGCGCAGCACCTTCAAGCGATGCGGAAATTTTGATGGTCGGCAGATCCATGTCGGGAAAATTCTGGACCTGGAGCTTCGAAAAGGCGAGCAAGCCGCAAACTGTCAACAACACAAACAGTAATACAGAGGGCACGGGGTTGCGAATTGACCAGGCGGAAATGTTCATTTTGCCGCCCCTTCAACATTAACAAGCGCGCCTTCCGAGAGGAAAGCCCCGCCAGATCGCACAAGCATCTCATCGCCCGCCAAGCCAGCTGTAATCTCGACGCGGTTCTCTCTTCGGCGACCGACATCAACGCGGATCCGGTGTACTCGGCGTACTTGATCAATGGCAAAGACGTAATTGATACCGTCTCTGAAAACCAAACTGGTTTCCGGCACGGTCAATGCTCTTTTCGTACCAATATCGATGTTACCAGATACATAGAGACCAACACGGGGTTGAGGCTCTTTAGGCAACTCCACATAAACAATCGAGCGGCCTGTATCGCTGCTGACGGTTGGTGCGATAAGTCTGACCTTACCCTGAAACGCCTTTCCGCCCGGCTCCGTGACTTCCGCGGGCAACCCTATCTCGACCTGCGGAAGATATTGAGCTGACACTTCAGCCTGCCATTCGACGCGCTGCTGGCGAATAAGACGAAAAAGCTCCGTGCCGGTGGACACGACTGCACCTAGCGAGGCTGATCGCGAGGTGATGATGCCGTCGTCGACGGCGGTGATAGTGGTTTGCTCAAGTTTAATTTGCTGGCTCTCAAGCGTGGCCCGTTCAGAATCAAGATCTGCCTTCGCGGTCTGCTCCGTGGTCAGGTATTCCACTCTCTTCTGGTCGGACAACGCGCCCGATCCTCCGATCGTGCGCGCTCGATCCGCGTCGACCTTCGCCTTTGCTAGATCTGCCTCTTTTGTAGCGACAGCCGCCTCCTCTTTGCGCAGATCGGCCAGCACGGCTTCCTGATTCAGCCGGACAAGAGGATCGCCCTTCTTGACGATGGATCCGACGTCGGCAAGGACCTCTGTGATACGCAAACCGCTCGTTTCAGATTCAATCACGGCTTCATGCCAAGGCTTCAGCCATCCACTCGCCGGGATTGTTTGAGGCCAGTCTTGGAGCGAAGGTTTAACCGTCGCGACAGTCAGTGCCGCGGCCCCCTTGGTTTGTCCCTGTTCTTCTGCCGCGACAGGGCGTGTTCCAACCATGCACGTCGATATGACGGCAAAAAAAGCCCCACAAATAACGCGCTTTAGGTCGTCGCGGAGATGGGGATTTCCCAGATAAGTCTTATGTGAAATAGTCATTGAGCGGATTGCTTTGCCTGAAGGTGCGGAGCCTCGTTCACGTCGCGAACGGCCGGCTGTGAAATGTCGATCGGACCGGTCCATCCGCCTCCGAGCGCTTTGTTAAGCGAGATATAATATGTCGCGATATCGGCTTTGGTCTCGATGAGACTTTTTTGGGCCGAGTACAAAGACCGGTCGGCGTCCAACACGTCGAACAGATCCCCTTCGCCGGCGATTTGCAGCTGCTTTGAAAGCTTCGCTGCCGCCCGATAGCCTTCGACCGACTTCGCCAGATCCACCGAGCGCGCCCTCGATCGATTGAGAGAAATTATGGCGTTCTGAACATCCTCTAGAGCGGTGAGGACGGCTGACTGGTAGGAGAAGAGGTACTGATCACGTTGTGCCTTGGCGACATCAACCGCCGCCCTCAACTGGCCACCCTTGAAGATCGGAATCGTAACCGAAGGGCCAAACGACCATCCGATGGTAGATTTCTTACCCAGATCAGAAATGCTCGTGGCGGAAGAATCAATGGATCCGGTAAGGCTCAGCGACGGGTATCGATTAGCCTCGGCCTCGCCAATCTTTGCTGTCGCTTGGGCCAGTTCACGTTCTGCCTTGCGCACGTCTGGGCGGGTATTCAATATGTCGGCAGGTATTCCGACGGAGATCTTCGCGGGAGGAACGGGAAGCCTTGACCTTTTGCCGAGGACGCTCTCAAGCAGCAATGGCGACTTGCCGAGCAAGACCCCCAACCGATTGACTGACTTGGCATAGGAGATTTCATAGGATGGAACATCGGCATGGGTGGACGCCGCTTGAGCTTCGGCCTTGGTAACATCGACCAACGACGTACCACCCGCGCTATATTGTGTGCGCGTCAGCGCGGCCGTTTGGGCCTGAGATTTTGAAGAATCTTGAGCGAGTTCCGCCAGCTGCTGATATTCGCGTGCCTGAAGATAATAGGTCGCGACATCCCCAATCAGGGTGACGAGCGTATCGCGCAGGTCTTCTTCCGCGGCGTCGACGCCATATTTCGCAGCCTCCGCCGTACGCTTATTGCCCCCAAATAAATCAAGCTCCCAGCTGGCATCGAAACCGGGCTGATAATCATTGTAGGCGGTAGCCGGCGTGCCACCAGACGCGGCCGTGCGGTTGCGTGTCGCGGAGGCCGTGCCCTCGATCGTCGGGAGCAGTGCGCCAACCTGCTCGCGATAGGTCGCGCGAGCTTCCCTTATCTTTGCTTTCGCCGTAGCGACATCGAGATTGGCCGCGACGGCTTGAGCAATAAGGTCATCGAGGATCGGATCCTTCATTTGCTTCCACCACTCCGCAAGTGCTGGTGGCTTGTCCGGATTATCGTGCGCTCTGGTGTTCCAGCTCTTGGGCATGGAAAGCCCCGGCTTCTGGTAGTCTGGGCCGACGACACAGCCGCTGAGCGCACCAGCCAAAAGAAGCAGAGTGCTAAACTGGTGCATATTCAGCCATCGGGCTGAGCTTCGACACCAGCCCTGTGTTGTAGGCGCCAGCTTGCTCCTGCGAGCTCCGCTATCGGTATCCAGTCCCGCCCCCTCTAATGGCACGGGATAAGACTGCGAATGGGATTCAGTTGTCTCAGTCAATACGAGGCTCCAGGGGCAAATTGCCGACGGCCCTCTGATAGCGACTGTGATGTTAAGCGACGTTAAGGAAGTGTAAAGTTGTGTAAAACTTCTTCCGATCGGCGTTGTTGGGTGTATTCGTGCCGAGGAAATGCTCACGGAACCTGATATGGCGAAAGTACTTTTGATCGATGACGACAGTGAGCTGACGACCCTTCTCAGCGAATATCTTGTAGAGGAAGGGTTTCAGGTTGAGACGTCGGAAGATGCCCGTGTTGGCATAGCTAGTGCCGCCGACCAATCGGTGGACATCATCGTTCTCGACGTGATGATGCCGCGGATGAACGGCATAGACGCTTTGCAACGCATCCGTCGCCTAGCATTACAGTTGCATATTTCTATAAACTCTGAATCTATGGGTCTCCATGATTCGGAGGTCATGGATGATGGGTGCATCAATCGAGACGACGCTGGAACTTTGGGCATCGTCGCTGCGTGAGGT
>Ga0207671_10000575_pt1 | contig 49354 bp, 34 predicted proteins | sample KBSC24metaG_FD_184352 | JGI IMG/M metagenome (GOLD analysis project Ga0207671, IMG submission 184352) | Corn rhizosphere microbial communities from Kellogg Biological Station, Michigan, USA - KBS C2-4 metaG (SPAdes) (version 2) | ecosystem: Host-associated > Plants > Roots > Rhizosphere > Soil... | reverse complement strand
TCGCAGTAGGAGTTGGCAGCACGGGCCTCCGGCTACGTTTCTATTAGCCAAACTTACGTGTCACTTCTGGAGCGAACCGCCCGTATGCGGTTAGGGCTTGATCTGGATGAGAATGAGCAAACGAGCCATCCCATTATTGGGGGGCACGAATTCCCGGTTCCGCTTGCGATCATCGGCGGAATTGGATACCTCTCAGTACGGCCGTTGGCGGACTTTCTGAATCTAGCGGTTTTAGTCGATGAGAAGGCGAAGATTGTCACACTGTCCCGGCCAATATAGCCATAAATTACACCGTGCACTTAAAACAGGTTAGCATTATGAATAGTGCTAACCTGTTAAAGATGACATATCAGTGGAGATACGTTGGAGTCATGGAAGCAATCGTGTATTCTCACTCGATTGTTTTACCGGAAAAGGAATTCGTTCCCAAGCTATCGATATGTATGCTTTCAACGCGGGGCGACGCGTATCGATTGTCTTAAGCCAATATTCGAAATACAAATGTTGCCACATCTCTCGTTGTCTTTTTGTACGAGGGCGAGTATCAAGATCCATAATTCTAGTCATTAAGGCGCAAAATGTATCAATCTTGTCAAGGGATTCATACTGATCTTTCGTGATGACTTTATTCTTGATTCGACTATCAAGAATGGTCTCGATTTCTTCATACGCTTCATCACATGCAATCCAAGCGCGCACTATCTTAATAGTTTCATCTTCCCAGAACTCTTTATTAAGTTCCCGGAACTCCTTATACCAACCGATTTCAAGCTGACGATTACTGTATAAATTCGCACACCATAGCGCCGTACCGCTTATTAGCGATGGTGCCAACCATGCAGTCGCAATTGCTCCCCAGTCTGCCATATTCCCTCCTTCAAATGAGGCAACCAATATTCTTAGAGAAACTTGCTATTCGTAGGTTAGATCAATCCAGCGAGTTCGATATGCACGCTTGGTATGTCATTATGACTACGATAATCAGTCATAGTCAACAGTAATAATTCCGACTGGTTAAAGCTTAGACTGCATATATTACAGTTAAATTAATTAAATTATCCAAGTAGCTTCCGGCGTTTCTACTTTTGACCCCATTGTTCACCAAGATTTCGTGAAATCGACGGTGCGGATACTCGCTGCCAGCGCCTAAACTCAAATCATCTTCCTCCGCTTTGCCTGCTCCATCTTCTTGTTCCACAAGATCACCGGCAAAAGGTATAACCCCTACCTAAATCAAGATCTTACGCTGCCGGTTCTTCTCGGATCGCTTATTGACCATGATCGGCTTCTCGGTTTCCGCCGTCTCTATCGCCTCTATCACGCCTGAAAGCAGCCCCACTTCCTTATGAATCTGCCGGACGTGCTCCCTTTGGGCATGGGCATAGATCATCGTGGTTTGTATCCGATGGTGCCCCAATATCTCCTTCGCGGCGAAGATGTCCCGCTGCGCCAGCTGAGTGGCCGCGTAGTGCCTGAGCGTGTGGAGGGTAATCCATTCCAGGCCGACGAACCGGGCCGCATATTTGAATGTATCGGAAAAATTTCTGGCGGCCATATCCTCACCATTGCGATTTGCGAAAAGACAATTCGTCTCTGAGTTCTCCGGCCGTAGTTCGAGGTATTCGGCCACAAACTGAGTCCAATCCTCGGAGATCGGCACTTCTCGATCGTCGCCTGTCTTTGTGTTCCGAAAGACGACGAATCCCTCATCGGGGCGATAATCGTCCCTGAGCAGGTTCAGCATCTCGCTGATCCTGCATCCCGTGGTGATCAAGCCGGCCACGATGGCGAAGTTCCGCTTTGCGTAATACTCGCGGCGGCTCTCCTTGGTATACTTCGCGTCCTTACATTTCTTCGGATCCCATATATCCTTCATGGCAGTCAGAACCTTGCTGACCTCATCCTTCGACGGCACGCGTATTTTCTTCCGATTGAAGCCCGGCACCTGATAATCTCTCAAAGGATCTACGGGGATAATCTTCTCCTGGTGACAGAACTTGAAGAAGACCTTTGCCGAAACGGCGTCGTGATGGCGCGTATGGTCGCTGATCTTCGTTCCTCGCAGCCCGATCATGCTTTTGCGCATCACAAGATAGGCAGACATATTGCGCCCCTGGAAGTCCTGGAGAGCAATGCCTTGCGCTTCCACCCAGCGCCTGAGTCCGGCAAGGTTCGATTTGTAATACTTGGACGTATTGTCTTCTAACGTGGCTTCTTTGTGATCCAGGAAGGCTTGAATTGCGTCTTCCCAGGTGAGAGGTTCGGAGTTATTGGTCATTTGTGCAGGCCTTTCGATAACCTAAACGGAATTGACGCGCTTGGGTTGTTTAACTGACTTAAAATGTTCGTTACACGAACATTACGAGATTTAAAGAAATCCGCTTCTAAGACAAGGCCGAGCGGATGAGTGAGTATAGCATGTTTTTCAAACTGACACAATAGGTCAGTTTAACTGATTGCCATCCGTAGGAGGTTAGATCATGAGGCGGCAAAAATACGCATTGTTTCTCTTGCTTTTAGTAGCTGTCGCGGGCGGCGCGATGGTTGCGCAGCATCCGGCGCGGCGCGCGGATGCTGCTGCGGTAAATGCGACTCGCCCCGCTGCGGGAGATTTGCAGATTCTTGACAAGGTGGGCAAGCCCATTGGGCTATGTCCGCTGAAACATACCGATGTTCAGGCGGATATCGCCGGCTATGTGGCGCGGGTCACGGTGACCCAGGAGTTCCACAACCCGAGTACGACTCCGGTCGAAGCCGTTTATACATTTCCTCTTCCCGATGATGCGGCTGTTGACGACATGACCATGACGATCGGAGACCGTGTCGTGCGCGGAGAAATCAAGCGCCGGGAAGAGGCGCGGCAGATCTATGAGGAAGCGCGCAACGCCGGAAAGTCGGCGGCGCTTCTCGATCAGGAGCGTCCGAATATTTTTACGCAGGCCGTGGCGAATATCATGCCCGGCGCGGACGTGAAAGTCGTCATCAGCTATGTGCACCTGGTGAAGTACGACGACGGCCGCTATGAGTTCAGTTTCCCAATGGTCGTGGGACCGCGTTATACGGGCGGCAGCGCCGTCGGGCCACAACCGCAGATCGAATTGGGCGAGAAGCCGTCGTTCGATGTGCCTGATACAACGCCTGTCGTTAATGACGCCGATAAGATCACACCTCCTATTACTCCTGAAGGCACGCGGGCCGGACACGATATTTCCCTGACGGTTCGCCTTGAGGCCGCCCTGCCGCTGACCGATGTGACCAGCGTTCTGCAGCCTGTTACGATCGACCGGCCGGGCAAGACGACGGCGATTATCAAGCTCAAAGACCAGGCTTCGCTTCCCAACAAGGACTTCATCCTGCGGTACACCGCCGCCGGGTCCGATGTCCAATCCGGCCTGCTGACATATGCTCCCCAGACAAATCCTGACGGCACGCCGAATACTGCCGGTGCAGGATACTTTACGCTGGTGGTGCAGCCGCCGGCCTCTGCGCCCCGGTCCAAGATCAGCCCGAAAGAGATGGTCTTTGTGATCGATCAGACGGGCTCGCAGCAAGGCTGGCCGATTGACAAGGCCAAGGAGACGATGCGGCACTGCATCGAGAACCTCAATCACGGTGATACGTTCCAGCTTCTCGGTTTCAATACGAGCGTGTATCCATGCTTTGATGCGCCTGTTGAGGCCACGCCGGATAATGTCACGAAGGCGATTAAGTATCTGAAGCCGCTTGAAGGCGCAGGGGGAACGGATCTTCTCAAGGCTGCCGACTATGCTCTGAAGATCCCCGCCGATCCCAAGCGATTGCGCATAATCTGCTTTATGACGGACGGCTATGTCGGCGACGATATGCAGGTTCTCGATTACGTGAAGAAGCATCGCGGCGATGCCCGGATGTTTCCGTTTGGAGTGGGCAATGCCGTCAATCGCTTCCTGATCGACGGCATGGCGCGCGAGGGAAGGGGAACGTCGGAGTATGTGACGTTGAACGACGACGGTCACGCGGCTGCTGCGCGGTTCTACAAGCGTGTTGCCGATCCGGTGCTGCTTAACGTCGCTGTGGACTGGAACGGTATGCCGGTAAAGGATGTGTATCCCCGGCACATCCCGGATGTTTTCAGCAGCGGTCCGGTGATCGTGAAGGGGCGATACACGCATGCCGGAGACGGCGACATCGTGGTGACCGGGATGCTGCACGGCCAGCCCTGGAGCAAGCGCGTGCACGTCGTGTTCCCGCGCGCCGATGCAAACGGCAGCGCGATGGCAAATCTGTGGGCGCGTGACCGTATCGAAGACCTTCAGTCTGACGATTGGTATGGCGCGCAGAGTGGGAAACCGGACCCGAAGATCAAGGATGCGATCGTCGATACGGCGTTGCAGTACCGGCTGATGAGCCAGTGGACGTCGTTTGTGGCGGTAGAGCAGACGGTAGTCAACGTCGGCGGCAAGCAGCAGAAGATCGACGTGCCGGTGGAGATGCCTGAAGGAGTTTCGTACGAAGGGATCTTCGGAGATACGAACGGTCAAAATGTCCGGGCGCAATTCAAGTCTTTCAATGGCGCCGTTGGAGGCTTTGGCGGCGGCGGTATTGGTGGTGGAGGCTTTGCCGGAGGTGGCAGAGGCCGTGCTGGCGCGTCAGCCCAAGCACCCATCCTGGCTACGCCGCCTCTATTGACTCAGATGGCTGACAAGTCAGAGGCCGCAAGCGCCATATCGGAAAACCGCGACATCAAAGACGGCACGAAGGAAGGCGCTGACCGGCTGGAAAAACTTACGCCGGAAGACCGCCGCGGCTTGCTGGAAGAGGTGAAGCTGACGACCCCGCTGCGAACATTGCTTGAAAAGCGACGTCAAGGCGGCGCGCCGGTGACTGTGGAGGGCGTCACGCTTTTATCGGACGGGCAGCTTCTCGTGCAGATCTGGCTCAATGCGTCGCCTGTCGATATGGCCGCGCTGCTCAAGGCGGCAGGCTTCCAGACCGATGCCACACTCAAGCCCGGCAAGCTGATCCTCGGGCGCATCACGCCCGATAAGCTCGATGCGCTGCTTGCGCTGTCGTTCATACGCTACATCGAGCAGCCGAAGATTACGAACTAGAAGGCGATCACTCAAGATACGGAGAAATAGCCGCAGCCTGTCAGCGATTTATTATTGCTGACGGGCTGTGTTGAAAATACCGTCACTATCGCGTATCGACTACCATGTATGCACATCTCTGGGGGACAAGGAAATAAGGCTGCCTTTTATCTCTGGTGACAACGATTGCCATTCTCGTTCGCTGAATATGAGTACTTCATCTCCGTCGCCGATGCTCAGAGAAGTGGATAGGCTGGCGGGTGTCATGCCAACTGCGATGACGATACTCTCGTTTGGGAAGTGAAGAGAGATAGCTTGCGGACTCATTGAGTTGCTTGCCGCCGTATATCCCAGCACTTCAAATCTATCCAACCGCTTGCCGATAAGGTTGCGCCAGATTGATGCCTCGGTAGCGTCGATACTATCAAGGCCATCTGTATCCTTATCCGTTAATATCCGAACATTTTGTTGGCGGATTGAATGATTGCGTACTGCTATATGATAGTGCACGCCATCCCCACGAAACGATCCGATAAAATCCCAATCAAACTCCGCTTCGACCTCGTCAAAAATCAAGCGGACACCCTGGCAACCGCCGGAGGCGTTCGGTGCTTCCGCATCGAAGTCGCCCTGCAGGACATAGTAAAGCACCTGCTGAAGATGCCGATCAACAATCCTGGAAAGCGGTTCGATGATGTGTATTCGGATGTCGTTGTTGTAAGATTCCGATGATGGCGTCACTATTATATGCTCTGAATGAAGTGGCGAAGACTGCAGGTTGCACCCAGTCTTGCTCAGGATCAGGACTCTGTGTGGCTGCCCACGCCTCGTCAATAAGATCGCCGGCGGCCGCAGGTCTGCAAACGGATCAATCTTTGTATGCTTGCTCTGGCGACTTCAGACGGCCGGCGACGATGTCTCTTTCGGGAGCGGTGAAATACTCGGATTTTGGTGTATTGCTCCAGGTATAGCCGGCGATTTTGTCGTCGTCGCCGGCGTATAAGCGTATCGTTCCGCGTCCAATGCCGCCGGTGAAGTGACCGCCCGGCTCATGGCGGGTGTCGGTTGGGCCATGACCGGATGCGCTGGAATCGATGATCGTTACCGTGTACTGCCGGGTGCCGGATATGATGGGCTTTTCGTCATTGATGAAAGTTGGCGCTTCTGCGACCAGCATTACGTGACCGGTATCCTCAACGTCCCTGGAAGTGACATGGAAACCGGTGTACTTTACCGCCAGAATGTCTCCGGGGCGTATCGCGGTAACATGGACGATCCTCTTGAAGCCGCGCCTGCTCACAATGGCATCGTGATAGTCTTCCGCCTGCGGGTTGCCGGTGCCCATCATGACCTTGAATGCGCTGGTGGGCCATCCGTAGGTGTGCTCAAGTAGAAGCGTAATGAAGCTTGAGCAGACTGTTCTGGCTGCGTAGTTGCTGGCGTTCCAATCGATATGCCGCTTGCCGCCGCCGTAGACGTTTTCCTGCGCTCCCTTAAGGTTATCCACAAGCTGCTCGGCCTGCAGAAGATGTTTCGGAGGAGGGGCGGTCGTGGCAGGCGATTGACCAATCGCTGCCACGGCTGCCAATGATAGCGCCAGACCGACGAACGATGATGTATAACCCTTCATTGGGCTGTTCATGACGAATGTCCTTTGCGTCAAGAACTCTGTCCGACCCATGCTGCGAACTTCTCGCACATCGCCTCTTCCGATATGCTGTTATCGGCAACGACGGTAGCGCCGTGGACAATCCGGATTGTGGCGTCCAGAGAGGCCGGGTAATCGGCGGGATAATCGCGTGTGGCGGCTCCGGCGATCTGGCTCTCGGCTTCGGCCCAGGCGTCGTCAATCGATTGATTGCACCTGGCAGCAAGAGCGTCTGCGGAGAAACCTTTGCCGGTGAGGCTGATCAGGGTTGCGTTATGGTTGACGCTGTTCCCCGGTCCCCAGTAATGCTCGGCAAGCAGCGGACCAATGGCGGGGTTGTCGGTCAGGTAGCCGAACTTTTCCGTGAAGTAGTCGCGGGTCTGGTAGACGGCCATATGCGCCAGCAGATACCCATGATACGCGGCTGCCGATTCCTGGTTCAGCAGATGGGGAATGGAAAGCAGGGGACGCGCTGCGTCGTTTCCGCCGTAGATTCTGCGTTCTGTTGCACGGGCTAGAGCGATGACGGCATCTGGTGTCCGGTCGGCTTCGCTCATGGCGTAAAGCGCGCGCTCGAAGTAAGGTACGGCCAGCATGCTGCGCTCGCTGCGCGCTCGCCAAGGCTGTGTCTTTTCAATGCGCGCCCGGATCAGCGCGTCGGGCACGGGTTCGCCGTCGGCGTTTTTCGCGTAGAGCTTGAGCCAGTCGGCATCGCCAAGGATGCTGTCGCAGAACATCGATTGGGTCTCGGCATAGGCCATCGATGTGGGCGCGAACTCCTGCGAGAAGCAGGGCGCGTTCTGCGTCACGTTGGCGAAGTGGGCGGCGTGTCCGCCCTCATGGAACAGGGTGTTCAATGCCGATGAGCCGCTGCCGACCTGGTCCGGCTTGGCGAGCGATGTGAAATTGATTTGGCCTGCGATCCAGTTGCCTTCGCCGTCGTAGAATGTTGGAATAGGGCCATGGCAGAACCCGTTCTCGTATTTGCCCTTGCGCTCAAGCAGGTCGAGCTGCATCAATGCGCCGCGGAAGGTGATGCCGAGGCGGCGGAAGCTGAGTATCCATCGCTCAAGCGCCGCCGAAAACGGCATGTAGGCATCCATCTGCCGGCGGATATCGCCGCTGACATAGTACATCAGGTTGTGGGGCAGAAGAGCGTTCTCGCCCTTCTCCGCAGCTAGGGCTCGTTCGGCTCGAAGGTTGGCCTCACGCGTGCGATCTTCGAAGTCTTCCAGGATTGCGAATAGTTCTTCGGGGCTGAGTTTCTCGTTCAGACGGACCTTGTAGTCGAAAAAGTCGCGGTAGCCGAGCGCCTGCGCAAACTCATTTCGCTTGGCCACGATATCCAGGAAGCCATTCTCGATGACCCAGTGCTCCAGACGATGCAACTCATCGAGCGAACTCTTGCGGGCTTCCTCGCTGGGGTTAACGGTGATGTTGGTTGCCAGCGCGCCCAGCGACGCCTCCGCGCGCTCGCCTTTGTCGTTGATGTGGTACATAGTGAACGAGCGGCGCTTGCCGAACAGGGCAGCTTCCATCTCGATCAGTTCAGCTTGCAGACCGGCGGCCTTATCGTTGCTGATAATATTCGACTCGAACAGGTCCAGCCAGCCGCGCAATCCATGCTGCAGGGCGTTCTTCTCATCGCCGCCGGGCGCGGATTCCAGCGCTGCAAGCTGGGCGCGCACTTCAGCCAGCTTGACCGGATCTGAAACGAACGCCTTGTATGCCTGTTCAGCCTGCGAGAATGCGGCCTCATCGTCGCTGATGGCCATGTAGATGTCCCAGTAAAGGTCTTCCTTCGTCTTGTGGACCTTGAGGTAATCCTGGTTGAGCCGATTGAAAAACTCGCGTACCTGTTCCATCTTCACGCCTCCGCCGATCAATTTAGTTCTTTGCCGGAAATACCCAAAGAGTACAGCGCCTCCGTGGACGGCATTCGGTAATTATACTCTCCGTGTCTGTAACGAACGGTAGAATAAGTCTGAAATTATCATGTACTGATAATCTCATGGGAGGTTCCAAAGATGGAAAAGATACCGCCGATATTGCGGCATGTGCCGGAAGAGCTGATTGGTGAGCGTGTTCTTGTGCGTCCGTGGCGTGAGGGGGATGCGCCGGCGATATGGGAAGCGATCGAGGAATCCCGGGAGCAGATCCGGCAATGGCTGCCGTGGGTCGATGGGACAAAGCGCGTTGAAGATTGTATACAGACTGGCCGCCGCTCGATGGCAAAATGGATCACACGCGAGGATCTGATGCTGACGATTTGGGATCGCTCAAGTGGACGCTACCTCGGCGGCAGCGGTTTGCATCGGATCGATTGGGACATCCCTGCATTCGAGATAGGCTACTGGCTGAGGACATCGGCGCAGGGGCAGGGATATATGAGCGAGGCGGTTGCGTTGATCCGGCGCATGGCGTTTGAGGACCTGGGCGCGAACCGGGTGACCATCCACTGCAGTTCCGGCAACGAGCGAAGCGCCGCCGTGGCGCGGCGATTGGGTTTTGCGCACGAAGGAACGCTGCGCAACGACGCCCGCGAGACCGACGGTGAACTGCGGGACACGCTCATCTTTGCGATGACGCCGGACGATTATGCCTGCTGTTCTACTCCAGGGACCGCGTGAAGTACAGCGCGACTTCCTGCGGATCGACGGCTTCGGGATCGTAGAGGGTGTCGTCAAGGCCGCAGAGGCGGAAACCGGAGCGGAGATAGAACTGGATGGCGGGGTAGTTGACGTTCTGGGTCTCAAGCCAGAGGCAGCGCGCGCCCGCGCTCTTTGCGAAGCCGTTCAATGCCGTGAGAAGCTGCGTTGCGATGCCGAGACGCCGGTGATCGGGACTCACATACAAATGCCAGATGACGGCTCGCCGGTTCCATTGCTGGTATTCAGCCGCCGCGAACCCGGCGACAGTGCCGCAGGATTCGGCGATTACGGCATAGTTCCATTCTTCCTGATCTGAGATATCGTACACCTTGCGGAGAGGCGGCTTGACTTCGGCCTCCGCAAGCCGGAAGGATAGGCCGTCTTGAAGAACCTGGTAGATTTTGTTTGTCTCAAATGCCGTATCGAGAGTCGCCAATGCGGCAAGGTCATCGGGCAGTTTCGCCTCTCTCAATGTGATCATGCCGTGTATTTCACTCAATGCTATGCTCGCGCGGTCTTGGAGGCGGCCGGATAGTTAATTCTGTTGATTATGTGTAATAGACGCCGGTAACGGCCTTGCGCCATAACTGGCGAGCAGCTTCGTCATGGCAGTATCTTTTTGCAACCAGGCGATATAAATCGGTCCATAGCAGTCGGCAGCGCCACTGGGGTTTGCGCCATGCTTCAGCAAGGTTATGACCATCTCTGTGTGTTTGCATGTGACGGCAAGCTCCAGAGGAGTGTCAGTTCCGGCGTAGCTATTGAAGTATTCCGTTTTCGCGTCATGGTTGAGCAGGAGTGTCGCCATGGGCACGTCGCCATGTATGCTGGCAATCATCAAAGGCGTAAACCCCTGGTCAAATTTAGCTGTCGGGCGCCACAAATGAGTCAGGGCATGGTCGATCGGCTCCCACGGTGATGGGGGATGGACTCTGCGCCGAACATCCACGGATGCGCCTGCTTGAAGCGCGGCATTCGCCGCATTGAAATCGTCTGTATCCACAGCCCGGAACAGGGCCGCATTCAACCGTCCTTGTTGCGCGTCATGGATCTGAGCGCGCCAAAGCGCAATCAACCAGGCCGCACAAATTGCGCTGATAACGACACCTGATTTGATAACGGGTTTCATAACCAAAGCCGCCTCTGCATTCGGAGCACGGCTGCAAGATCCCTTAGCAAGGAGGAGCCGTAGACGCATTTCAGTATACGCGACACAGGCTAAGATTGTCGTCGCATCCTGGGTGGATGCGACGACCGGGCTGAAAAATGCGGAGCTACTGCCAGAGCGATCCGAAGCCTGGCTCGGCTCTGATGGTTGAATAGTCAAATAGACTTTCGCTGCCCCAACTGCCGGTCACATATCCTGCGCCCCAGTACATGACGCCTGCGCCTTGAGTGTAACCTTTCATTGCCTGGACGAGATCCCAGATAATCGAGCTTTGACCGGCCGGGGTAGGCCAGTAGCCGGAGCCGGTGTAGCTCCCCGTATATGGATAGGCGAACTCGACAAGCATGATCGGCCGGCTGCCGAACTTGCCCTGGTAGTGGGTCATTGCGGACTTGATATCGGACAGGGTTGTTCCGACCGCAGGGTAGTAACTGAGGCCGATGATGTCGTAAGCGCACTGTGAAGCGATGGTATTGTAAAACCAATCGACGAGGCTGGTATTGGCTGCGCCGTTACAGTGCAGGATGATTTTTGGCGTTGCCGAAACGGCCTTCACTCCGGCGATGCCTGCCTGAAGCAGCCCCACAAACTGGCTCTGGTTGGACAGACTGCCTACGGGCCACAGCATACCGTTGCTGATCTCGTTGCCGATCTGAACGTAATCCGGCAGTGTGCCGTTGTTCTTGAAGCTGGTAATCACGCTGGTTGTGTAGCTCTGAACGGTCGACTTCAGCGTGACGTAATTGTAGCCGGCCCACTTCGACGGCGTGGTCTGCTGGCTGGGATCCGTCCAGCCGTTCGAGTAGAAGATATCGAGGATCAGGTGCAGACCGGCTGCCTTGACCTTCTTTGCGAGCGCCAGATCGTAGGTGAGATTCTGCCCGAGCACGCCGCTTCCGCCGTCGACGAGCAAACGCAGGCGAATACATGTCCAGTGCATGGTCTTGGCGTAGGCAATAGGATCGACGGTATTGCCGTTCGGATCACGGTAGGTGACTCCCTGGCTGCTTTGTTCCCAGGTAACCTCGGAGAGGTCGCCGCCTGTTTCAAAGGCGCGGGCCGAAGGAGTTGCCAGCGAACCAAGGATCATGACGAGGAGTATCGCCAGAAGCCGGCGACAAACTAGCTTGTTGTATTGCATAGGTACCTCCATGGTATAGATTGCGATTATTGCTAAAATAACTAAATTAGGCGAATCTTTTACCTCCTCAATGCACAGGCTTAAGGCCAATGTTTTTCAAATAGGGCTGAACATCCGTCGGCCCAGCCCTGAAGGGCTTCGCTGATTGGCCAGAGGCTGCCCGCCTTCGCGGGCGAATACAAGATATAGTCCAGCCGGTTCCTGCGCCCGCGAAGGCGGGCAACTTAAAATGTTAGCGAAGCCCTTCAGGGCTGGAGGCGATAATATTATCGCCTTATTTGAACGGCATTTGGCATTGGATCTCTACGCTGTCATTGAACGAAAGCAGATGATGACATTCGTGTGTCTTCGATTGGATTCGCGAACATGTGATTTGAAGCTTTTGACTGCATACGTGTCTCCGCTGCAGCTACGAGAAATCGCGCTTCGCATCGCTCCACTACTTCCACGGAATTCAGCAGATCTTTGCCGTGAGAGGCACACAGTTTTGATTTTGCGTCCTCTTGCATGTAAATGGGCGCATCTGCCGCGAGCGGGAGTATCTTCAATAGCAGCTTGCCACTGTAGATCTCCGGCGCAAATCGGCGTAGTCCGGCCTCGAACGCATTGCCGTTGAAGAAGTTGTCCGCGATCAGCACATCATCCAGGTACAGCCGTGCGATATCGCCTGCATAGTGAACTCGCAGGTAGAGATCCGCATCAGTCTCCAGTGAAAGTTCGATCCGCCATATCTCGGCGTTCTCGAATTCGTCATCCGGGGGCGGTTCCGCTACTCCTTGACTGCCCATTGCGACCTGTCGCGCCGGTCCTGCCGCCTGGATCTTGACGCACTTCACCGCATGCTCGCGCGTTTGAGGCACGGATGCGGAGAAGCGCTGGAACACGCCGTCCTGATGTGATTGCGTGGCTCCATCTGCCGTCGCCAGGGGTATTGCGGGCAGAACAGCGATGTGCAGGTTACGCGCATCAGTAGACTGAAGCCGTATTTCGGAATCCGTGATGAGCGGAAGCGCAGGCGTGAGGAATATTCGCGCCTGGCCATGCAGTTCGGCCTTGTAGCAAGTTAGCGATTGTTCGCGGTCGAGCAGGATAATGGTGACTCGTTTCCCGTCCCGCGTTCGCATCCTGATCGCGACATCTGTTCCTGTTTTGATTCCCTGGATGCATATCTGCCCGTGCCCGATGGTGACTGTCCCCGTTACGGATTCGAGATCCGCCGACATCTCATCAAAGACAAATTCGGTCTCTTCGATGGTTTGCGCAAAGACGAAGTATGATGTGTCCCCGTCCGTCACGCTGCATATCGGTTGGGCTGTAGCATATACGAGGCGTGCGCCGCCGAGGTCGATATTAAAAGGCCAGAAGAAACACGTACCCGCAGGTATGGTCACAGCTCCTTTGGGAATCGTCATTTCAGACGATGGCAACTTCAACGAGAACTGTACACCTTTATGGGGCGGCATCGGTTCCAGGCGCTGATAGTTGTTGAAGAACAGGAAGCCCTTGTTTCCGTCGGTGCGGATACACCAGCGAAGCTGCGCGTCATTGGCCGGCGGTATCGATGGCGTCATTGTGGCGAGTTCATGGCCGAAGTCGCGCAGGAAGAGATGCATGCGGCGCAGTGAGTGGTAGTGCTCGCGTGCCTGGCCGAATTCACCGAGCGGGGCCTGAAAGTCGTACGACTTTACGGGAAGGTCGTTCCAGTAACCGGTCGCCTGGGATTCCTGAAGGGTAGAGAGAAGACCCTCCGGGTTGGCGCCGCCGTGGTACATGTAGTAACCGGGCAGATTTGTGCCGGACCCCAATTTGGCAAGGGCCAGCGCCTCGATATCCTTCGGGAATATCTGTATTCGCCGATGATAGCTTGGCATCATGCCGCCGCCGATCTCGCAGGCAAAGTAGGGATAGAGAGGATTATCGTCCTCCGACTTCACAGCCCGCACACCGAGCTGATCGGTAGCCACGGAGGCGTCGTTGCGCGTCGTCCGGAACAGGTAGTTCTCGGCAAAGCCGGGCGGCATCTGTCCGAGCGAACGATCCCAGAAGCCGTCGGGATATCCGCCGAACAGCGGCAGGATCTCGCCGGCTGGCATGGGGGTCGAAAGCTCAGGCCAACCCGTCCGGGTATAGAGGGGCACGTCGATGCCGGTATCCTGAGCCATTCTCTTCAGGGCAAGCAGATGCTCGGCGGGGCCGTCGTACTCGTTTTCGAGTTGGATGCCGATGACCGGGCCTCCTTGTTTCCAGAGAAGGCCGTCGATCTGAGCATGGATCTGAGTGTAAAGGTTCGCGGTGTATCCCAGGTAGACCGGATCGTTGCTGCGCGTTTTGATATTCTTCTCAAGCAGCCAGTCCGGCAGCCCGCCGTTGCGGCACTCGCCGTGGCACCATGGCCCGCAACGCACAATGGAGTAAAGCCCGAGCTCGCCGCAAAGGCGCACGAATTCTCGCAGGCTGCGCCGGCCGCTCCAGTCAAACTCTGTCTCAATCTCCTCGTGGTGAATCCAGAAAACGTATGTGGCGACGATGCTGATGCCGCCGAGCTCCATCTTGATCAGTTCATCGCGCCACTCAGCTTCAGGGTAGCGCGAATAGTGGAACTCTCCCATCACCGGCAGCCATGGTTCGCCGGCAAGAAGGAGGCTGCGGCTGTCTACAGTTAATGTCGAGCCGGACGGCGCTTGCGACGTTCCCATGCGGAAGTGTTCGTGCACGATCGGCTGATGTTCATGCGTCTTTATAGTCAGACATCGGGGCACTTTGTGGTGGGCAGGCAGGGCTGAATTGTTATCGTGCATAATTCCTTGAACCTATTGCGAACCTGCGCGAATGGGTTTGCCGTCGGCGCCGAGCCTCATATTCGGCGGATAGCTGACCGTGCCGGGCTTCGGCGTGGGCGCGGCTGCCGACGATTGCTGTTGCGGTTCATCCTGTTTGGCGGCGCATCCGCAAAATGCAAAAGAGGCAAGCGCGATGGTGATAGTGATGCGCGCGCGACGGCGTGGATCGAAAGGCATCGGTAAAGGTCCTTTGGAAATCACATCGGTAAAAGTCCCTTCCGCACCTGGACTGCGGAAGGGACGGCGTTGGCCCGGTTTTTACAGGTCGTTCATTGTGGCGGCATAGTTGGGGTTATCGGCCCCGGCAGCCTGCGGCGACCATGCGGCATCCTGGTTGAAGCTGACGGAGAGATCGTTCTCCCAGCCCGACGATACCTGGTTTCCGCGGAACCACTTCACGTGGCCGTCGGCCATGATGTAGTTGGAGCCATCGGTATGGCGGCCGAGCTGTGGCCACAGGGCCGGATCGCCGATCCGTCCGCCGACCCAGCCTGTCTGTGACTTGCCTGTCGACGCAACCCAATCCGGGGTCTGATAGTTGACCGTGATCACGCCGATCGGCGAGCAGGGGGTAGGCTGTGTGACATCGCATGTCATGCCGCTGACTTCGTAGAGAAGCACGGTTTTTGCCGGTGAGCGGAACTGAGCGATATGGCCCTTGGCGGAACCGTTAGGGAGGCCCGCATTGTACGAATAGGAGATATTGGGCGTGGGCGTGGAATCGTCGGGGCAGCGGTAAATGGCAGTGCTCTTTGCGTAGGGATAGATGGCCTGTCCCCAGCCGATGCCCATAGGCGTGCCCCAGTTGTCCGGGTCTGCCGGGACCGCTTCGTCGTTGTCCTGGGCATACTGCAGGAACGCGAGTCCAAGCTGTTTCTGGTTGGATGCGCAGCTGATCTGGCGGGCCTTCTCACGCACTTTGGCAAAGACGGGGAAGAGGATAGCAGCGAGAATCGCTATGATTGCTATGACAACGAGAAGCTCTATCAAAGTAAATCCGTGACGTTTCATTGTGATCTCCATTGGTATGTTGTAGTGCGAATTGCGTCGAGGGCGGTTTGTCAGGCCGCCTGAATGACGAAATATAATCATTGAGTGTATTGACCTCGCGCCGATGAGGCGCGGGCCGCGAAATCCGCCCGGACAATGACGGATTGACGCGGGGCATCGGGATCGTTCAATCGTTTCCTCATGAGGTTCCATGCCTCCGCGCACATTTGAGAGATCGGCTGGATGATCGTCGATAGGGCGGGGTTCATATACTCGCCTTCCTCCGATCCGTCGCATCCGACCAGGAGGACATCCTCCGGAACGCGCAATCCCTGCTCGCGCAGCGCGCGATATGCTCCGACTGCCATCTCGTCGTTCCAGCAGAACAGGGCATCGGGATAGCCGCGCTCGGCGATATATGCCGTCAGGGCGTGCATGCTCGCGCTGCGGCTGCCGGGGCTTCCGGCTATGATCTCAAGCGGCCGACCGGCGTCGGTCATGGCGCGGCAGTACGCAAGCAGGCGCGGATCCATCTGGCCTTGAGCCGCGAAGGTTTCCAGCACCTGTTCTTCGTCGTGCACGCCCGGGCCAAAGAATGCCAGCCGCTTAGGCTGCGCGTCCAGAAGGTGGCTAATGGCATCGGCTGCGCCCTGTTCCAGGTTCACCGCAACCGAGTCCGTGCCGGGAACGGTGAAGACGCCGATTGACACGATCGGCTTTTCGGTTGTAAGCGCCTTATCAATGTATGGCTGGAACGCAGCCGGCATGTCCACGAGGATGATGCCGTCGGAGAGGCTCGCCATGAGCGCATTGAGATCAGGTTCGACGTTCTCGATATCGGCATGGCCGATCGTCGTAGCCACCATGTGGTAGCCGTTGGCATTGGTCTGTCTCTCGATTGCCTGCAGCACATGCGTGTAGTGTGTGAGGATCCGGATGGGAAATGCGATCGTGACGGTATTGGTTCGGCCGGACGACAGCGCCTGCGCCGCGGCATGCGGCTTATAGCCCAGCTCGCGGATGACATCCTGCACGCGCTGCCGGGTTGATTCGGGAATCGCAATATCGAAACGGTTACCCAGGACATAGGTGACGGTAGTCTTGGAGACTCCCGCCTGCTTTGCGACATCGGCTCGTGTCGGTCGTTGGCTCATGGTCGATCTTTCTGAGACTTCTACTTACTGACCCAGGTCACTGACCCGGAAAAGTTATGTATGGACATCATAAAACATATCTGTTAATATGTCAATGATATTTTTCAGAACTTTCTCGAAGCCATGTTAAACGCCCGAGTGTGAATGGATGTTCAATGACGAGACTCTTTAACCCCAGGTGGGGATTGCATGCTGCCGCGATCTGCTGTCTGGCAATTGTAGCGGGGTGCGCGCCGTCGATGAGTGATCGGGATACTGCGCCCATTACAGAGATGGCATATGGACAGGCTCATGGCGATATCACCGTCTGGAGCTGGAACATTGCCGCAAAGAGCCTGCAGGCGATGATCCCGGCATTCGAGCGCGCCAATCCAGGTGTGAAGGCAAATGTGGATATGACCGGCGCTCGCATGAGCACGCGTTTTATGCTCTCGCTTGCAGCGGGAACGGGCGCGCCGGATGTCTCGCAACTGCAGATGACGGACGCTCCGCACTACATTGCCACGGGCCGCCTTGCGGATCTGACCCCTGTCGCCGGCAAGTACCGCTCGATGTTCCCTCCTTCACTCTGGGACAACTGCACCATGAACGGCCGTGTCTATGCTATCCCCTGGGATATGGGGCCATGCGGCGTCTACTATAAGCGCGATGTGTTCAAGAAGTACGGCATCGCCCCTGAGAAGATCGAAACCTGGGATGACTACATTGAGGCCGGCAAGCAGATTGCGAGCAAGTCCGGCGGACGCACTAAGATGCTCCCGCTGGCGTCAAACGATCTCAACAGCCTCTTCGAACTGCTTATCCAGCAGACCGGCGGGCAGATCTTTGACGACGAGGGCAGAGTTGCCATCGATTCGCCGCAGTGTCGGCAGGCGCTCGAAATCATCCGCCACGTGCGCGAGGCAGGCATTACCGCCGACGTGCCCGCGTGGGGCCAGGAGTGGATGGCCGGCTTCAACGACGAGACGATCGCCACCTACCCGAGCGCGGTGTGGCTCGGCGGCACCCTCAAGGACACCGTGAACGACTACACCGGCAAGAAGGCGGAGTGGGGAGTGTTTCGCCTGCCTGCCGTCGAGCGCGGTGGGCTGCATGTTTCAAACCTGGGCGGATCGGTGCTGGTAATTCCGGCACAGTGTAAGAACAAGGAGGCGGCATGGGCGTTTATCGAGTACGCCCTCTGCACCAAGGAGGGGCAGCTTGCCCAGTACAAGAGCTTCGACCTCTTCCCCGCATTTCTTCCTGCCCTTGCCACACCACAGATGGCCGAGCCGGATCCCTTTTTCGGCGGCCAGCGCGTTTCCAAGCTGTTTGCAACGGATGTCACCAGGATACGCCGCCTCAACCGGACAAAGAACTGGGCCGAGGCCGCCGGCTACATGAGCCAGGATTTCAGCCACTGGGCATCGGTAGGTATGCCCGAGAACGGCCTTCTCGGCAGCCTGCAGCGCAAACTGAGCCGGCGGTTGGACGTGGGGGAAGCGCCGAAGGGCGTGGCGCGGAGGTAGAAGGCTCAGGCGAATTAAGCAATGCCATAGGGCAGTGTCTTACCTTGGAGAACGCAATGGAGTAGGCAATGCGTCGGTCTGCCCTGGCGGTTGAAACCACGGGCTAGAGAGTACACATGTCCGCCTTCGCGGACTAGGAAGTTGCAGCCATAGGCGGATCTTAGTGCCCGAAGGGGCACAGTTGTACTCTCTAGCCGTGACTTTAGTCGCCAGGTAAATTATTCGCCAGGGCACTGGACTGGTTACCACATAAAGGAACAACGCAATTGACCACAGGTCCACGCGCCGCCGAGATATGGCGCTACCGGCATTTTTATCTATTTGTCTCGCCATTCTTCTTGCTGTTCGCCGTTTTTGGGCTTTATCCGCTGCTCTTTTCAGCTTACCTGAGCTTTGTAAAATGGGACGGCCTGACCCAGATGCAGTGGGTGGGGCTGGGCAACTTCCGGGCCATGCTCGATGACGAAATCCTGTGGCGTTCGCTCATGAATACGCTGGTGATCGGGCTGCTCTATGTGCCGCCGATGCTGATTATGGCGTTCCTCTTCGCGCAGCTTCTGAATTCTCAGTGGCTGAAGTTCAAGGGATTCTTCAGGGCTGCATTGTTTCTGCCATGCGTCACGCCCATGGTCGTTATCGCGATCGTCTTCGGGTTGATCTTCAGTCCGGAAAAAGGCGTCCTCAACTATGTGCTGGCGGCTTTGCATGTAAAGGCGGTGCCATGGCTTACGAGCGAGGACTGGTCGAAGATCTCTGTCGCCATCCTGGTAGTGTGGCGCTGGACCGGCTACAACATGGTCCTGATGCTGGCCGGTCTGCAGGGGATACCGGGCGATTACTATGAGGCGGCTGAGGTGGACGGCGCGACGCCTTTCCAGAGGATGTGGCATATCACGCTGCCGCTGATGCGCCCGACTTTCCGTTTCTGCGGACTGCTGTCCCTGCTGGGCACGATCTACATGTTCGACGAGGTCTTTGTGCTGACCAACGGCGGCCCCGGGACATCGTCCACGAACTTCGGCCTGTATCTGTTCCAGCTCTCGTTCGACAATTTCAAGTTCGGGTATGCGTCGTGCGTGGCCTACAGTGTCGCCATCGTGGTGTTTGTGGCGACTCTCATTATCAATCGGTTCAATCGTGGGGAAGAGGGAGGCGCTGCATGATAGCATCCGCACAAGTCCGGCGGGTGACGCCGCAGCAGATTGCGATGTATACGCTGCTGATTGTGGCGGCGTTTCTGTTCATGTTTCCGTTCTACTGGCTGCTGATATCGGCATTCAAGACACAGGGACAGATCTTCGTCAATCCCCCGCAGTGGATTCCGAGTCCGGCGACGGGCAAGAACTTCAGCGACATCTACCAGCAGACCAATCTCTTGCGGGCGTTTGCAAACTCCGTGGTCACATCGGCCCTCAGTGTCTTCCTCTCGCTGTTCCTATGCTCGCTGGCCGGATATGCCTTCGCCAAGTATCCGGAAGCGCCCGGGCACGATAAGCTGTACGCGTTTGTGCTGGGAACGATGCTGATTCCCGGAGCAGTTACGCTCATCCCGACGTTTTTGGTGCTGGTGAACCTGCACTGGATCGACACTTACTGGGCACTGATCGTGCCCGGAGTGGTGGGCGCGTTCGGGATCTTCTGGATGCGTCAGTATATCGCCGCGAACGTTCCCGACGACCTGATCGCTGCCGCCCGGATCGACGGCTGCAGCGAGTTCGGCATCTACTGGCGCATCGTGGTGCCGATAGTCCGCCCCGCGCTTGCCGCCCTCGGCATTATGCAGTTGATTGGCTCCTGGAACAACTTGATGTGGGCATTTATCGTGCTGCGAACCCCCAGCATGTTTACATTGCCGGTGGTGATTTACCTTCTGAACGGCGAGATGCGCACTCCCTACGGCATGCTCATGGCCGGCGGATTGCTCACCACGCTGCCGCTCGTGCTGGCGTTCCTCGCCTTTCAGAAACAGTTCATATCAGGAATTACGGCAGGAGCGGTGAAGATGTAAAGGGGGGAGGAAGTCGTTTGCCCTGGCGTTTTTTGCCCTGGCGGCTGAAGCCACGGGCTAGAGAGTACACATGTCCGCCTTCGCGGACTAGGAGGTGAGCATAGCTCACTCTTTGTGTCCGAAGGGACACTGTTGTACTCTCTAGGCGCGGTTTTAACCGCCTGCCTCCTATGGGCTTGCGGGGCGTTCAACCGCCTGCCTCTAATGTCGCTTACGGGTCGTTTAACCGCCTGCTTCTTGGTCTATTCCGGCATAACGCCGGGCGGCTGCTCGGCGTATGCCTTTCCGACGATCGTAAGCGAGCCGTCCTTGTTGAACAGCGCGGACGGTCCGTAGTCTTTGTCGTCGGTGTCGGAGGTGAACCAGGCATAGCGCTGCACATAGGGGCGGCGGTTCAGTTCCGGCAGCACTGTCTTGATGAAATCGGATGCGTTTTGGGGCGTGACACGGCCTTTGTGGTCCCAATCCACGGGGCAGAACTCGGTGATCCAGACTGGTTTCCCGTAGAGTTTGTGAATGCGTTCCACATAGTCCAGGAACTCCTGTGGCGCGATGCTGTACCAGTGGATGCAGATGAAATCCACGCGATAGCCATGCTTTGCGATTCCCGCCATGAACTCCTTCATCCATGGATCGTCGGCATGGACTGCGCCGGGGCTGCCCAGCAGCAGCCCCGTTTTCATCAAGTAGGGCCATCCCTCAAGCGCCTTCTCCACACTCATATCGGCCTGGCCTTCGCCGTCGGGTTCGTTGTAGCCAAGCAGGTATTTCGGATGGGTATCGGCCACGGATTTATTCAGCGAGTCCACAAAGTTGTTGTTTAGATTGTCTTTGTAGCTCCAGGCCTGAGGCACAAACTCCACGCCGGGTATCGCATTCTTCTTATCCAGCCCCCAGTTGTACCACCAGCCCGCGTTCAGCAGTTGGTTTTGTTTGACCTCACTGCCCCAGTTCCCAAGCCCCTTTTTAGCGGCTGCTTCGGCACTGGATACGGCTGAAATGCCGAGAAGCGCAGATAGGAATATGACCGGCGCGACATGCGAAATCACTCTAAACATCGGTGTTGACCCTTCCGCAAGTAATATACCTCTACCGCTCTACGTCTCTCATTAAGCAAGGAATCTGCTTGCTTGTTCGCGAATATTACCACAACGCTATCGTAACCGAACGGAGCATGTTCTTGCTGAGTCGTTGGCGTGGCAGGTAACAATCTTTCGCAGTCTTGGAAGACAGGACGAAGCAGATGGAGCCGTCACACCAACTGCATTATTTCGCTTGCTTGAACATTTTTAGCCGGTCGAGGGCCATCTTTGCTTCGGCGGCGGTGGCTTTGTTTTTGTCGTGCAAGTGGCTCTGCACGAGGCGCTCTATTGCGGGAGTTGGCTTTGTGGTGATCAGGTTTGGGAGCAGGATGTAGCCTTGTTTTTCTCGGCGGGTTAGTTCCGCATCGGCCATCTTTCTTCCAAGCGGCTCGTCGACGCGTAGAACATAGGTTAGCAGGGATTCGATTGCTGTGGTGTCCACTACCTTTGGATACACGGCAAGCGCTGTGGGTAGGAGGGCTTTTGTTGCATACCGGGAGACGAAGGTAGCATACGTGGGGGATGTGACGTTGCCTTTTGGGAGGTAGTTCTTGAAGGTGGGATCGAGTGACGGGATCTCGATGTCCGGGAGCATTTGCAGGGTGTCGTAGCCGATTTGGGGATTGCCGGAGCGAATGTCGCTTATGATAATGTTTCGGGCGTCGGCGGGGCTAACTTCCAACAGGCGCTTGACGGCGGCGTCGCGCAGGTCATAGTTGTCGGGGTCGGAGATGATGGTTCCTGGGAGGCAGCTTGCCTCCTTCAGGTAGGGCGCGATATCGAGTGGTTTGATTGCGGGCCAGCAGGGGCCGGACAGCACAAAACTCTGCTCTGTTTTAGAGAGCAACGGCAATGACGCGCGCAGAGCGGCGGCCATGGCGCGCCTTTGCGCGGCGCTTATAACGAACGTGTCCGGATACTTTGCGGCATTGGTCAACAGTGTGACGATCGACATTGCTTTGGCGCGGCCTGTTTTTCTTTCGATCGCATCCTGCAGTATTTTGCAGTAGACTGCCAGTACAGTGGGACGCTCCCGAAAGATCAGCTTTTCGCGCTCAATCGCTTCCACGGTGTACGCGTGATCCGGACCTGCTGAAGGATGGAGGAGGGGATGGCGCATCGTGATATCGAGCCGCGCGAGAGCGTCGATCAGGTTGTCTGTGACGGCAAAGTTCGGATCGACCAGGGCGTTTTTCAGTGAATCGATTACAAATTTGCGGTCGCGGGCTTCAAACAGGCTGTCGATAATGCGGTTCGCGTACAGCGGCGATCCGTTGAGCTGTTTCAGCGTCTCGGTAACGGCATCGTTGGTGCCGAGGAATGCCAGATCTCGCTGAGCGTTTGCCTGGACGGCCTCATCGCTGGAGTGCAGATTCTTTCTGAGGGTGTCGAGCTGCGCGTTGTCCCAAGCGGGATCGTCCGGGGCGATATCGAGCTCCAGGATGTCGGATGTAACCGAGGCAGGCTTATTGGATTGGCCCATTGCCGCGGATCTGGTCGTTACCCTTCCGCATGTGGCATAGATCCGGTAGTGCCCGGGAGAGATGAAGCGGCAATATGAGTTGAGCAGCTTGACCTCCTTTGTCGGGTAAATGCCGAGTGTAACAGGGGCCGGAGCATATCCGTTGATATTGAAGACGTTGCTTTTGAACAGGTCCGCGTCGGACTCCGCGACACTTGCAGCAGGATCGCATGTAAACGTGTCGAAAAATTGCGTATTCCACTTGATGAGCTGATACGCGCCGCGCTTGCTGCTGGTGAACGAATAGGTAATGGGAATGGGCTCGCCCATGTGAAAGGTCTTGCGGCCGCCTTCAAGGGATAGATGAAGTTCGACGCCTGCGGGATTTGCCGCCATAGCGTTTGCATTGATCTGCGTGAAGCTATCCGGCTGAGCTATCTGAGCTTTGGCAGGGATCGAGCCCAGCGAGAACGTGGCACAGAGGATAGGGATAAAGAGAACGCGGCGAATCATTCGGCAACACCTCGGTGGGATGGCAGCAGAGCTGCATATGAGTTTCCCGGTATGAGGTGTTAGATCTTCCGAAGCAGCAGCTCCTTCAAGCTGTCGCCACACCAGCCCGGCGTTTCCGCTTGTGTGCTGAGGTATACGCTCTTCCACTATACCGCGCCGGGCGATTTGGGTTGAGATCGATTTCTGAAAGAGAGTACAGCGTTGAGATTGAGTGAAGACGACCGAAAAGCGATTATCAAGGCGATACGAGATCAGGCGGGATGGAGCGATACTCCCGCTGTGCGGCATCAACTGCTGAATCGATGGCTGCGAGGCGATGGTTGGTCCCAAGAACGAGCGCAGCAGTTTACGGGGCATATGCCGCTGACCAGTCCCGAAAGTGCGGCTCATGATGTCTTCGATGGTCTGCGTGAGGCAGAGCTTGCACGTGGAGTGAACGCTCTCGCTGTGCTGCTGGGGCAGCTTGAGTTTACGAATTTCACCATTGAGGACCAGATCAAGGAAATCGTGGCCAGGTTGGGCGGCGTCCCCGTTTCGTCGTCGCCGGTGACGGTACCGGCAACAATTGCCGCCACTCCTGCGGTTGCGCCGCCTGTAACCGCAACTCCGCCGGTGTCCAGTTCAGTTAGAGGGAGCACGTCATTGCCGGAGCTTGCAGAGTTAAAGAAGCGACTATCGGAAAAGAAAGTTGTGCCGGTTGTCGGCGCAGGTGTCTCGGCTGCGACGGCCGGATTGCCGGGTTGGGCTGGATTGATTAGATATGCGGTGGCATACGGCCGCGCTCACCACGCTTCAGCCGGCGATCTTGACGACGTAGACTATTTGCTTACAAGGGGCAAGCTGATCCTTGCAGCCGAAGAAGTTCAAAAGGTATTGAACGATGCCGGCGTGTTCGGCGCGTTCCTGCGCCATGAGTTCGACAATCCGGCCATCCGGTCGAAAGACCTCATCCAGGCAATCGCCGCCCTAAAGGCGCCGCTCATTGCGACGACGAACTACGACCGCCTGCTCGAAGCGAATATCGAGGGCGACGTGCCGTCGGAAACCTGGCAGGATCACGAATCTTTGCAGGATTTGCTCCATCGCTTCGGCGTCCTGCACCTGCATGGCGTGTATACAAAACCGAAAACGGTAATTCTTGGCGCAGGCGACTATGCGCGACTGGGAGAACAGCAGGCCTATAAGGCGTTCATTCAAGCGCTATGGACCGGGTACACGCTGTTGTTCATCGGTTGCTCGCTCGACGGAATTCAAGACCCTGACCTCGGCCGTTTCCTGGAATGGTCGAAAGCGACGTTCGGCACGCCTACCTTCCCTCACTACATTCTGCTCTCCAGTAGCGAATTTGACGATGAGCGCGCCCGTAAGATACGATTGCTTGGCGTTGATATCATCGATATTGGCCCAAATGTGAGCGCACTTCCACAATGGATCACCGATAACCTGGGTGGCACTGGGAGTACAACTGCTCCGCACCCTTAGCGACCTCTCCCGAGAAAGGGCATCAGGAGAGGCTGTTCATCGTCCCACATGCGCGCAATCTTGACTTCACCGGTCGCGAAGATATCCTCGTTGGTCTTCACGAACGCCTGCAATCGAACGGCAAAGCCGGGTTAACGCAGGCAATCGCCGGACTTGGCGGCGTCGGCAAAACGCAGACAGCGCTTGAATATGCGTATCGGCACGGAGACGAGTATCGCTACGTCTTCTGGGTGCTAGGCGACACCGTTACCAGTCTTCGGTCAGGTTATGAAGCCATTGCCGCCAAACTCGGACTGCCGGCATCGACATCTGATAATCCAAACGCTGCGGTTAACGCAGTCCTTGATTGGCTGACAACAGAGCACGACTACCTGCTGATAATCGATAATGTGGATGCGCCAAACGATGTGGTGGACTTGCTGCCCCTTCGAGCCACTGATCATATTTTGCTAACGAGCCGAAATCCCAATATGGATTCGCTGGGTATTCAGGAATCCATTGATGTTGAGGAAATGCCGCTTACTGAGGCCGTGGATCTTCTCATCAAGCGTGGACGCCGAAAGGGAAGCAAGCCTCTAACCGATGCTGAACGTGCGAGTGTTCAAGAATTAGCTGTCGAACTTGGTTGCTTGCCTCTAGCGTTGGAGCAAGCGGCTGCGTACATTCGGGTAAACCGAATGGGCTTTGGCACTTACCTCGACGAGTATCGAAAGCTGCAGCTTACATTGCTCGATGAGATGCCAGCGGGAATCGGCAAAGATCAGAAGAGCGTGCGCACAACGTGGACCAAGAGCATCGAGCGAGTAAAGGATAAGTCGCCGGCTGCTGTGGATTTGCTCACGGCTTGCGCGTTTCTTGCTCCCGATAAGATTCCATTTGAATTCGTGACTGGCGGCTATTCGAAGCTTGGTGAGACGATTGCCGCCGAGTTCGCAAAAGGGCCGTCGGAGATAGTCGTGTTAAATCGGCTTCTTAGAGCGCTGCAGGAATATTCTCTGATCCGACGCGAAGATGATGAGACGACGTTTGACATTCATCGGATGTTCCAGGCTGTGATGCGGGATTCGTTGACCGAAAGGGACAAAACGCATTGGCTGGATTGTTCGCAAAAGGCTTTAGTGGCGATCTGGCCCGAAGAGGGAGCACTAAACTGGCCTTGTTGTGAACGATTAATTGGTCATGCACTGGTAAGTACTGATCTTGCAGGAGGGAAATCACTTGCAGGAGGGAAATCACTTGCAGGAGGGAAATCACTTGCAGGAGGGAAATCACTTGCAGGAGGGAAATCACTTGCAGGAGGGAAATCACTTGCAGGAGGGAAATCACTTGCAGAAGCGGACATACTCAATCTCTCTGGGATTTATTTTAGCGAACGAGCTTTATATATAGAAGCCGAAAAGTTATATTCGCATGCATTGTCCATTCGTGAAGATGTCCTTGGTCTCAACAACAGCGATGTAGCGACTAGCAAGAATAATATTGCAGTATTATATACTGCAATTGGACGTTATTCTGATGCACTTTTACATGCTGAACGTGCGTTATCAATTCGTGAGAATATTCTCGGCCCTGATCATATTGACGTCGCTATAAGTCTAAACAATCTGGCAAGTCTTTATGATTCATTGGGGCGTTATTCTGAGGCTGTTCCGTTATACAAACGTGCTATCATTATTTTCGAGAATATATATAGTTCAAATCATCCGAAGACCGCAGCAAGCTTGAACAATCTAGCAGATTCATATTATGAAGTAGGGCATTATTCCGATGCTCTTCCTCTATATGTACACGCACACTCTATTTTTGAGCTCAATTATGATTCGAATCATCCTTATATTGCACTATCTCTGAATAACATTGCTGGCGTATATCGCGTGACGGGAGAATATTCTAAAGCCTTGCCTTTATATGAGAGTGCTTTATCCATTCGCGAGAATGCTCTTGGTCTTAATCATCCTGAAGTTGCGGCAAGCTTGAATAATTTGGCTAGGCTGCATTATGATTTGAACAATTCTGTACTTGCTTTGGACTATATTAACCGCGCCATCGATATTCTTAGATTGATATTAAGAGGTGCCCATCCAGATCTTGCCAATTCACTAGAGGGCAAGATGGTAATTCTTCGTAGACTTGGACGGGAAGACGAAGCCGCTGGAGCCTCTCTTGAGGCAGCAGCTGTTCGGCAACGGCATATGAAGTTGAACAATATGCCGTTGCCCGAAGAACCGCAGCAATAACCTCTGCGCCTCACTTCACCTTCTTGTTGTCTGCGATTCTTGCAAGCGCATTCTTCGCGTCGTTGGCGATTGTCTTGTCCCTGTCATGCAGGTGCGCCCGCACGATCCGTTCTAGGGCTGGGGTTGGTCTTGCGTCAACCATGCTTGAAAGCAGGCCCATGTACTGCTTGTCCCTTATCTGCTGCCTCAATTCCTGATCGATCAATTTTTCCGCGAACTTCTCGTCTACGCGCAGGAAGTAGGTGAGCAGGTAATTATTTGCTATGGGATCTCCCTCGATGGGATACACGGAGCGCGTAAGGGGCAGCAGGGCTCGGGTGGCGTATCTTGAGATGAGCAGGCAGTAGACGAGTGCTGAACCGTTGCCGGATACGAGGTTCTTTTTGAAGACAGGATCGAGGGATGGGATTTCGGCGTCGGGAAGCATTTCCAGGGTGTCGAAGCCCATTTCGGGTTCGCCGGAGCGGATGTCTTTCAGGATGATGCTGCGGGCGTCGGTGGGATTCACTTCCATCAGGCGCTTAATGGCGGCTTCCCGTAGATCATAGTTGTCGGTGTCGCCGTTGATGGTTCCATGGAGGCGGCTGGCCCAGTCGAGGTATGGCACGATATCGAGCTGCTTCAACGCGGGCCACGCGGGGCCGCTGAGTAATTGCGCTTGCTCGACTTCCGAAAGCAGCGGCAGAGAAGTGCGGAGTGTTGCGGCCACGCGGCGCGATTGTTCGATGTCCATGCCGATGGCGTGTGGATTCTTTGCGGCGTTGTTCAGGAGAGTAACAAGCGAAACGGCTCTGGCGCGTCCTCGTTTTGCGTCAAGTCCATTTTGCAGCATACGATAGTAGCCTGCGAGGATCACGGGCTGCTCGTTTGCAATGACCTTCTCACGGTCCATCTCTTCCTGAGTTATTCCCAGGATGCCGACCGTTGTTCTCTCCTTAAGCGGATGACGCATTGTGACGTCGAGTCGCGCCAGCGCAGTCAGCAGATCCTCCGACACAGCGAAATCCGGAGATGAGATGGTGTTCGTAAGGGAATCGACTACGAAACGGCGGTCGCGGGCGGCAAACAGGCTCTTTATAAGCGGCCATGGGTACTGTGGCGATCCCTTGAGTCGCTGCAAGATCTCGGTTACAGCATCGTTCGTACCGAGAAACTCCAGATCACGCTCGGCATTTGCCGCTATGGTCGCGTCATTCGACTTCAGGTTCTTCTTGATGATATTGAGCTGTGAGCGCTCCCAGGCCGGATCATCCGGAACGATATCGAAATCGATAATGTCCGACGCAGTCTCAGTGGCCTTGACAGGAGGAGTTGTCAGGGGAGCCGTGGATAGCACATTTTGGGTGACGGCAAATATTCGATAGTGTCCGGGCGTGTCAAATCTGAAATACGTGTTGAGCAGAGTTATCGAATGAACGGGCGCCTTGCTGAGAATATCGGGTTCGGGCATATAAGCATTGCCCGAGAAGCCATTGCCTTTCAATATGTCGGCATCCGGCGCTGTTGTGCCTGCCTCCGGATCGATTTCAACACTCTCTGAAAACGGCAGATCGAAGTGAATCAATTGAAATGCGTTCGGCTTATCGCTTGTGAACGAGAATGTGACCGGGATCGGTTCGCCTCGGTGGAAGGTCCTGTGCTCGCCTTCAAAGGATAGGCGAAATGTGACGCCAGCCGGGGTTGCTGAGATGGCGACTGCATGAGCCTGCGTAAACTTGCCCGGCTGTGCCTGAGAGTGGCCTGCGTTTTGTGCAAATAAAAACGAGGCGCATAAGAGAGATGCTAAAAGTGTGCGGTGAATCATTAGGGATACCACCAGGGCGATTCGCCTGAAAGTTCAGGCAGCATTGGGTGCTTCACTCGTTTACCGGATTTTAATAGAGAGAAGGCGACACGCGCATTATAGGCGATTCCTTTGTGTCTGTCATGCAAATGTGCTCGCACGATGCGTTTGACGGCGGGTGTCGGATTTAAAAAGACAAGACTTGAAAGCAATGATACGCCCCAATCCTCCTTTAACTGCTTGAGCAGTGATCTGTTGATCATTCTCCTTCCATAAGGCTCATCAACTCGCAGGAAGTAGGACAGAAGATAGAGGTTGCTCTCCGTATCAGCCAGTTCCGGATAGATCGATTTGATGTGGCGCTCCAATGCGCGGGTGGCATATCGATATACCAGATGGCTGTAAAGCAGGTTTGTCCATTCTTGAGGAGTCAGGTATTTTTTGAAAACGGGATCAAGTGAGGGGATCTCGGTATCAGGCAGCATTTCCAGGATCTCAGTGTCTATTTTTGGGTCACCAGAGCGGATATCGTTCAAGATGATGTTGCGGGCTGCTTTCGGCCTCACTTCAAGTAGACGCCTGAGTGCTGCGTCACGCAACCGATAAGTGTCGCGATTGCCGTTTATAGAAATATCCAGCCGGCTTGCCCTTTCCAAAAATGGCGCGAGATGGGCATATTTTGCCACGGGCCAACAAGGATCAGATAACAATTGAGACTGTTCTGATTCCGACAGCAACGGCAGCGATGAATGCAGTGTATCGGCCATGCGACGCCTGTGTGTGGCGTCCATGACGACTGCGTGAGGACCTTTGGCTGAATTGGTCAATAGAGTAATGATTGAAACGGCTTTGGCGTGCCCGTGCTTTGCCTCAATCCCGGTTTGCAGCGCTCGAAGATAGCTTCCCCAGATAACCGGTTCAGCTTTGATGGCAATTGTCATCAGCTCTCTCTGCTTCTGCAGGGCTTTACCTGGATCTCGTTCCAAAGCAATCTGAGCGAACGGATATCGAATATTGATATCACGCAGTTCAAACATTTTGAGTAAAGGATCGGATACTGCAAAGTCAGGGTCTGATAGTGTATGTCTTAGAGCGCGAACCACGAAGCGTTGGTCGCGCGCATCAGCCAGGCTGTTGATGAGCTGCTCGGGGTGTCGCGGGGAGTCTTTCAACAGGCGTAGAATTTCGGTGACGGCATCATTTGTGCACAGAAATGTCAGATCCCGCTGCGCTGCTGCTTTCACGGCTTCGTTGTTTGACTGAAGTTTGCTCTTAATGTCGTTTAGCTGTGAAGCCTCCCAGGCAGGATCGTTTGGCAGGATATCGAGTTCGGCAATATCCGACGCAACCGAGACCGGGGATTGCGAATGGTCTGGAACAGAATCTGTTTGCCGCAAGCTTTCTGTGACGGCAAAGATGCGATAGTGTCCGGGAGAATCAAAACGATATTCGTCATTGAGCAGGGCGGCCGTGCGGGCAGGAATTTTGCTGAGCGGAATAGGGTCCGGCACATGTGTATTCGGATTGAAAATCTGGATTTTGTTCGGGTATGAGGTCAGCTCTGTAACGCCTTTTTCAGGATCGAAAACGAAAGTATAGACATCCTGTATGTTCCAATGGTATAGCTGAAACGCCTTTGGCTTATCGCATGTAAACGACAATGTGACCGGGATCGGCTCGCCACAGTGAAACGTCTTACGATCACCGTCGAGTGACAGATGAAGCGTGACTCCTTTAGGATTTGCTGCCACGGCATTTGTGTGCGCCTGCGTAAAATGATCCGGTGCAATGGCTTGGGCAGGCGCGCTGTAGAGCGCGCCTGCAAGTGCAAGGGATATTGTGACAGACCACGGTCGTGTCATGCTACTTCGCCTTGGCGGCTATGAGCGATAGGTCGGCGAGAACTTCACTGATTACAACGGGATCTACCTCGCTCCATGGAATGCGGCCTTTGTGCTCCGGCCACCATTCGTTGGGGAGATAAATCCGTGGTATGAAGAAGACCCCTGTAATCTTCTGATCATCGCTGTTGGCAATATCTCCCACGTAAACTCCATCCGCGTACTTTGTTACAGCGGTGACTCCTGCCCCATAAAATGGTTTTGTATGCTCGCGGAACCCGCCGCCGTCACCAGGGAGCGCCCGCATCCAGCCGAGTTTCTCAAGGGTGTAGACAAGCGAGGAAGCCGGGATTGTGGCCGAGTTGAAGCGCTTGAGGTCGGTGACGTCCTTTTCGTCGGGTTCCAGAGCATAAATGGGCCTGCCCAGCTGCGGAAACGGCGGCACAAGCTCGTAGTCGCTCCAAATCTCGCCCCATGCGCCTTTTACGGCGTCCGTTAACTGGAGCGGATGGGCGATCCCGATCTGCGCGCCTTCGGGAAGGTTATAGACGTCATCCTCCGGCGTGGCGTAGGCGAGATCTTCCGTGATTCTGAATGAGCTGATCAGATGCTGCTGGTTGTCGTAAACCGCCCACACGAGCAGGCGGGCGATATTGGTCATCAGTGGGTGACGCACCAGCAGCAGTTCGAACTCCTCCGGCTTCCAGCGGCGTCCGGTGACCATGGCCTGCTCCAGGCGTACGGCCTGGATCTTGGCCGTATCGGACACCTGCTTCTTGAGGATCTTCCAATCCGCCACTGCGGCCTCACTCAGGTCGGGATCGTCTTTCTGGTTTGGCTTGGGAAGATCGGTAAGGCGCTTTGGCTCCGTTTTGCCGTCCTTGACCTCGCGCAGCATCGGTTTCATCTCGGGGCTGAGCGACATAACGAACTGCCGTGGGCCGAAGTCGAAGCGGCGTGAGCCTCGTTCGTCGAGGCCGCAGTCAGGGACGATTCGATCCTCAAGTTCCGGCCGTGTCAGTCCGCGCTTCTCGGCGATGCCTTCCATGCACTTGACGGCCGCGCCCTTAAGTCCCTTGAATGCGACTTTCTGCGCAATGCCGTTGATCTGCATCAGGGCGGTATCGGTTCCGATCGCTTCGAGGCATTCGAGGCCGGATACCGCCCGCGCATGCTGGCTCTCACCGGGCCACTCGCGGATCAGCGGAGTCAGCTTCAGGACGCACTGTTCGCCGCCGAGCAGGCCCACCGCCGTCATCTTCCATTTCTCCTTTGGCAGCGCGCCATCGGAGAGCCATTTTTCCATAAGTCCCCAGGCAAAGGCATCGCGGGACTGAGGTGTCGCCTCCGCCTTGATTGCGGTGACATACGGCAGCGGCGCGCCAAGTTTCGACTTCTGCAGCGCGTGCAGAAGAGTATAGAACTGTGCGTCGTTCAGGCTGCGCAAGCCCTCCGGGGTAAGGACCGCAATGCTCGGGACCTCGTCGATGAGGATATCGCCGGGTTTAGGCTTTGAGTCCGCGCCCTTTGTCACACGCAGCGAATCCGGTGTATTAGAATCATCCAGTGGTTCATATTTCGGTTCGGCGTTTTCGACCTCAAGGATCGGACCGCTTATGCGTTCGAATATGTCCGGGGGGAGAGTCTGCAAGTGAGCGCGTACGATACGCTCATATCCGCGCTTGACCAGATTGCGTAAAATCTTGGCCGCTTCTGCTGCGCGTTTCTCATCGTTACTTCCCGCAATCGGCGTCAGGCCGGCTGCGGCGTGTTTCGGGTTGGCCTCGAACCACTCTTTGCAGACAGGCTGCGCCTTTTGCTCCATCAGCCATGTCAGCATGTGGGGAGCGGTCTCCGGCGCAAGCACGCGCCCGGCGACTTTGATCAACGCCTCCCCTATGTCATAGCCGTACCGGCTGCTTACGCTCGATACCACAAGATCCAGGCCACGCGTTTGAGAGGCGGCCAGCCATTGTCTGGCGTAGGCGGCGGATGAGAGGTGACGATCAAGCTGACGATATTGTCGCTCGATAAATTCCGCATCGCCCAGCGCGAGAATGAAGTGCTGAATCATGCCTGAGAGCCGCCACAACGATGTGTGCGGCTTTTCGATCCATGCTTTGACCGGCTCAAACATCCTGAGGGTTGTTGCAAACAGAAGGATTTCGGTCTTTGGGATCGTATTGGTGGACAGATAGGGAGTCAGAGTATTTTGCATCTCTGCAAGCGCGTCATCCGATGCGTATGGAAGCAAACCCGTCCGGATATATTCCATTCGATCTATCGTGTTTTGTTCCCGATTGCCGGTAAGAGTGTCGACGATAATCTCGACGAACTCTGCCGGCGAGTACAACTTGAAGATCAGGAAGTAGACCAGAGACCGCGCCCACATTCCTTCATGTTCGGGAATGATCGGTTTTCCAGCCGGTTCGGTAAGAGGCGCCGCCAGCAGTTCTTCCAAGGAAGAATAAGTGGCCCAGCCGGAGTGGTGTTGAGCGTGCTTCGTGAATGCGTGAAACAGCATGAGCGCTTCTTCACGAGACATCGCGGGATCGAACTTGTACTGGTTATATGTGGTCCGTGAGTAAGTCATCGCATCGAACACACGCCGCCCCACTTCTTCTGCAACGAACGGTTTGGATGCCGGAAGCTTTTTGCGCACACGGGGACGCAGCCCGGCGCGGACGTAATCATCTTCCGTCAGGTCAACGGAACGGATGATCTCCAGGGGATCGTCATCGTCAGCTTCGACAGATGCAGGTGGGGTGGGGGATGTCTTCGCGCCCGAGATGTCAGGCGCCTGGATCGTGGAGGAGTCCGTTATCGGAACGTCGTCGGACATGATCGTGGATGTCTTCGCGATCGGAGGCACGGCAACAGGTGCGAGAGATGAAACTGTCGCCGTGGGAGTAACAGACGAGACGGGCGCTTTTGCGGCGGTGGGTAGCAGGGGCGCTCCAGATGAGATTTCCGAATATCCCTTCCTAAGCTTCTCCGCAATCAGCTTTTCGCCGGATGCCCTGGCTAGCTCTGCCGACGCAAATGTCTTCGTTTGTGTCTGTCCCGCAGTGCCGGTGCGGCTATAATGCACGGTCTGGTCCACGCCGTCGACGGTGATCTTCCAGAACTTATTCGAGGCGCCTTCGACAAGTTCAAAATCACGAGATATGACGATGCTCATGGTAGTCATATAAGCCATCACATCTTGAAATTCCTGTAAGATTATGCCTGCCGGGCCTTCTCGATCACTGATATCAGGTCGCCGAGCACCTCGCTGATTACGATCGGATCGACCTGACTCAACGGAATGCGCTCCTGGCTCCTCGGCCACCCATTGGGACGATAGACTTGCGGTATGAAGAAGACATCGCTGACTCTCTGGTCATCGCTCCCGGCGGTATCGCCGATGTAATATCCAGGATCGTATTGAGCCACGGCGGTGACGTCTGCTCCGTAGAATGTCTTTGTGTGTTCGCCGACATTTCCGTCAATATCCGAGGTCGAGCGCATCCAGCCCCTTTTCTCCAGAGCAAAGACAAGTGTTGGCGCCGGGATCGCATCAGACGCGAACCGCTTGATCTCGATGCCCTCCGCTTCATTCGGCTCCAGGGCATGAGCAGGCCGGTCGAGTTGCGCAAACGGAGGAACGAGCTCATAATCGCTCCATATCTCGGCCCATGCGCCCCGGTCCGGCTTCGACAGATGCAGCGGATGCGCCACCCCGAGCCGCGCGCCATCCGGAAGGTTGTAGATATCGTCCTGAGGCGTGGCGTAGGAAAGGTCTTCGGTTACCCGAAACGAGCCGGTCAGCTTTCCGTGCTCGTCGTAAACGCCCCAGACGAGCAGGCGGGCGATATTGCCCATGAGCGGGCGCCGCACCATAAGCTGCTCGAACTCCTCCGGCTTCCAGCGGCGTCCGGTCACCATAGCGTGCTCCAGGCGGACTGCCTGGATTTTTGCTGTGTCGAAGACCTGTTTTTTGAGTATCTTCCAATCTGCAACGGCCGCCTCACTCAGATCGGGATCGTCTTTCCTGTTTGGCTTTGGGAGGTCGGTAAGGCTTTTGGGCAGTGTTTGTCCATCCTTAATCTCATGCAGCACCGGCTTCATCTCGGGGCTCAATGACATTGTGAATTGCCTGGGACCGAAGTCGAAGAGGCGAGCCCCGTGTTCGTCAAGTCCGCAGTCCGGGACGATCCGATCTTCCAGTTCCGGCCGCGTCAATCCGCGTTTTTCGGCGATGCCGTTCATGCACTTATAGGCGGCGATCTTAATCGCTCGATATGCCGCCTTTTGCGTGAGGCCGTTGATTTGCATCAAGGCAGTATCCGTGCCGATCGCTTCGAGGCATTGGATCCCTGAGACGGCTCGGGAATGCAGTCCCTCGCCCGGCCACTGCCGTATTAGCGGCATCAGCTTCAGGACGCACTGTTCACCGCCAAGCAGGCCCACACTCAGCATCTTCCATTTCTCTTTGAGGATCGCGCCTTCTGCCAGCCAGTTCTCCAGCAGCGCCCATGCAAATGCGTCGCGCGACTGGGGCGTTGCCATGCTCTTTACGGCGGTGACAAATGGCTGCGGCGCGCCGAGTTTCGACTTTTGCAGTGCATGGAGCAGCGTGTAGATCTGGTCATCGTTCAGCCGGCGGAGACCGTCGTCCGTTGCAAAGGCGAGCGCCGGCAGATCGCCGATGAGCGGATCGCCCGGCTTTGACTGCGTATTCGGCCCTGGGTCGACACGCATCGTTTCCGGGGTGTTCGCGTCGTCGATCGGCTCATATTTGGCTTCTGTGCTGACGATTTCCAGGATCGGTCCGCTTACCCGCTCGAAGATGTCCTCAGGCAGCGTCTCAAGGTGAGCGCGGACGACCCGTTCATGGCCTCGTTTTACGAGGCTGCGCAAAATAGCTGCTGCTGCAACAGCGCTCTTCTCATCTTTGCCTGCGATGATCGGCGCCAGCCCTGCCGCAGCGTGCGTCGGGTTAGCCTCGAACCATTCCTTGCAGATCGACTGCGCCTTTTTCTTCATCTGCCAGGCCAGCATATGCAGAGCTGTTTCGGGCGCTTGCACGCGCGCCGCAACCCTGATTATAGATTCCACTGCAGCGCTGTTGAACTGCTTCTCCGCGCTTGCCGCAACAAGGTTCAGCCCCTGTGCTTGGGTTGCGGCCAGCCATTGCCTGGCGTGCGCTGGCGAAGTGAGATAATAACCAAGCCGCCGATAGTGCCGTTCAATTGCTTCGGCATCGCCCAGAGAAAGGACGAGATGCTGAGTTACATACTCATGCCATCGCTTCGGCGGCGGATTCTCAAGCCATGCTTTAATCGGCTCAAAGAGCCTGAGGACCGAGGCAAACAGCAGGAGTTCCTCACCTGGGGATTGGCGGGCGGCCATAAATAGCGACAGAGCGTTCTGCATCTCGGCGAGCGCTTCGTCGGATACATATGGGAGCAGAGCAGTTCGGATATATTCCAGTCGCTGAGTGGAAGGGTGGGAGTTGTTCTTCGCAAGAAGCGTAGCAGTGTGTTCCGTGAACTCGGCTGGGGAGTATATTCTGAACAGCAGGCAGCAGATCAGAGAAGAATTCGAATCCCAGATCGGCCGGGGGATGTCCGGCTTTCCGAGATCACGCGGCATGGCAAGGAGGCGAGCCGGGTTGTAATCCAGCAGCGATTGACGCCAGTTCTGCCCTCCCTGCGTGACCGCATGGAATAGCATGATCGCTTCCTCGCGCGACATCGCCAGATCGTACTTATACTCAGTACGCGCTAGCCATGCCTGCATGAAACCTGCGCATATGCGGTTGGCCGCCTCGTCCGCGTCGAACGGTCTGATAGCCGGCATTCTTTTACGCACACGCGGGCGCAATCCGGCGCGGATGTAGTCGTCATCCCCCAACTCTACTGAACGAACGATTAGCAGGGGATCGTCGCTGTCGGCGGGCACAGCAGCTTTCATGGAATGTAGAGCCTTTTAACGTCCCAGCAGCCCTGCGATTCCGGTGGAGGTGCTGCGGTATACGCTTTTCCACCACGCAACGCCGGGAGATTTCGGAGCGTAGATCGACTTGGCTGAGTTGTTAAACTCCGTCCGGAAGTCGCCGCCGACATGGCGGACAATTCGCGCGGCGGGTTTCTGTGTCGCCTTACTGAACTGGGAGCGGTCCCCCAATGCGAGCACGATACTTGCCGCGCTGCCGAAAAGGTCTGTCTTGTCGCGATACGCGTCGAGGTAGCGGCAGTACTCCTCCACGAACGTATCCACATGCTGTTCGGAGCCGAGGGTGTCGTAAAGACCTGAGTCTGGAACCATGTCAAGACCGGTGTCGACCAGCATTTGCAGCGCCTGTGTCAAATACGATCGGTAGTCTTCCTCCGGCATTTGCAGGTGGAAGACCCGCATTGTCTCGCGGGCTGCAGCCCAGCCCAGTTTTCCGGACCGTGCGATCTCATCGCGTCCCTTTGTGAGCTTATAAGTGAGAATAGGGCGGACACTGCTCATCGTGCCTGCGGACTGAGCGTTCAGGCTTCGCCAGAGGGCCACAAAATCGTCATGGTGCGGCAGGATAGTTACCGGTGATTGCGAAAGGATGGCCAGCAGGTAACGTCCATGCAGGTCGGGATAACGCAGCAGTTCAGCCGATGTTGCATAGAAGGCTTCGTAGTCTGCAAGAGGCGCAGAAGCGCGCTGCAATGTGTTTAAGGCGATTGTGAGGACGTGGCGGGCATCATGGTTGCGGCGTCCCTGGCCGACAGCATTAAGCAGAGCTCGCGTCGCAGCGGGCAGGCAGCGGGCCTCATTGGCGGCGTCAATGACTTCGGATGAGAACTGCCCCAGAGACGGATCGAGGACGCATGCCACCAGGGCATCGACATGTTCGGGGACGCTCGGTCCCATGCTTCGCGCTGCCGCAATGGTTGCCGGCATATTTTCTGCAATCAAACGGCGCAGAATCAGCTTGAGGTTATCGATGTCGTCGCGCCGTTCTTTGAACAGGGCAGGCGCGGTCGTCGGGTCAAGCCGCAGTTCATGGAGCCACTGGTCAACCGACAGGCGTTCGCCCGCCGCGTCGTTCTGGGCCTCCGCATCGTTGTCGGCAGGGCGCCGCATACTTGTCGCAAGGGCTGCAAATTCCCCTGTATCGCCAAACCTGTTTCTGATTACTGTCCCGGAATCGTCGACCGGTCTCGGGATATTGGGCTGCTCCATCATTGCAATTTGCTCTCTCAAGGTCTCCACAATCCTTCTCTTAGCCCGACTTGTGTACAGCCGATATGGCTGTGATGGAGTAAGAGTTCGATTGCCTGCAATGTATTATATAACGTATCGAAGCCGAAGTGACGGCTTCCGGATATTTTGGCCCCTCATCCTTCTTGTTCCTGGCAACCTTCTCTCACCGAAATGACCTTCAGATAGGAATTAGGAACAAGATAAGCAGGCTTCCATGCCTGCTCATCTAAACACAGCAGTCCAGGACAAGCAGGGACGGACCTGCATACACGCAGGCTCAGGCTGACCAGGAAGCAGCCAAGCCTGGACAAGCAGGGACGGAGCCCTGCTTCCACAAGACAGCCTCTTATATAAGAGGGGCACAGAGGCCCCAAGGAGGATGAGGTTACACCTCCAGGCCAACAGCGCGCATCAGTTCCAGGGCATTGCTGCGTGTGACTATGCCCGGGCGGAGGTGGTAATCGAAAGTCATCTTGCCGTCTTCGATCTGGTCCTCGAAGTGGACATTGCCGGCGTGCAGCGCGGGATCTTCAGCGATACGGGCAAGCGCGAGGTCGTGGGTTGTCGCGAGACCGGCCGAGCCGTGCGCCGCCAGGGCGCGCAGTACCGCCTCGCCGCCCACGCGCCTGTCGTGAGAATTTGTCCCGTGCAGGATTTCATCAATGAGGAAGAGCGTGGGGCCGGATTGCGCCAGCTCAACGATCTGCCGCAGCCGCAGGATCTCGGCATAGAAGCGCGATATCCCGCCCTCCAGCGAATCCTGTGTCCGGATGGACGCTCCGAGTGTGCGTGGTTGGAACTGCAGGCGTGTTGCGCAAACGGGCGCTCCGGCCATTGCCAGCACCGCATTGGTTCCCACCGAGCGCAGCAGCGTACTTTTGCCGGACATGTTCGAGCCGCTGACGATCAGAATGATCGTGCTGTCGTCGATCGTGACATCGTTCGCAACACCCTTCCCGGGTGGCATCAGCGGGTGAAAGAGCGTCGTGGCGGTGAATGCCGGTCCGGTATCCGAGACTTCGGCAAAGGGGCGTTCCGGATGCTCATAGGCATAGGCGGCCAGCGAGACCAGCGCTTCATATTGCCCCACGGCATCCAGCCATCTGGCGACATGCGCGCCGTGTCGCGCGCGCCATGCCTCGATGGCGAATGCGCAATGAGTGCTCCAAATCAAGACGGTCCCAATAGGCATGAAGAGCTGGTTCGACATGGCATCGAGGTAGCCCACAAGCTCCGCAAGCGCTCGAAGCCTGCTTGATGCAGATTTCCCGTCCGTGTGCAGTGTATTGTGCAAGTCTCCTACCAGCGCGGATTTGCCGGTTTCCTTCTCCAGGCGAGCGAGAAGTTCGGTGAGGAGCGAAAACTCGTCGCCCGTTTTCCTGAGCGCGCGGATGACCTGATTGACTTCGGCGCTGACAAAATATGCATAGACTCGCGCAATTATCACGGCAGCCCAGAACGCGATGCTGTTATGCGTGATGCCCCAGACGGTGGCCCCAATGATGACGAGAGCCGTGCATACAAAGGCCATTGGACGCAGGAAAGACTGCGTAAAGACAGGCGGCTGCACTCCCCACTTCGCAAGCCGCTCCGGATCCATCTGAGAGCGCATATCTTCGCCCAGCAGCCCGAGATCTTCGCGCAGCTCAAGACGCCCACGAAGATCCTCGACTGCCGACTGCCGCCCGGCGATTGCAGCCGTGTCTGTCGGCGCAGTTAGAAGATCCGCCAGGGCATCTTCGCCGCTGCGCGTTCGAGCGGTGCAGAGCATTTCAAAAAGGGAGGCTCGTCCGAAGAGGTCGAGATCGCCGCTAAAGGGGTGCTTGGGATCTGAAAAGCGATCGCCGGAAATCCCTTTGCCGGGCCATGTGCCGTCAATGCGCCGGATGCCGGCCTCATAAAATTTAGTGAGCCGCTGCGCCCGGCGCAGACTGTTCAGGATACGCGAATGGTAGAGCGATATTCCGACAAAAGCGACAACGCAGAGGCCTGCAAGCCAGTAAAAGGTGGACGACTGGGTTGCGCCCAGGTAGATGCAGATTACAGCTGCGCCGGCGATCAAAAAGCGGATAAGGGCAAGGCGGTCATGCTGCCGGTCGAGAGCTTCCGATTCGGTGTGGGCTTTCGCAAGGCGCTGAGAGTATTCGTCGAGCGGCGACGGTATGGATGAGGTCATGGTGAGATAATACCGCATTGCAGCCAGGAGGGCGCAGACTGGTGATCTGTCAGGCGGTCTTATGCCACGAGGCGAAACGCTGCCGCTGTCGCTCACCGATCCACCGATTGACTGCGAGCAGATCGGCCACCGGCATTCCTGTATAGGGAAGCGTCTGCAGGTAGCCGTCAGGACCGAACTCCGGGGTCATTGTCGAATACGGAACGTTGCGGCGGGCTTGCTCTTCCCAGATCATCGTCCACCATCGCTCATGCGCTTCGAGGGCGGCGCGATATTCCGGGGCTGCCGGGTCAGGAACCTGAGCGCCTTGATCATAGCCGACACGGGCATGAATGTGCCCCGCACGCTTGGCGCATAACTCGATAATCGGCATTTCCGTATCGATGAGGCGTTCGCAGACCACGCACCAGTGGCTGAAGTCACAGGTGATCCGCATTTCCGGTATCCGGGTCAGGATATCGCGGGCGATCCACGGGTTGAACATCGACCGGCTTCGGTGGATCTCGAAGCAGATTGGAAGGCCAACTTCCGCGGCAATCTCGATTGACGCGGAGAAGAAATCGACGCTCTCGTTCAGCGACCATGCATCGCATCCGGCCATCGTTGTAATGAAGAGGGGAGCGCATTCGGCCGATCGCTCCGCCAGCTCTTTCAGAGTGTCCAGATGTTCCGCAATAGTCGCATCGCGGCGCGGCACATAGCCTCCCGCCGTGCAGATCTCGGCAACGTATTCCAGACCGGCATCGCTCAGCGCAGTAGCAAAGGCCTTTCGCTCATTCGGATCAACCGGGGCCGGACCCTCGATTCCTGCCCAGCCGATCGCTGCGCATTGAGAGATGGCATCATGCACGCTGCCGGTATGGCCCCACAAGGTTTTAAAGAGTTTGAGTTGCATAGAGAAAAGCCCGGCGGCCGGGTACCCCTTGGGTGGCACGGCCAGAAAGTACAACTGTCCGCCTTCGCGGACCAGGATTGGTCATTCTTAGTCCGCGAAGGCGGACATGTGTACTCTCTAGGCGCGGTTTTAACCGCCGGCCACAGAGAGACTTCCTAACCTGTTTATAACTGACGCCCTGAGCAGATGTCAAGTGCCGATGAAAATTCTGTTCTTGATTTGGCAATTAGTGAATAATATAGATTATTGATTGCGCTACAATGTAAAAATTGTTTAAACTCAATGCAGGGAATGACGTTCATGAAAATCGACGATTTGGATCGCAGGATCATCGACGTGATGCGATGTGACGCTCGGCTCAGCAACGGAGAAATCGCCAGCCGGGTCGGCAGCAACGGACCCACCGTGCGGCGGCGGATTGAGAAGCTGATCGAGAACAAGGTGATGCAGGTGGTGGCGGTGGCCGATCCCCGCAAGCTGGGCTACAACGTGCTTGCCGTGATCGCTTTGCAGGTCGAGCATACGGCCCTGCAGGATATCGAAAAGGCTCTGCTGGCGCTGCCGGAGGTTCACTTTGCCGGCTTTATGATGGGGGCGTTTAATGTGCTGATCGAGGTGTGGCTGCACAGCAACGAAGAGTTGCTCACCTTTATGCACGATAAGCTCGGTCAGATACAGGGTATCCAGCGGGTCGAAGCGCAGCAGGCCATCAAGATGATCAAGTACACGTACGATTGGGGAGCTTAATGGACGGAGAATACGCTCGTCCATGACAGAATATTCCCAAAGGGGCTAACCAGATGAGCAATGCAATCGATCCGCGGCTTGTACTGTTTCAGGAGTTGTCGAGGGAGGCGGAGAGCAGGGGCAGAACGGTCTGATCTGGTCGACGGGCCGGACATTTGACGGCCAGCCTGGAGTTATCGTAACCGCTGCCGGGAAAGATCATGCCGTCCATATCGATGTCGTCTGGCAAGGCCCGCTTGGAAGCGTATGCTTCGCGCCTTTCGCCGGCACTCTGCCGTTCTTTCGGCTAATGCTGGTTAGGATCGATCGCCGCAATATATGCTTTCCCAACGAAATTAGATGTCTCTCGTATAATTCTGAGCACGTTCTCGATGCTTTGCTTGAGTGGCGCGATCAGACAGAGGCAGTATCCCCTAAAAACGGAGATCCTATCGGCGATGGTGAGATGCTTCGGCTGCGGAACCTGGCTGCTTCGCGAAACATAGCTCGCCAGGATCCATCCTGTGTCACGATCCATCGCCGTGTCCGAGAGTTGGGCGAATGGCCGGTTGGAGACGAAATCGAAATCTGCCGGCGAGTTGCTATGGAGTTTCCGCGTGAGGCTGATGGCCGTCTTCCGCTTGGGGCTGCGCTGCTGCTTGCTCCCGTTGAGGAAACCGGAAACGAACTCCTGCGTAAACCCTGGATTGCGGCAATCGGACCTGCCAAGCGGCGTGATCCGCAAATCATCACTGTCGGGATCGAACCGCTTATCCCTGCCAACCATCCATATCGGTTGGACGCAAAGACTGGTATTTGGAACCCGTCTGCGCCGCAGTTGACGAGGGCCGATCGTTGGGGCGTCAACGGGTTGGACCTTCCGGGACTCGGTCTGACCACGCGTGACGCGAATCTTGTCAGACTTGCAAAGGTCTGTTCAGGTGAAGACGGAACTCTTGCCGATCGAGTTGCTTTGTGCATTTTGCTCCAGGATGCCGGGCGGTTCGGGGAGGCATTCGACCTGTTTGGTGTGTCAGCCAGCAATGATGTGTGGCGGGTTGCATCCGGTGGCTTGCTGCATGCCGGTCTTGAAAAGGAACAGATTGCATGGACGGATGCAGTTCAGGAAGCGCTTCGAAAGTGCGCTCCGTGGATGCTCTGCGCACTGGTTGCAAAAGTCAAAGGCAAGAAAGCGCCTCGCTATCGCTTGTTTCCGCTTCCCCATCAAACGCAAGTGAGTAAGACTTCGCTGATGCTGATTGCCGACGATAAAGGTAAGCCTAAGTTCGAGTTTGAAGGCAATGGCTCCTCAATGCGCTTATCCGAAGAACGCTGGCTAAGACCTGTGGAGATCGATTTGATCCGATTTGGGTTCGAGCCGACGGATATCGGTGATTAGAAGCGCACGTAGGAATTACGGTTAAAGCGCTCCTCGGTGACTTGCGGTTGGCGAGCCCTATCTATAGGTATACTGGGTAGCAGAGATACTCTTGATATTGCCGATGTCGCTTTGGCGCAGATGGAACATGACAGATCACTACCATGGAACTCACAAACGGCGGCATGTCACATGAGCACTCAATAACCCACGCGCTTAACCTCGATGAACTCACGGCGGTTCTGAACGGCTGCCGGGAGGCTGTCGCCGTCTTTGACGACGCTTTTCATTTCCTATTCCTCAATGCCGAAGCCGAACGCTTTCTTGGCCGTTTGTCGGCAGATTTGATCGGCAAGAACCTCTGGGAAAACTTTCCTGATGCAAAAGGCGCTTTCTTCAATACCCTCGACCATGCAATGCGCTCGGGAATAGTCACGACATTCGGCGCCAACTATGCGGCGAATGAACTCAAGGTCGAGGGACGGTGTGTTCCGATCCGGAGATCGCCGAACCATGGCAGCCCGGCGCTTGCCGTCTTCTTCAGGGATACGACCCAGGAGCGGCGCGCCGAAACTGCGCTGCACACAAGCGAGGAACGTCTTCGACTTGCCGTGGATGGCGCTGAAATCGGCACGTGGCACTGGGATATCCCGAACAACAAACTGTTCTGGTCGGATACCACTCGCGTGCTGCTTGGTCTGCCCCATGTCGATACTCCCACGTACGATATGTTTATGCAGGCCATGCACCCCGACGACCGCGAGCGAACGAATGCGGCTGTTACGGCGGCTCTGCAAAATAAATCGGTTTACGACACTGAATATCGCGCTGTCTGGCCTGACGGCAGTGTGCACTGGCACATATCGAGGGGACGCTGCTACTACAACGCGGACGGCGTCGCCTACCGCATGGAAGGCATTCTGATCGATATCACGGAACGCAAGCGCGCGGAGCAGCAGCTGCGCGCCTGGGGTGAACGTGAAGCGTTGATAGGGCGCATCGGCGCTGCCATCCGGCACAATACGGATCCGATCGATATTCAGCAGGCCGCGGCATCGCTCCTCGGAGATGCTCTGGGGGCCGACCGATGCTTTTATGCAACTTACGACCCGTTTGCCGATGTCCTTCACTGCCGCGCCGATTACCACCGGGATGATCTGTCTACGGCTGCCGGGGAGTACCCGTTGTCGGCATACCGGTCCGTGCTGGATCAATTTTTCGCGCAGGGGACTGCCGTCGTTTGCGACACGCGCCTCGATCTTCCGGCCAATATCGCTGCTATCTATGAGGGCTTCGGGCAGCGTTCCACTCTCGCTGTGCCATTGTTTACAGATAATGCCTTCGCGGCAGCCCTTTTTGTGACCATGATGGAGCCGCGTTACTGGACGCCCGAAGAGGTAACGCTGGCGGAACAGGTCGCTACGATGACGAGGACGGCGCTAGAAGCGGCGCGTGTCAGCAGGAAAGAACATGAGATTGCGGAGCGCCTCCAGGCTGCTCTGCAGCCCGTATTGCCGGAAACTATGCCCGGATTGAACCTTGCTCACCACTATCGGCCTGCTCTGGACGAAGCCGAGGTCGGCGGGGACTTTGCGGATGTCTTTCCTGACGAGAGGGGCGCAACGTTTCTTGTCGTGGGCGACCTTGCCGGTAAAGGGCTGGCAGCCGCCAGCCAGGTCGCCGCAATCCGCAGCATGCTTCGCTACGCCCTCTATAACACCGGCGAACTCTCGGAAGCCATAACGAACCTGAACCGCACTGTAACACAGTACGATCTGCTTTCAGGGTTTGCGACATTGTTTGTGGGATGCTATCAAGCGAATACACGGTCTTTGACCTATGTGAACTGCGGCCAGGAATCGGGAGTGCTGGTGAGGGCGTCAACGAGATATACCGTGCTCTTATCGCCGACAGGACCGGTCGTGGGCATGTCCGATACGGCAATGTACACGCAGGAAACAATCGTGCTTGAGCCACGCGATGTCGTGGCCATATTTACAGACGGGCTGACGGAGATCGGCCCCAGCCGCCGCGAATTACTGGGCAACGAGGGAACGGCTGCATTCGTGGCCGCGCACAGTTCTCAAGACGCGCGGAAGCTGCGGGAGGGCGTCATGGCCAGCGTGACATCATATTCCGGCGGGGTGGTTCGCGACGACCAGTGTCTGCTTGTGGCGGTTGTGACGGATTAACGGGTACATGGCTGAACGGCGCATTGAAAAGACGCGGCAGATTTGGGATGCCGAAGCGGCGACTTTCGACGAAGCCCTGAGATGGTAGGCCATCAAGAGAAGATCCCGGCGCGGAGGCCGGGACTCCGATTGCGCTTGTGTCTGAAGAGCGGGCAGGGACGCCTGTAAGAATGTTCTTCGGTGACATGGGAGCAGGCCTCCATGCCTGCTCATTACAAAGCGTGCCGCCCACGGAGTCCCGGCCTCTGCGCCGGGATCCTGTTTTTTATTCGTCTAGAATGCGGTGCGCATTCCCAGAGTGCTCGGTCCGGCACAGTTAGACTCACTTAACATTCCCTTAATATCCGGGCAAGTATACTGAACGCATCTGTATTGATCGTGAGGGAATCCCTTGTCTCGTTTCATCAGCCGCCGCGAGTTCCTGCGTTCTGCCGGTGGTATTACATTCCTTGCTCTTCTGCCTGTTGGCCCCGGCCTCTTTGCCGCTCCCAAGACCGAAGGCTCCGCGCTTCTTCCCCTGTTTACGGTGCTTCCCTACATTCAGCCCGGCCCCAACAGCGTCTTGAAGGACGGAGAGGAGACCATGGTTGTAGCGTGGCAGACGCAGCCGCGGGATGCTGAGTTTAGTGTCGAGTATGGCCCGTCGAAGGATTACGGCAGTGCAGCGAAAGTCACGCGCGCCAGCCGGGGAAATGCCGGGGCCGAAGACGGCGAGGGACGATACAACTACAGCGCGATGCTCACCGGACTGAACCTCGGCCGGAAGTACTACTACCGCGTGCGAGGCAACGGCCGGACTCTGGCCGAGGGGTACGTCACCACACGAAGGCGGCGTGGACAGAAGATCCGCTTTGTTGCGTTCGGCGACAACTCGTTCGGCGACATCAGCGATCGCGCGATTGCCTATCAAGCCTACAAGCAGAACCCGGACTTCATCATGAACTCGGGAGATAACGTCTACGATGACGGTCTCGACAACGAGTACCAGCGTTTCTTCTTCCCTGTCTACAATGCGGACACCGCCGGAGAGCATCTCGGCGCTCCCTTGCTGCGGTCTGTGCCATTCTATACGGTTATCGCCAACCACGATGTCCACCAGAAGGACGCCAACAAGGGGCCGGTGGCCGACTTCACGAAGTACCCGGATTCTCTGGCGTACTTTACCGCCATGCACTTGCCGCTCAACGGCCCGGAAGCGCCCAAATTTCCAGCCGCAATTCAGGGAGATCCGGCAGCGATCGATTCGTTCAAGGTTGCCGCCGCAGGCCGCTTCCCGCGAATGGCGAATTACTCCTTCGACTACGGCGACGCACACTTCCTCTGCCTCGATTCCAACGTGTACGTGGATCCAACCGATGCCGGCCTTCAGGAGTGGATCGCCTCGGACCTTTCCGGAACCGACGCCCTGTGGAAGTTTGTCGTGTTCCATCATCCGCCGTTCAATGTCGGTATGGAGCACTACCAGGAGCAGCATATGCGGGTGCTGGCGCCGCTGTTTGAGAAGCATGGCGTGGATATCGCCCTTCACGGTCACGAGCACACATACCAGCGCCCGAGGCCATTCAAGTTCCAGCCTTCCGCAACGAACAAGGCCGCGGATGTCGGCAAGAAGGACCGCCGCGTTCCCGGCAAGTTCACCGTCGATAGCGTTTTTGACGGCAAGACCAACACACGCCCCGATGGTGTCCTATACATCGTCACAGGAGCCGGCGGAAAACACCTCTATGACCCTGAGTTCAACGACAATCCGGCCTCGTGGAAGCATGAGGATGATGGAAACGAAGATTATGTCGTGAAGATGGTCACAGATCGCCACTCTTTGACGGTATTCGATATCGACGGCAAACGCCTCTCGATGGCTCAGATCGACGAGACTGGGCAAGAATTCGATCGGATCACAATTACCAAAGCATAGCGCCTATTTTCTGACTCCTCCCGCGCCGCAACATGGCGGAAACATTCAGGGCGTACACTGTTACCTATAGGTAGCAGTGTCGCGTCCTATCCTCTTCTTTTTGCTGAGATTTTCAACGGCAGCGCAGCCCTCCTGATGACAGTATGATTCGGCGCTCCAACGGCCACTATGGCCGTGGAACGCGCGTGATGGTTTCGGAGGAGCAGGCAATGTCCGGTAAGAAAAAACTCGTGGTCGTCGGTAACGGTATGGCGGGCGCTCGTACTGTTGAAGAGATCCTCAGGCGCGGTGGCGCGCAGCTGTTCGATATCACCATATTCGGGGATGAGCCTTACGGCAATTACAACCGGATCATGCTGTCGAATGTGCTCAGCGGCGTTATGATGCCCGCCGACATTTTCCTCAATCCGCTTTCCTGGTACGAAGAGAACAATATCCACCTGCATTCATCGGTCCGTGTCACGGAAATCGACCGCGACGCAAAGACCGTAACAGGAGATTCCGGCATCGTCGTACCGTACGATGTGCTGTTGATCGCCACCGGCAGTCGTCCGTTTATGCCTCCCGTGGAAGGTCTGAACGGTCCCGGCAGTGAGATCAAGCGCGGTGTCTTCACCTTTCGCACCATCGACGACTGCCATAAGATTGCGGGCTGCGCGAACAAGTGCGGTAAAGCGCTCGTGATCGGCGGCGGACTTCTCGGTCTTGAGGCGGCGCGCGGTCTGTTAAAGTTCGGTGTCGAAGTGCATGTGGCGCATATCGGCGCGCACCTGATGAACAATCAGCTGGATGCTGCGTCCGGCGCGATGCTCAAGAAGACGCTCATTCCGATGGGTATTCAGACTCATCTCAGCAAACGAACGGTGAAATTCCTTGGCGGCGAATCCCTGACCGGGGTGATGTTCGATGACGGCACGACGCTCGAATGTGATATGGCGGTGATTTCGGCCGGCATTACGCCGAATGTCGAGATCGCTCGCGAGTGCGGGCTGACGGTGAACCGCGCAATCGTCGTTGACGACCAGATGCGCTCCATTGACGACGGCAACATCTTTGCGGTAGGGGAATGCGCCGAACACCGGGGCAAGGTCTATGGCCTGGTTGCGCCGCTGTGGGAGCAGGGGCTGGTGCTGGCCGAGCACCTGACCGGGCAGAAACCGTCTGCTGCCTATCACGGCTCAAAGGTCGCCACAAAGCTCAAAGCGGCAGGAGTTGCGCTTGCGACTATGGGTGTGACGGAACCGGAATTCGATACCGATGAAGTCGCCCTTTACTCCGAGTCGCGTCGTGGCATTTACCAGAAGCTGATCCTGCGCGACGATGTGCTGATCGGCGGTATTCTGTTAGGCGATACGGACAAAGCCGCTTCGCTCATCCAGGCCTTTGACCGGGGAACGCCGCTGCCGGAAAACCGTCGCATCGCGCTTTTCGATTCCGTCGAAGCGCCGCCTGAGAAGCCCGAGAGCAAATTGCTTGTCATGCCCGACGATGCCAAGGTCTGCAACTGCATGAGTCTGACAAAGGGACAGATCCGAAAGTGTGTCGAGGCCGGCAACACGACGCTTCCCATGGTGCAGGCGGCATGCAAGGCAGGTATGGGATGCGGTTCCTGCAAGCCGCTGGTACAGGACGTTATCACCTGGGTAACCGGCGAAGCCGTCGCGCCGGAACCGTCCGCGTCGATTGTCGATTCCACTCCCAAGGCCCTCGCGGGTATCCCACTGGGAAACCCGGAAGTGGCCGACGCCCTCAAGATCCTCATTCGCGAAGTTGTTAACTGGGCTTGTAAGGACTAAGAGGCTTAACCCGAGGCGGCGACTTGAAGAACGGACGATTTTCGATAGCTACATAGATCAAATGAGCGCGCAGCATCAGCCCCCGGTCTGCCCTGGCGATGCGTAATAAACCGCTATCATTGACCGAATTAAGCCCGCTGCAAGCCCCCCAGCTTTAGCGGGGTGTTAGGCGGGCTTCTCACCAGTCTACGCCAAAAAGGCTTTAGCCCGAACGCAGTGAGTTCGCCTACCATCAAGTAAAAACGAGAGATTGAAATATTTGTTGATAGGATGTATAATAAAGACATGGGAAATACAGGATATCAACATGACGAGCATCGTGTGCACCGGATCATGTACCATCTCATTTTCTGCCCGAAACGGCGCAAGAAAGTGCTGGTGGGCGATGTGGCTCGCGACCTGGACGCGTTGATCCGACACAAGTGCGACGAGCAGCAGTGGATTGTCCAGGAACTGGCTATTATGCCCG
>Ga0207671_10000573_pt1 | contig 49399 bp, 24 predicted proteins | sample KBSC24metaG_FD_184352 | JGI IMG/M metagenome (GOLD analysis project Ga0207671, IMG submission 184352) | Corn rhizosphere microbial communities from Kellogg Biological Station, Michigan, USA - KBS C2-4 metaG (SPAdes) (version 2) | ecosystem: Host-associated > Plants > Roots > Rhizosphere > Soil... | reverse complement strand
CGGGTGAGGCGGTCAGAACTGTGACGGTGCCCTGTTCACGGCAAGGCCCCTATCGGGACACGCCCACCGGTCCGGCGGCAACGCACCGTTGAGGACCACGGTCGACAGATCTACTCCAAGGCAGAGAGCTGCCAGTTGTCGCACGGGTCAGACCGCGGTCCTCAACGGCACTCGATCATCCTCACAGTTGTCGCAGACCACGTGCACATCCAGGTCGGCGGGGACCTCTTTGTCGATCTTCGCGAGGAACTTCTTGAACTCCGCCGCGCGGTGCCGGCGGTGCAGCGATCCGATGACCTTGCCGCTTGCCAAGTCCAAGGCCGCGAACAGGGTGGTGGTGCCCGAGCGCAGGTAGTCGTGGCTGGCCCGCTCGGGTACGCCGGGCATTATCGGCAACACCGGCTGGGACCGGTCCAGCGCCTGGATCTGCGATTTCTCATCCACGCACAGCACCAGCGCCCGCTCGGGCGGGTCCAGATACAGCCCGACCACGTCGTGGACCTTGTCGACGAAGAACGGGTCGGTGGACAGCTTGAACGACTCCGCGCGGTGCGGGGCCAGGCCGAATGCCCGCCAGATCCGGGACACGGTGGTCTGCGACATCCCGGTCCGGGCCGCTATCGATCTGGTCGACCAGTGGGTGGCGTTCTTCGGCTTGGTCTCCAGCGTGATCCGCACCAGTTCGGCGACCTGCTCATCGGTCACTGTGCGGACCCGGCCCGGCCGCGGAGCATCGCCCAGCCCGTCCAGCCGACACCTGCCGCTCGTCGTCTGACAAACACCAACCCGGCCAGCACCGGCCCAGGACGTCCCATAATCCGATTAACGACGGATCAACGACTCAGGACACTAGCGGCCGGCTTGCTGGCGGCCGGTCGGCTGGCGAGGCCCTGCCGAAGGGGTGTCGCGGGTCGCCGACGTGGAGGTGGGATAGACCGTCGGGATGGACGGCCTCGACGCGGAGGTGCTCGGCACCGGCGGGGCGGCCGGAGCCGAGGTGGCGGGCACACGCTCGGGTGCGCTGGGGACGTCGCCGGAACGGGTGGGTGTGGACGAGGGCGACGGCGTGCCGGGCCTGCTGGGCAGCCTGCCGGGAGACGCGTCGGAGGGCGTGCCGGTCGCGGGAGTCGGGCTCGCGGGGGCCGTGGGGGTGGAGGGCGTCGCGCCCGGGGCCACCGCCGGGCCGAGCGGCGGCACCGGGGCCGGGCCGAGCGCCGGCCCGGACGGCCACACCGCGATGGTGATCGCGGTGGCGGCCATGGCGGCGCCCGCCCCGGCCGTGGCCGCGGCGCGCACCAGGCGGCGCCGGGCCGCGCGACGGCGGATCTGCTGGAACGTGCCCGGCGGGGGCGCGAGCACGGTCACTCCGGGACGCAGCAGGACGGCCAGTTCGTCGTCGTTCTCGTCGTCGCGGCCGTCGTCCGCCGGCTCGATGAGCGTGATCAAGATGTCCTCTCCAGTCCCGCGCGCAGGAGTTCCCGTGCCGCGTGTAGATCGGATTTGACCGTTCCTTCTTTTCGCCTGGTGAGCCGGGCGATCTCGGACACCGGAAGGTCGGCGTAGTAGTACAGCAGGACCGGCGTTCGGAGCCGCTCGGGCAGAGAGCGCACCAGCATGCGCACCGGGACGGACGCGTCGGCGCCGTCCCGGTGCCGGGCCGCGGCGAGCTCGGCCTCGGTGGTCGCCTGGCGCAGCGCGCGGCGTTCGCGGTCGAGCTTGCGCCAGTGGTCGCGGACCAGGTTCGCGGCCGTGACGTAGAGGAAACCGCGTGGTTCCCGTACCGCCGTCCAGTGTCCCCACAGGCGGGTGAAGGCCTCCGAGGCGATCTCGTGGGCGGTGCCGTCGTCGTCGACGAGGCGGCGGCACCAGCCGGCGAGGCCGGGGTAGAGATCGGTGAACAAGTCGGACGCCGCCCGACTCTTCTCTCCGGATTCCTTGGACCGGCTCAACTCTCTCCAGATGCTCGTACGTGATCGGGCTGCCGTCCCGCCTGCTCGGCGGGCCTGCCTGCCTCAGTGCGCGGTGCTGCCGGTACTGCCGGTGAGGGATGCGTAGACCACCACGTTGTCCAGGTAGCCGTCGCCGGTCTTCGGTCCCCCGCACGTGATCAGACGCAGTTCCGGGCGGTCGACGTTCCCGTAGACCTTCTGGGTGGGGAACTGGTTCTTGGCGACGGTGTCCACGGTGTCCACGGTGAAGGCGGCCACGGCGCCGTCCTGGAGGCGCACCGACAGCTGGGAGCCCGGATGGAGCTGGTCCAGCTTGCGGAACACCCCGTCGCCGTACTGGCCGACGGTGACGTGACCGAGGAGCACCGAGGGACCGGTCTGGCCGGGGGTCGGCGAGCCCTGATACCACCCGGCGGGGCTGTGCGCCTCGATCGGAGGGACCTGGACCGTGCCGTCGGCGGCCAGGCCGAGAGCCATCACCGGAGTGTCGACGCCGATGTCGGGGATCTGCAGGCGGACGGGGACGGACCGGGCCAGGGGGTTGGCGGTCTGTGAGCTTCCTGACGCGGTGTTCGCCGGGTTGCCTGCCGAGCCGCTTGCCGTCCCGCCCGCCGCGCCGGTTGTCCCACCCGCCGCCGCGCCGTCCGCCGTCGAGGAAGCCGCTCCCGGCCCGCCGGCGGCCCTCCCAGGCCCGCCGGCGGACGCTCCCGAGGCAGCGGCGCAGCCGGAAGCCGTCATCAGGGCGGCCAGCACGACCGGCCACCCCCGCATCCTGGCCGGCCGCAAGATCAGCCCCGGCCCTGGAACTTGCGACGGGCGACCAGGCTGCTCGACCCCAGCAGCACGACCAGCGCGGCGGCCGCCGCCTCAGCCTCCCCGTGGCCCTTGGACGGCGCCGGCACCCCGGTGTTCGGCGCCCCCGAGGGCACCGCCGTGATCTGACCCCGGCCCGGCACACTCGGCGGCGCCGCACTCGGCACCCGCCCGTCCACCGTCGGCGAGGCGGACGCGCTCGGCACGGGGCTGGGCGCGGCCGTGGTGCGGCTGTCAGTGGTCGACGGCGCACTGGGGGTGCTGGGCGTGCTGGGCGTGGGGGCGGCGTGGGTGTCGGCGAACGCCGACTCGGCGCCGGCACCTGTGAGCACCGCGGTGCAGGCCAGGGCGGTGAACAAACTGCGAGTGCGCATGGGGCTCTCTCCTCGATCGATCCATGGCGGATCTGTTGTGCGGAATCAGGGGGAGAGACGACGGAGGGCGGGGGTCGGTTGTAAAGCGTTGGTAAAGAAGTCGAGCCGCCCTAACCCCCGCCCACCGCACTCCCATCCAACGACAGCCCCGGCAGAATCTTGATCCGGCTGGTATCGAACACACTCCGGCTCGTCGTCTTGTCCCCTATCTCGACCGACGCGAACAGGAACCGCAGCACCGCGCGCCGCCGCTCCTCCGGCAGGCGTGACCACGCCGCATCCGCCTCAGCTCCCGTGACGACGCCGTCGAGCACGTTCGCGCTCTGCGTCTCCACGCGGCCGTGGCCGGCGCGGAAGCGGTTCGCGTGGACGGGGTTGCCGACCGGGCCTCGGCGGATGGTGACCGGGAGTTCGGAGGGCGCCGGGGTCGTGCTGCTGTTCAGCAGGATCTCGACGGCCGCCTGCTGGACGTGGTCCTCCAGGGACTTGGCGCCTATGTGGCGGTTGCAGCGCTCGGGCTGCGACTTGTCCTTCGAGGGGCACGCGTACATGCGGTAGTCGCCGACGATCGAGCCGACCATGTGGTCGCGGCAGCGTTCGCAGACCACCAGGCCCGTCAGCAGGTAGTCCGCGCGGGGCCGGTTGTTGTCGGCCGCGGCGCTGCGGGCTGCCCGCTCGGCCTGGGCGCGCTGCCAGTCCTCGACGGTGATGCACGGCTCCCACACCGCGTGCCGCAAGCCGTCGATCGACTCGACGCCACCCTGGAACACGCGGAGTCCGGCGTAGCGCGGCGCGTCCAGGATGCGGCTGATGCCGCCGGTCGTCCAGCTGGAGCCCGTCACGGTGGGGATGCCGCGCGCGTTCAGGTCTCCGGCGATCGCGCGCAGGCTCTCCCCGGCCAGGTAGCGCTTGTAGATCTCGCGGACGGTTTCGGCCTCGTCGGCGATCAGCGGATGCATGCCCGGCCCGTATCCGTACGCCCGCCTGCCGCCGCCGTGCGGACGTCCGTCATCAGCGTTCTGACGCCGCAGCTTCTGCACCGTCTTCGACAGCGCGGCGGCCTTGCCCGCGTGGTGGCGCGCCTGCGACAAGGCGTCCTCGCGCCCGTTCGCATCGGCGAGGTCCACGCTGTCGCCCATCGAATACAGCTCCACGCCGTTCTCCTGCGCGGCGATCAGCAACTCGACCGCGTCGGCCGCGCGGTGGCGGATCAGCATCGCCGGTTTGATCACCACCAACGCCGGAACCTGACCACTACGCACAGCCGTAAGAAGCTTGGTCCACCCGGGCCGGTCGCTGCCGGGATTCCATACCGAACGCCGCTGATCGGCGAACACCAGGTGCGCCGGAACCATGATCCCGATCGACGCGGCATGCGCGCGACCCTGCCGTTCCTGCACGTCGACCGGAGTCTGGTCCTCGTCTCCGCGCCTGGGAACACAACAGTAGAGTGCTCCCACGGCGCCTGCAGCGCCCCGCTCAGCCATAGAGTAAAGCTACTACGGCAATTAGTAGATGTTGAGGGGAACGGACGACAATCCCCTGCGAATTCGTCTACGCTGCCTGGCGTGGCTCTGCGGCAGTTCGGCGAACTGGAAGCCCAGGTGATGGACCGCGTGTGGCGGCATAACCGCCCGGTCCTGGTTCGGGATGTCCTTTATGAGCTGAATACGGACCGGGACCTGGCGTACACCACGGTGCTGACCGTCATGGAGAAGCTGCGCCGCAAAGGCTGGCTGCGCCGCCAGCGCATCGGCCGCGCCTACGCCTACGAGGCCGTCAACTCCCGCGAGTCGTACACCGCCCAGCTGATGTGCGACGCGCTGGCGACCAGCGACAACCAGACCGTGTCGTTCGTGCACTTCCTGGAGCAGCTCTCGCAGGAGGAGGCGCAGGCGCTGCGGACGGCGCTGGACGTGCGTCAGCTTCCTGAGTAAGCGGTGGGAACCCGAGCGCGAAAAACGGTCTCGACCGACCCCACCACCAGGGCCGGCCGAGACCGTGACGTCGACTGGATCAGCTCGACTCAGTTCACCACCGGCAGCAGCCGCTTCGCCACCTCCGCGTTGCCGCCGCCCTCGACGGCGATCGACGACAGGTGCGACACCACGCGGTCGTCGGCGGGGTCCTGCGACGGGTCGTCGTGGATGCGGAGCAGTTCGTAGGTGGTGTTGCGCTGGGCCGGGGTGCGGCCGGCGGAGCGGATCAGCTTGATCAGCTCGCCGAGGTTGGAGCGGTGCTTGGCGCCGGCGGAGGAGACGACGTTCTCCTCCAGCATCACCGAGCCGAGGTCGTCCGCGCCGTAGTGCAGGGACAGCTGGCCGATCTCCTTGCCGGTGGTCAGCCAGGAGCCCTGGATGTGGGCGACGTTGTCCAGGAAGAGGCGCGCGATGGCGATCATCCGGAGGTACTCCAGCATCGTGGCCTGGGTCTGGCCCTTCAGGTGGTTGTTCTCCGGCTGGTAGGTGTACGGGATGAACGCGCGGAAGCCGCCGGTGCGGTCCTGCACGTCGCGCACCATGCGCAGGTGCTCGATGCGCTCGGCGTTGGTCTCGCCGGTGCCCATCAGCATCGTGCACGTCGACTCGACGCCGAGGTTGTGCGCGGTCTCCATGATCTCCAGCCAGCGCTCGCCGGACTCCTTCAGCGGGGCGATGGCGGTGCGGGGGCGCGCCGGCAGGAGTTCGGCGCCGGCGCCGGCGAAGGAGTCCAGGCCCGCGGCGTGGATGCGCTTGATCGCCTCCTCCGGGCTCACGCCGGAGATCTTCGCCATGTGCTGGACCTCGGAGGCGCCGAGGGAGTGGATCACCAGCTGCGGGTAGGCGTTCTTGATCGCCGAGAACATGCCCTCGTAGTACTCGACCCCGTAGTCCGGGTGGTGGCCGCCCTGGAACATGATCTGCGTGCCGCCGAGCTCGACCGTCTCGGCGCAGCGCCGCAGGATGTCCTCCAGGTCGCGCTCCCAGCCGTCCTTGTGCTTCGGCGCGGCGTAGAACGCGCAGAACTTGCACGCCGTGACGCAGATGTTGGTGTAGTTGATGTTGCGCTCGATGATGTACGTCGCGATGTGCTCCACGCCCGCGTAGCGGCGGCGGCGCACGGCGTCCGCGGCCGAGCCCAGGGCGTGCAGCGGGGCGGAGCGGTAGAGGTCCAGGGCTTCCTGCGGAGTGATGCGTCCGCCGTCCGCCGCGCGGTCCAGGACCGCCTGGAGATCCTTGTCGGTGTCAATGGTTTGCGACATCTGGTGCCACCTCGTCGGGTTGGGCGACCCGGGCGGGCCGCATGCGGCGGTTGGGATGGAGCGGGGGTCTACCTACAGAGCTGACGGGCTGACGGCGTCTACGAACCGACCGAGGCCGGCGCCGGCGGCAGCAGGTCCACCCGCACGTCCGAGGGGAAGCCGGCCTCCTGGCCGCCGACCCGGCGGGCGAACTCGGCGATCCCGGCGAGCTGACGGGCGCCCAGGCTGAAGTCCAGGGCGCCGGTGTAGTAGCGGTGCAGGGTGGCGGCGTCGAAAGACTCCCACTTGGCCGCCTGCTCGCAGACCGTGTCGATCTCGGCGAGCGACAGGTCCCGGGAGGCCAGGAACGCCGCGTGGACGTCGTGCACGGTCTTGGGCTCGCGGGCCGCGAAGTCCTTGCGGGCGGCGAAGACCGCGAACACGAACGGCAGCCCGGTCCAGTCCTTCCACATCTGCCCGAGGTCGTAGACGCGCAGGTTCAGCTCCTTGGCCTGGCTCAGCGCCGCCCGCAGGGCGACGTCGCCGATCACCACGGCGGCCGGGGCGGTCTCCAGCATCGTGGGCAGATCCTCGCGGCTGACGAAGTACTCGGGCTTGACCCCGACCGCCTCGGTCAGCAGCAGGTCGGCCAGCCGCACCGAGGTCCGGCTGGTCGAGGTCAGGGCCAGCGGCGCGCCGTCCAGCTTCTCCAGCGGCTCGCGGCTGACGATCAGGCAGGACATCACCGGCCCGTCGCTGCCGACCGCGATGTCGGGCAGGGCCAGCAGGTCGTCGCTGTGCCGCAGGAACTCCATGAGGCTGATCGGCGCGATGTCCAGGGCGCCGGCGGCCAGGGCGTCGCTGAGCGCGTCGGGGGTGTCGCGGCGCAGGTCGACGTCGAGCAGGCTGCCGGTCCGGGCCAGGCCCCAGAACAGCGGCAGGCAGTTCAGGAAGTCGATGTGCCCGACCCGGGGCCGCCGCACGGCGTCCACGACGGGCCCGAGGCCGCCGCTGACGTCGGTGGGCGTCGCGACGAAGCCGCGGCCCGGGGTCGCGGCCGCCGGGGCGGGGGCCGTCAGCTGCTCGGTCATGTCAACTCCCGTGAACTCGTGAGGGATTCGGCGGCGGGCCGGGCGCGAGCGGCGCCAGCGGTCCGCCGAGGCCGGCGACGACGTCCGCCGGTGGCGTGTGACGCCTCCACTATCCGGATCAGGCGGCGATGCGCCCACCTGCGGTCCGCCGATGCATCAGAAGTCTGGGGATTCACCCGGTTCTGGCGGACGCGGCGAAGTCGCCCGACTAAGGAATGTTCTAGAGAACCCCGCTGAACTCGGGCGAAGGCCCCGTCGCGCGGGACACTTCGGCTGCCGAGTACCCGTGCGACCTTCAAGGCGGTGCTTCCCGTGGACCAGGAGCGAAACTCCGACGGCGTCGAGACCGGGCCGGCGGCGGCCCTGACGGACCGGCTGCGAGAAGTGCCGCGTCCGGAGCAGAGCAGGATGCTGATGAGCCTGCTCCGTGAGCAGATCGCCGCGGCCACCGGCAAACCGGGCCCGTTCCCGGCTTCGGCGCCGTTCCGGCAGCTCGGCGTGTACCGGGACATCGCCTCGCGGCTGCGCGACCTGCTGGCCGCGGCGACCGGCGTCCGGATCCCGGCGACGCTGCTGTTCGACTACCCGACCTGCGACGCGGTGGTGCGGTTCCTGCTGGAGGAGCTGCTGGGCCCGGACCGGGCGGCGGCGCCAGGGCGCCGGTCTCAGAGGTCGAAGGCGGCCCGCTCCGGCGACGACGCCAGCGATGGCGGTGACAAGGGCACCGGCCATGGCAGCGACGACGCCGGCGAGCCGATCGCGATCGTCGGCATGGCCTGCCGCTATGCCGGCGGCGTGGCGACGCCGGACGACCTGTGGCGCATGGTCGCCGAGGGCCGGGACGGCGTCAGCACGTTCCCCACCGACCGCGGCTGGGACCTGGACGGCCTCTACGACCCGGACCCGACCAAGCCCGGCACCTGCTACACCCGGCACGGCGCGTTCCTGCACGACGCCGCGCTGTTCGACAACGACGTGTTCAACATCAGCCCCCGCGAGGCCCTCGGCATGGACCCGCAGCAGCGGATCCTGCTGGAGCTGGCCTGGGAGGCGATGGAGTACGCCGGGCTCGACCCGAAGGCGATGACCGGCGAGCCGTGCGGCGTCTACGTCGGCATCCCGTACTCGCTCTACGGCCCGCCGCTGCACAAGCCCGCCGACGGCATGGACGGCCAGCTGCTCACCGGGCACCTGCCCAGCGTCGCCTCCGGCCGGATCTCGTACACCTTCGGGCTCCAGGGCCCGGCGGTCACCGTGGACACCGCGTGCTCCTCCTCGCTGGTCGCGCTGCACCTGGCGGTGCAGGCTCTGCGCAACGGGGACTGCACGATGGCGCTGACCGGCGGGGCGACCGTGATGTCGGCGCCCGGGGTGCTGATGGAGTTCAGCCGCAAGCGCGGGCTGTCGGTGGACGGCAAGTGCAAGGCGTTCTCCGACGACGCCGACGGAACCGGCTGGGGCGAGGGCGCCGGCCTGATCCTGCTGGAGCGGCTCTCGGACGCGCAGGCCAACGGGCACCGCGTGCTGGCCGTGGTCCGCGGCTCGGCGGTGAACCAGGACGGCGCCTCCAACGGCCTCACCGCGCCGAACGGCCCCTCGCAGCAGCGGGTCATCCGCGCGGCGCTGGACGACGCCGGGCTGACCGGTGCGGACGTGGACCTCGTCGAGGCCCACGGCACCGGCACCGCCCTCGGCGACCCGATCGAGGCCCAGGCGCTGCTGGCGACCTACGGCACGGAGCGCACCGCGGAGCAGCCGCTGTGGCTGGGGTCGCTGAAGTCGAACCTGGGGCACACCCAGGCGGCGGCCGGCGTCGGCGGCATCATCAAGGTGGTGGAGGCGCTGCGGCACGAGATGATGCCGAAGACCCTCCACGTCTCCGCGCCGTCGACGCACGTGGACTGGTCCTCGGGGACGGTCGAGCTGCTGACCGAGGCCCGGGAGTGGGCGGCCGGCGAGCGGGTGCGGCGCGCCGGGATCTCGGCGTTCGGCATCTCGGGGACGAACGCGCACGCCATCATCGAGCAGGCGCCCGAGCCCGCGCCGGTTCCCGCTCCGGTCGACGAGCTCGACGACGACGCCGACGGCATCGCCGATATCGGCATCATCGACGGCCTCGAAGCCCTCGACATCGCCGAAGCCGCCAGCCGGCATTCGAGCACTGAAACCCTCCCGCTCCCCCTCGTCCTGTCCGCCGTCACGCCCGAGGCGCTGACCGCACAGGCCGAGCGCTTGGCCGACTACCTCACCGACCACCCCGACACCCCGCTGGCCGACGTCGCGCACACCCTGGCGACCGGTCGCGCCGCTCTGGACCGCCGGGCCGTCGTGACCGCGACCAGCCTGGCCGGCGCGATCGCCGACGCGCGGGCTTTGGCGTCCGGCGATCTGCCGGCGACGGCGGTGACCGGCCGGGCACGGGTGGCCTCGGGTGGGAAGGTGGCGTTCGTCTTCCCGGGTCAGGGTTCGCAGTGGGCCGGCATGTGCATCGATCTGCTGGACACCCATCCGGTGTTCGCCGCGCGGATCGCCGAGTGCGAGAAGGCGCTGACGCCGTTTGTCGACTGGTCGTTGACCGCTGTGTTGCGCAACGACGTCGACGCCCCGGGACTGGACCGGGTCGACGTGGTGCAGCCGGTGCTGTGGGCCGTGATGGTCGCCCTGGCGGCGTTGTGGCAGGACGCCGGGGTGCTCCCGGACACCGTCGTCGGTCACTCGCAGGGCGAGATCGCAGCAGCCTGCGTCGCCGGGCTGCTCAGCATCGACGACGCCGCCCGCGTCGTGGCGCTGCGCTCCCAGGCGATCGGCGCGATAGCCGGATCCGGCGGCATGGTGTCGCTGGCGCTGCCCCGGACCGAGGCCGAGGCCCTGATCGCGCCGTGGGGCGAGCGGATCTCGGTCGCCGCCGTCAACGGACCGGCCGCCACGGTGGTGGCCGGTGACGCGACGGCTCTCGACGAGCTCGGCGACCTGTGCCGCGCCGAAGAGATCCGGGCCCGCCGCATCGACGTCGACTACGCCTCGCACTCGGCCCACGTCGAGGCCCTGCAGGAGCAGCTGGCCGCCGACCTGGCACCGGTCACCCCGCAGAGCCCGGCCGTCGCCTTCCACTCGACCGTCGACAGCGGTCTGGACTCCGTGGCCCTCGGCGACGGCGAGTACTGGTACCAGAACCTGCGCCACACCGTCGCCTTCCAGCCCGCCATCGCCGAGCTGGCCGCCGCCGGGCACACCGCCTTCATCGAGATCAGCCCGCACCCGGTCCTGACCGCGGGCATCCAGGACACCGTCGACGCCGGCGAGACCGATGCCGTCGTCACCGGGACCCTGCGCCGCGACGAGGACGGACCGAAGCGCTTCGCGCTCAACCTGGCCACCGCGTTCGCCCACGGCGTCACCGTCGACTGGACCGCCGTCTTCGGCACCGAGCGCAACACCGTCGATCTGCCGACCTACGCCTTCCAGCACCGGCGGTTCTGGCTCGACTCCCCCCTGCTCGACGCCGCCGCCGACGCGGCCGCGACCGCCGAGCCGGCGGACTCCGCGTTCTGGGACGCGGTCCGGGGCCAGGACGCCACCGGTCTGGCTCGGATGCTCGCCGTAGACTCCGAAGCGCTCGCCGGACTGCTTCCGGCCCTGCAGAACTGGGACGCGCAGCGCGAGCTGCGCGACCAGGCCGACGCCTGGCGCTACACGGTGCGCTGGCGGCCGGTCACCATGCCGGGGCGGCCGGAGCCGCTCACCGGGACCTGGCTGATAGCGGTTCCGGACGGCGCCGGGGCCGAGCCGCTCGCCGAGGACGTGGCCGCCGCTCTCGCCTCGTGCGGGGCGACGGTTCGGACCCTGATGGTGGATGCCGGCGCAGACCGCGAGACCGTCGCGGAGCTGCTGCGGGAGCAGGCTCGGGCAACCGCCACCGCCACCGCCACCGATGCCGATGCCGATGCCGATGCCGATGCCGATGCCGCTGGCACCGACAGCGGCAGCACGGCCACCACCGACAGCCCGGCAGGCTCCGGCCTCGCCGGCATCCTGTCCCTGCTCGCCCTCGACGACCGCGCGCACCCGGACCATCCGGCGCTCCCGCTCGGCGTCTCGGCCACCCTGACTCTGATCCAGGCCGCCGCCGACGCGGGCGTCGAAGCCCAGCTGTGGTGCGCGACGCGCGGTGCCGTGGCAACCACCGCCTCCGAGACGGTGCCGAACCCCGCGCAGGCGCAGATCTGGGGCCTGGGCCGGGTCGCAGCCCTGGAACACCCGAAGACCTGGGGCGGCCTGATCGACCTGCCGCCGCACTCCCCCGACCGCCCCGCCGGCCCGGACAACCCCGCCGGCCTCGACCCGCGCGTCGCGCAGCAGCTCGGCGCCGTGCTCGCCAGCCTCGACGGCGAAGACCAGGTGGCCCTGCGCGCCTCCGACGTCCACGGCCGCCGCCTGGTCCACGCCTCGGCCGGCACCGCCGCCCCGGCACGCCGCTGGCGCCCGGCCGGCACGGTCCTGATCACCGGCGGCACCGGCGCGATCGGCGCCCACACCGCCCGGTGGCTGGCCGCCAACGGCGCGCCGAGGCTGATCCTCACCAGCCGCCGCGGCCTGGACGCCCCCGGCGCGCAGGAGCTACTGGCCGAGCTGGCCGAGCTGGGTACCGACGCCGCCATCGTCCGCTGCGACCTCGCGGACCCCGAGGCCGTCAGTGCCCTGATCCGCGAGCTCGAAGTCACCGGCCGGGCGGTCCGCAGCGTCTTCCACACCGCCGGCGTCGCCGACCTCGCGCCGCTGAGCGACCTGAGCGCGGCCGAGCTGGCCGCCGTCGCCTCCGGCAAGCTGGCCGGCGCGCTGCACCTGGCCGCCGCGCTGGACCCGACTCCGCTGGAGGCGGTGGTCTACTTCTCCTCGATCGCCGCGATCTGGGGCGTCGCCGACCACGGCGCCTACGCCGCCGCGAACGCGCACCTGGACGCGCTCGCGCAGCAGCAGCGCGCGCAGGGCGTGCCGGTGCACTCCATCGCCTGGGGCCCCTGGGCCGGCGGCGGCATGATCGCCGACGCCCTGGAGGACACGCTGAACCGGCGCGGCGTGCCGCTGATCGCCCCGGAGCCGTCGATCCGCGCGCTCCAGCAGGTGCTCGACCACGACGACACCGTCCTCGCGGTCGCGGACGTGGACTGGGAGCGGTTCACCGACATCTTCACCCAGTCCCGGCCCAGTGCCCTGATTCGCGATCTGCCGGAGGTGAAGCAATACCTCGACGGCCCGGCCGAGGCTCCGGGCACCGGCGGCGAGTCCGGCGCCGCTCCGGAGGCGGCCGCGCTGATCAAGCGCCTGACCGGCCTGAGCGAAGCTCAGAGCGCGCAGATGCTGCTGGACCTGGTACGCGGACAGGTGGCCCGCATCCTCGGCCACGCGTCCCCGGCCGGCGTGGACGCCGACCGGGCGTTCAAGGAACTGGGCTTCGACTCGATCTCGGCGCTGGAGCTGCGCAACGGCCTGAACACCGTCACCGGCCTGCGGATCCCGGTCACGGCGGTGTTCGACCACCCCACGCCGATACACCTGGCTCGATACCTGCGGACCCGGCTGCTCGGCGACCAGGCGGCGGAGGTGACATCCGCTACTGCCGCGAACGCCGCGACGGCAAGGTCCGCGGCGGCCACCGTCGATCCGGACGCCGACCCGATCGTCATCGTCGGCATGGGCTGCCGCTACCCGGGCGGCGTGACGTCGCCCGACGAGCTGTGGGACCTGGTCGCCGCCGAGGGCGAGGCGATATCGGCGTTCCCGACCGACCGGGGCTGGGACCTGGAGGGCCTGTTCGACCCGGACCCGGACCACGCCAACACCTCCTACGTGCGGCACGGCGGCTTCCTGCACGAGGCCGCGGAGTTCGACGCGGGATTCTTCGGCATCAGCCCGCGGGAGGCAGTCGGCACCGACCCCCAGCAGCGGCTGCTGCTGGAGGTCGCCTGGGAGGCGCTGGAATCGGCCCGCATCGATCCCCGGTCGCTGGCCGGGACGTCCGCCGGGGTCTTCGTCGGCCTGGCCGACCAGGCCTACGGCTGGCGGCTCGGCGGCGCGGCCGACGCCATCGACGAGGGCTACCTGGTCACCGGCGCGGCCTCCAGCGTGGCCTCGGGCCGGATCAGCTACCTGCTCGGGCTGCAGGGCCCGGCGGTCACCGTGGACACCGCGTGCTCGTCGTCGCTGGTGGCCCTGCACATGGCCGTCCGGGCGCTGCGCGCGGGCGACTGCACGATGGCGCTGGCCGGCGCCTCGATGGTGATGTCGACGCCGTCGCAGTTCACCGCCTTCAGCCGGCAGCGGGGACTGGCCGCCGACGGCCGGTGCAAGGCGTTCTCCGAGGCGGCCGACGGCTTCGGGCTGGCCGAGGGTGCGGCACTGATCGTGCTCGAACGGCTCTCCGAGGCTCGGGCGCAGGGACATCCGGTGCTCGCGGTGGTGCGCGGCACGGCCCTGAACCAGGACGGCGCCTCGAACGGTCTGACCGCGCCGAGCGGCCCGGCGCAGCAGCAGGTGATCCGGGCCGCGCTGACCGACGCCGGATTGACGACCACTGACATCGACGCGGTCGAGGCCCACGGCACCGGCACCGCCCTCGGCGACCCGATCGAAGCCCACGCCCTGCTCGCCACCTACGGCCAGGACCGGGACCCCGCGCGGCCGCTGTGGCTGGGCTCGGTGAAGTCGAACATCGGCCACACCCAGACCGCCTCCGGCCTGGCCGGGGTGATCAAGATGGTGCAGGCCCTGCGCCACGGGCTGCTGCCCAAGACCCTGCACGTCACCGAGCCCTCCTCGCACGTCGACTGGGCCTCCGGGGACGTCAGGCTGCTGACCGAGGCGCGGGAGTGGCCGACCGGGGCCGGGACGCGCCGGGCCGGCGTGTCGGCGTTCGGCATCTCGGGGACCAACGCGCACGTGATCTTGGAGGAGGCGCCGGTGGACGGGGACGCTGAGGCCGGCGAGGCCGTGACCGAGCCCGCGGGCACCGGCGTGCTGGGCGCGGCCACCGTGCCGTGGGTGCTCTCGGCGGTCGACGCCGCGGGGCTCCGGGCCCAGGCCGAACGGCTGGTGGCGTTCCTGTCCACGCGGGCCGACGTCGATCCGGCGGCCTGTGGCTTCTCGCTGACGACCACGCGCTCCCGGTTCTCGCATCGCGCGGTGGCCGCGGGCCCGGACCGGGACGCGCTGCTGGCGGGGCTGCGCGCGATCGCTTCGGGTGCCGACGCCGAGAACGTCGTCACCGGGCGGGCCACGGCCTCCGGCGGCACGGTCTTCGTCTTCCCGGGGCAGGGTTCGCAGTGGCAGGGGATGGGCCGGGAGCTGCTGGACGCCTCGCCGGTGTTCCGCGAGCGGATCGCGGAGTGCGAGGCGGCGCTGGCGGAGTTCGTCGACTGGTCGGTGACCGCCGTGCTGCGGGGTGAGCCGTCGGCGCCGGGCCTGGACCGGGTGGACGTGGTGCAGCCGGCGTCGTGGGCGGTGATGGTCGCGCTCGCCGAGCTGTGGCGCTCGGTCGGGGTGCGGCCGGACGCGGTGGTCGGGCACTCGCAGGGCGAGATCGCCGCGGCGTGCGTGGCCGGGGCGCTGTCGCTGCGGGACGCCGCGCGGGTCGTGGCGCTGCGCAGCAAGGCGCTGACGGGGATCGCGGGGCGGGGCGGTATGGCGTCGGTGGCGCTGCCTCCGGAGGAGGTGCGCTCGCGGCTTGTCGACTGGGGCGGTCGGCTGTCGGTCGCGGCGGTGAACAGCGTCGGGTCGGCGGTGGTGGCCGGCGACGTCGCAGCGCTCGATGACATGCAGGCCCGCTGGGAGGCCGAGGGGATCCGGGTGCGCCGGATCGAGGTGGACTACGCCTCGCACTCGGCGCATGTCGAGGCGGTCGAGGCCGAGCTGGCTTCGGTGCTGGCTTCGGTGCGGCCGGGTGCCGCCGCGGTACCGATGTTCTCGACGCTTCAGGGCTCGTGGCTGACCGGGACCGAGCTGGACGCCGGGTACTGGTACCGCAACCTGCGCAATCCGGTGGAGTTCGCCGGGGCGGTCGGCCGGCTCGCCGAGGAGGGGTTCGGGGTCTTCGTCGAGTGCAGCGCGCATCCGGTGCTGACCACCGCGGTGGCGCAGACGTGCGAGGACGCCGGGCGCGAGGTCGTGGTCGTGGGGTCGCTGCGGCGGGACGAGGGCGGGGCCGAGCGGTTCCTGGCTTCGGTCGCGCAGGCGTTCGTGCAGGGCGTCGCGGTCGAGTGGACGGCGGTGCACGGGAGTGGGCATCGGAGCGTCGATCTGCCGACGTATGCCTTCCAGCGTCGGCGGTACTGGCTGGAGCCGGGTGCGGCTCGGGTGCGGCCGCCGCGTCGGGAGCAGCGGGATGTCGTCGATGCGTGGCGGTATCGGGTCGCGTGGCAGCCGGTCGCCGAGCCGGACGCGCCGGAGCCCCTCACCGGGACGTGGCTGCTGGCCGCGCCGAGCGGGCACGAGTACGACGCGGTCACCACGGCGGTCGGTGCGGCGCTGCGGACGCGGGGTGCCAGTGTCCTGACGGTTCCGGTGGCGACGGGGCGTGCGGATCGGGCGAACCGGGCCGCCATCGCCGAGCAGCTGCGCGGGCACAGTGCGCTGGCCGGGGTGGTGTCGCTGCTGGCGCTGGACGAGCACGCGCGGCCTGATCGGCCGGAGGTGACCGCGGGGTTCGCGGCGACCATCGCGTTGCGGCAGGCGCTGGACGACGGTGGGGAGCGGGCGCCGCTGTGGTGCGTGACGGCCGGGGCGGTCGCGGTGGATGACGACGACCTGGTCGGCGGTCCGTTGCAGGCGCAGGTGTGGGGGCTGGGGATCGTCGCGGGGCTGGAGGATCCGGCGGGGTGGGGTGGGTTGGTCGACTTGCCGCAGGGGCCTGATGGGCTGGATGTGGTGGTGACGGACCGGCTGTGTACGGTGCTGGCTGGGCTTGGTGGGGCGGCGGGGGCGGCGGGAGCGGCCAGCGCGGGAGCGGCGGGGCTGGCAGGCGCGATGGGAGCGGCGGGGTCGGCGAGAGCCGCGGGAGTCGAGGACCAGATCGCCATTCGGGACGACGGGATCCACGCTCGGCGGCTGGTTCCGGCGCCGGCCGCGGCTTCGGTGCCGACGCGGTCGTGGCGGCCTTCGGGGACGGTGCTGGTCACGGGTGGTACTGGCGCTTTGGGCGCGCACACAGCGCGGTGGTTGGCGGCGAACGGGGCGCCTCGGCTGGTGCTGACCAGCCGGCGGGGTCTGGAGGCGCCTGGCGCGCCGGAGCTGCTGGCGGAGTTGACGGCGGCGGGGTCGGAGACGGTGATCGTGCCCTGTGATCTCGCCGATCCTGATCAGGTGGCGGATCTGCTGGCGGGTATGCCGGAGGAGCTGCCGCTGACGGCGGTCTTCCACGCCGCGGGGGTCACCGGGATCGAGCGTCCGCTGTCGGAGCTGGAGTTGGACGAGGCGGCGGGGATCCTGGCCGGGAAGGCTGTGGGAGCGCGGCTGCTGGACGAGTTGCTGGGTGACACGCCGCTGGAGGCCTTCGTGCTGTATTCGTCGGGCGCGGGGGTGTGGGGCAACGCGGGGCAGACGGCTTATGCGGCGGGGAACGCGTACTTGGAGGCGCTGGCGTGGCACCGGCGGAGCCGGGGGCTCGCGGGTACGTGCGTGGCGTGGGGCGCTTGGGACGGCGGCGGGATGGTCGACCCGGCCGAGGCCGAGCGGCTGGCGCGCAACGGCGTGCCGCTGATGCCGGCCGCGGATGCGGTGCGGGCGCTGCAGGCGGTGGTGGATCGGGACGAGGCTTCGGTGCTGGTGGCGCGGGTTGATTGGGCGCGGTTCTCGGAGTTGTACGGGATGGCTCGGGAGCGGCCTTTGATTAGTGGGCTGGCGGAGGCGGAGGCTGCTGCTGCTGCGGCGGAGGGCGGGTCCGGGTCGGCTGGGTTGGGGACGAGCGGCGGCGGGTGGGGGGCTGGGTTCGGGGCTGGGTTCGGGGCTGGGCCCGGGTTCGGGGCTGGGGCCGGGTTCGGAGCTGGCGCTGGGGCTGGGTCGGTGGCAGGGGATGCGGTTGGAGCGGGGGCGGATGTCGATCCCGGAGCTGCGTTCCGTGCGTTGGCAGAAGACGAGCGTCGGCGTGCGCTGCTGCAGCTGGTTCGGGATCGGGCCGCTGGAACGCTGGGGCTGCCCGACGCGGAGACCGTGCGGCCGGCCGGGGCGTTTCGCGACCTCGGGTTCGACTCGCTGACGGCCGTCGATCTGCGCAACCAGCTGAACGCGCGGACCGGGCTGCGGCTGCCGGTGGCGGTGGTCTTCGACCACCCGACGCCGACGGCGCTGGCCGCGCACCTGAGCGAGCTGCTCGAGCCGGTCGGCGATGCGGCTGTCACCGTGCCGGGGCCGCGCTCGCCGCTGGACGCGCTGGACCACCTGGAGCTGGCCGCCGCCACCCACGACGAGGAGCTCCGACGCGCCGTCGTCGGACGCCTGCGCGGGCTGCTGCGGAAGTGGGACGCGCCGGTGGAGGAGGCGGCGCACGACAGCGGGTTGGTGGCTGTCACGGATGAGGAGATGTTCGATCTGATTGATCGGGAGTTGGGGATTAGTTAGGGGCGGGTTGCCGGCTCGGCTGGGTCTCTGCTGAGGCAGCTCGGCCAGGTTTTAGCTGAGGCGGTACGGCCAGGTTTTAGCTGAGGCGGTACGGCTCGCGCAGGTGCTGCGGCTGGGGTGCAGTGATGAAGAGGCCTGCCGGTCTTCGGGTTGACCCGGGGATCGGCAGGCTCTTGTGTGGGGGCGGCGGCTGGTCTTGGGGCTGGTTAGCATGATCGGTGCGGCTGGTTTGTGGGTTTCAAGGGCTTTTTACGGCTTCGCGCATGGTTTGATGGCCTCGCTGGTGGCGCAGTTCGGGTGAGCGATGTGGGTAGCGCTGGCGGCTGGCGGTTTTCGTGGGCAAGACCACGCACAGGTCCGAGTCACTGCGCACACGTCATGCGGGCGGCCGGCGGCAGCGTTTGGTGGGCGCCTAAGATCAAATGCCGGCCTCCGGCGGGCACCACAGCGTGGGGGGAGGCTGCGGTTGGGCTGGTGGGCTGCGGTTCGCGGCGGTTCGGCTTTGTTTCCCTCGTTCCGCACGGGGCGGGGTTGTGGTGGGGGTGGCGGTCGCTGCTTGTGGTCGCCGAGTGTTCTGTGTCCCACGCCACGTATGCGCCTAACGGAAGCAGACCGGTCCGGTGGCATCAAGCCGGATCACACGCTGCTGTGGTCCAGCCGCGTCCGGCCTGACACCACCGGCCCGGCCTGCTTGGGCAAGCCCCGCATACGCGGCGTGGGACCCAGAACACAACACCCTTATGGTGAGAAGGATCCACCGAACCACGTGGGTGGTTCATGCGGCACCGCCCCCGAAAACCCCAACGGGGCGGTTGCGCGGGATCCCGCGCAACCGCCCCGTTCTACCGCTGGACGCGGACCGGGTCTCAGTCCTCGTCTTCGCTGTCCGGGCCGTAGACCTCTACCTGGTCGTCGGCGCGGCGGACGTGGATGCATTCGCCGGGGCACTCCTTCGCCGAGTCGATGACGTCGCGGAGGGCTTCGGCGGGGACCGGGGCGGCGGAGCGTGCCTCGTGGGCCAGTTCGCCGTCGGGGCCCTTCACGTAGGCCAGGCCGTCGATGTCGAGTTCGAAGACGTCGGGCGCGTATTGGGCGCAGATGCCGTCGCCGGTGCAGAGGTCCTGGTCGATCCATACTTCGAGCAGCCGGATGGCCGGCGGTGCCTGGTCGGACATCGTCATGGTGCTTCACCCCTCGCTGGTGGTCGGTGTGGGACTTCGGCGGTTCAGACCCGCATCGGCTGGGGGGTCTCGCGGCGGTCGGCTATCGGGCCGTCGAATTCGCGGATGACCTCGTAGCGGGTGTTGCGCTCGACGGGGGTGAAGCCGGCGTTGCGGATCAGGTCGAGCAGGTCGTCGCGGGTCATCTTGTCGGGGGTGCCGAACTTGTCCGCGTCGTGGGTGATCTTGTACTCGACCACCGAGCCGTCGATGTCGTTGGCGCCGTGGTTCAGCGCGAGCTCGGCGGTCTGCAGGCCGTGCATGACCCAGAAGACCTTCACGTTCGGGACGTTGTCGAACAGCAGCCGGGAGACCGCGAACGTCTTCAGGGCCTCGGCGCCGGTGGCCATCGTGGTGCGCGCCATCAGCTTGTTGCGGACCTTGCCGTCGATCGAGTCGTGGAAGTCGTGCTGGTAGCGCAGCGGGATGAAGACCTGGAAGCCGTTGGTCTCGTCCTGCAGCTCGCGCAGGCGCAGGACGTGGTCCACGCGGTGGCGGCGCTCCTCGATGTGCCCGTAGAGCATGGTGCACGGCGTCTTCAGGCCCTTGGAGTGCGCCAGGCGGTGGATGCGCGACCAGTCCTCCCAGTGCGTGGCGTGGTCCACGATGTGCTGGCGGACCTCCCAGTCGAAGATCTCCGCGCCCCCTCCGGTCAGGGACTCCAGGCCGGCGTCGATGAGCTCGTCGAGGATCTCGTCGGCGCTCATGCCGGAGATGCGCTCGAACCAGTGGACCTCAGTGGCGGTGAACGCCTTGATCGAGACGTTCGGCAGCACCTTCTTCAGCTCGCGGATCGAGGTCGGGTAGTACCGCCACGGCAGGGACGGGTGCAGGCCGTTGACGATGTGCAGCTCGGTGATGCCGTCCGGCTCCATCTGCTTGGCCAGCCGCACGGCCTCCTCCACGCGCATGGTGTAGGCCTGCTTCTCCCCCGGCTTGCGCTGGAACGAGCAGTAGGCGCAGGAGGCCGCGCAGACGTTCGTCATGTTCAGATGCCGGTTGACGTTGAAGAAGACCTTGTCGCCGGCCTTCTTCGTCCGCACGTGATGGGCCAGCCCGCCGAGCCAGGCCAGGTCGTCGGACTCGTACAGGGCGATGCCGTCCTCGCGGCTGAGCCGCTCGCCGGCATAGACCTTCTCTTCCAGTTCCCGCTTCAGCCCCGCGTCCATCGCCGGCTCCTTAATCAGCACTTTGTGGGTTCAGCACTCTGTGGGTTCCGCTATCGGTTTTGTCGTGTGTCGCTGGTTCAGAACAACTGCTCGGTCCCGCCGGGGGCCTCCTCCAGCGGGGTCACGTCGGCCACCGCGTCGCACGGCCAGCCGGGCCCGGGGTGGTGCCGGACCGCCTGGTCCCGCTCCAGCACGTTCGGCAGGAACAGGTCGTCGTGCAGCACGGTCAGGCGCACCCGGCCGGTCTGCCCGTACTCCACGACCCGCCGCGGATCGCGCTTGTCGACCACGGCCATCGTGACCTGCGGGTAGCAGGGCAGGTACGGGAGCACGACCCCGTCGAGCCCGTCCTGCTCGACCGCCGGCAGGCCGATCGCGCACCCGAAGGTGTTGCCGTACGTGGCGCCGATCAGGGCGTTGGGGAGCACCTCGCGGATCTCCCGGTACATCGCCCGCGTCAGCCTCGTGCCGCCCAGGCTCACGCCGTCCAGGCCGGCGACCAGTTCCGGCCGCAGCCGGAGCAGCACCTGCAGCAGCGCCGGCGTGGTCTCCAGGTAGCTGACCCGGCCGGTGTCCAGGACGTCGGCGATCTGCTCGACCAGGTGGTCCACGTAGCGGTTCATGGCGGCCAGCCGGCTGCGCCGGATCAGGCCCGTGATCCACCGGGGGTCGAAGTCCAGGGTGTAGACCGTGGCGTCGTGCAGCTCCGCGATCTGGTCCGCGCCCCGCCCGACCACATGCGGGCCGCTCGGGCACGCGTACAGCCAGGTCCGCCCCGGGGCGAAGCCGGCCAGGTCCAGCCCGAAGCCGCGCCAGGCCGTGTGGTGCTCGGCGATGGCCTCGGTATAGAAGACCCGGTAGGGCTTGCCGGTGGTGCCGGAGGACTCCCACACCCGGCCGGCCAGCGGCCGCGGCACGGAGAGCGGCACCAGCTCGGCCGGATCCAGCCCGCGCAGCGCCTCCAGCGGGTAGCGGCCGAAGCGCTCCAGCTGCCGGTACTCGGTGATGTCCAGCGGGTCGAAGCCCAGGTGCGGCCGCCAGCGCAGCCAGTAGGGGCTGCCGGAGACCGGGTCGAAGTGCCGCCGCAGGACCCGCCGGGTCCAGGCGTCCAGGTCGGCGTCGAGCCAGGGTCCGGCGACCCGTGGCGCCGTGTCCTCGAGCGTCGTCATGTCGTCATCTCGCCATCGTCGCCTAAGGGACGGGACGTCGGAAGCCGCCGAGGGGCGGTCGGCCCCCGGACCCATGGTGGCCGGGAAAGACTGGGGAAAGACCCACACAGCGAGCCCGGTCGAGATCAGAGCCCTGTCACGGCCGGCGCGGGTCCGCGCTCACCGGCCGGTCCGCGCCGTCCCGTAGTCCGCCAGCACGGTCGACCACAGCGCGGTCAGCGCCTCGGTCAGGTCCCGGCGGGGCTTCCAGCCCAGGTGCTCGCGCGCGGCGCTGATGTCGATGTGCTGCGCCCCGACCTGAGCGGCGTCCTTGCGCGCGGTCTCGCGCGGCTGCCAGGAGATCACCGCCGGCTGGTCGGCGATCCGGATCAGCAGGTCCACGGCCTCGGCCACGGCCACCACGGTGCCGCTGGCGATGTTGAACATCGGCGGCGCCTCGGCCGCCCGCACCGCCGCCACCACGGCGTCGGCCACGTCCCGCACGTCCACCAGGTCCCGCTGGTCCTCCAGCGCCGGGACCTGGAGCTGCTCGGGCTGGGTGGCCAGGCCGTAGGCGACCTTGCCGAACAGGCTGGCCAGCGGCGGCCAAGGGCCGACCGAGGTGGTCAGGCGCAGCGTCACCGCGTCGAGGCGGCCGGCCGCGACCGAGTCGCGCACCAGGTGGGTGGCGGCCAGCTTGGTCAGGCCGTAGTGGCTGACCGGCTGCTCCCGGGTCTGCTCGGTGATCACCGTGCCGGCCGGCTGCGGCCCGTATTCATAGGTGGAGCCGAAGTGCACCAGGCGCGGCCGGCCGGCGAGCCGCGCCACGGCCTCGACCAGGCGCTGCACCAGGGCCAGGTTGCCGTCGGAGAGCTCGGAGTCGCTGGGCTGCCGGTTCCCCACGGCCCACACGGTCCCGGCGGCGTTCACGATCGCGGCCGGCTCCAGCGCGGCCAGCGCCTCGTGCAGCTCCTCGGCGCTGGAGCGGACCAGGTCCAGCCGGAGCAGCTCGCAGCCGGCCGGCGGCACCGCGGCTTTGCGGCCCACGGCGGTCACGGCGTATCCGGCCTCGGTCAGCGCCCCGCACACCGAGCGGCCGACGAAACCGGTGCCGCCGAGCACGACGGCGGACGGACGGCGGGCGCCGGACGAGCCGGCGGCCGGGGAAGGTTCTCCCATGGTGACTTTGCCTCCTGGCATGGGGTGTCGCAGAGTGGGTTCACAAGTCCGTCGCGTCCGCCGCTGCGCCGCTCAGTCGGCGGCTTCCAGGTAGTCGCAGGCAGCGGCCACGCCGCCGGCGGCTTCGAGCTCGGCGCGCATGGCCGCCAGCGCGGCGCGGGTCTCGGCGGAGGCCGCGACGCGTTCGGCGGCCTCGCGGATCTCCTCGCGCGTCACCGTCTCCGGCCCGCTGATCAGCGCGCCGAGGCCGAGCTCGGCCACCTGGCGGCCGTTGAGCCCGTTCTCGAAGGTCATGGGCAGCACCACGACCGGGACGCCGTAGGCCAGCGCCTCCATGGTGCTGGTCATGCCGCCGTGGCAGACCAGGACGTCGACGTGCGGCAGCAGCGCGGTGTGCGGGAACCACTCGTGGGCCTCGATGTTGTCCCCGAGCGAGGTCAGCGCCTTGGTGTCCCGGCCGCGGCCGAGGGTGAGCACCACGTGCCAGTCCTCGCCGGCGAACGCGGTGGCGCAGGCGGCCAGCAGCTCGGGCTGGTCGTTGGCCTCGGTGCCCAGCGAGATCAGGACGGTGCGGCGGTCCGGGTCCGGCGGAGTCCACTCGAGGTCGGCGGCCGGGGCGAAGCAGGGCCCGACGAAGGCGAAGCGGTCGTCGAACTCCTCCCCCTTGACCTGGAAGCGCCGCGGGATGAAGGCCAGGTTGCGCTCGTCGTACTCGCGCGCGAAGGTCCAGATCGCCTCGGGCGGCATGTCGTTGTCCGCCAGGAACCCGGTCAGGATCCCGACCGTGCGCTGGACCAGGGCGTTGTCGAAGTCGAACTGGAACATCTCCCCGCGCAGCGAGAACGCGTCGTTCGAGGCCAGATACGGGAAGAACTGCACCGACGGGATACCGAGTTCGTGCGACAGGGCGCGAGCGGCGACGAAGTTCTCGTAGTCGTAGACCACGACGTCCGGCGGGTCGGTCTCGAAGGACTTGCGCGCCAGCGGCAGCGCGGTGTCGATGACGCGCTCCATGTAGTCGATGCCGAGCGAGCCGATGTCCTCGAAGCTGCGGTCGCCGTAGCGGCGCCGGCCGCTGGCGAAGCCGAGCACGGCCGCACCGGCCTCGGCGGCCATCGCGGCGAAGTCCTCGTCGAGCAGGTAGGTGACGCGGTGCCCGCGCGCCGCGAGTTCCCGCGCCACCTCCAGCGTCGGCTTGAGGTGCCCGACGTCGGGAAACGTGAGGAACGCGAAATGTCGCGCGGCATCCTGGGTCATGCTCACAGTCTCGTGCGGACGCCGCTATGGATTTCCCTAGTCATAGCCCGGCCCGCCGTTCCGGCAGCGGACTTCGGCTGGTCATCGTGACAGTATCGGCGGCGGGCCGACGCGGGCGGCCGATGTCGCGCTCCCCCCACGCCTGGCCCGCACCGCCGGCCGCATCACCATGACGGCCGCTTCGCTATGACATCAGTCCCGCCGGCCGCGTTCCCCCGACTGTCACGGAGTTGATCGGCTATGCAGATTCGTCCGCTTCTCATCGAAGGCGCCTTCGAATTCACCCCGATCTCCCACGAGGACCAGCGCGGAGCCTACCTGGAGATCTACCGCGCCGATCTGCTCGCCGAGGCCGTCGGGCACCCGATGCGGCTGGAGCAGTGGAACATGGCGGTGACCCGGGCCGGCGGGGTGCGCGGCATCCACTTCGCGACCACGCCGAAGGGTCAGGCCAAGTACGTCACCTGCCCGGCCGGCTCCGGCCTGGACGTCATCGTCGACGTGCGCGTCGGGTCCCCGACGTTCGGCATGTTCGACACGGTGGTCATCGACGACGTCGACCGGCGCGCGGTGTACCTGGCCGAGGGACTGGGGCACGCGTTCGTGGCGCACACCGACAACACGGTCCTGAGCTACGCGTGCTCGGCGTTGTGGAACCCCGGCGGCGAGCACGCGGTCTCGCCCCTGGACCCCGCGCTCGGGATCCCGTGGCCGGAGACCGAGCTGCACCTGTCGGCCAAGGACACCGCCGCGCCGACCCTGAAGGAGGCGGCGGCGCTGGGGCTGCTCCCGGACTACGAGGACTGCCGACGGCTCTACGCCCGCCTCGACGAGCAGGCTTCCGTGGAGCCGATCGGGGCGGTCCGCTAGAGGAATCCCCACCACGGTTCAAGGCGCGGCGTCAACGCCGCGCCTTTGCAGTTCCCCGAGCGGTATGTACCAGTGCCGAAATCATGATCCGCACTCACGGTAGTCGACGAACAAATCAAACGAACAAATTCCCCGTCGGGAATTTGTTCGTTCGGAATTAGTTCGCCCCGTGCGCCGCACTATTCATCAAATCGGGACAGACTCTGCGGCGCGCGAGCGTTCGCGGCCGCCAGTGCCGTCCGCCGGCGTCAAGAACTTGTCCGGTCCGGTGAATCAGGACTGGACGAATTCCGGCAGCACCTTCGGCGGCCAGATGCCGACCCCGAACACGCCCATGGAGTAGGCCTTGGACACCAGGGCCGCGCGGTTGGGCACCTTGAAGCGCCGCAGCATGCCGCTGACGTGGTACTCGATGCCCTGCCGGCTCAGGTAGAGCTTGGTGGCCAGCTGCAGGGTGGAGGAGCCGATGGCGACCCCCTCCAGGATCCGGGCGTCGATCGAGGTCAGCATCCGGTTCGGGCTGACCACGGCCCGCTGGTCGTCCTCGCCGGCCTCCGGGGTGACCAGCACCACCACGTTCTTGAGCCGGTCGCCCTCGCCGCGGACCGCGGTGACGGTCAGCGAGCCGGAGAAGGACACGCGCGCCGCCCACAGCACCGCCGCGTGCTCCACGAACCGCGAGGCGACCCCGTGCACCAGGCGGTCGAAGCGGTGCAGCATGTAGGCGCGCACGCTGGGGTGGAGCAGGTCGGCGAAGAACCGGTCGCAGAGCTCGAACGGCGGCTCGCCGCAGTGCTCCAGGAAGGCCGCGTTGTTCTCCTGGATGCGCAGCTGCGGGTCCAGGACCGCCAGGCCCGCGCCGGTCCGGTCGACGATCGACAGGAAGATGTCGCCGTACTCGTGGGTCTCCACCAGCGACCGGCCCCGGTCGGGGTGCAGGACCGTGTGCGGACTCGCCGACCGGACCTGCGCCGGGATACCGGGCACGATCCGATGCGGCACCTGGCCGAGGCGCCCGGGTACGTGCGGCGCCTCGCTCTTGGCTGTGACAACGTTCACGGATGTAGGCATTTGTCACTCCCAGTCAGTAACGGTCCCCGAAAAGCCCCTCGCCGCCGGGCCGGCGGATCCGCCGGGTTTGTCAACCCTTTGGATCACCCGCCGGCTCGTGGGGCGCCGGCGGCAAGGAAGCAGGTTTACATCCGACAAATCGGATCAGTGCGAGGGCTTGCTCAACGAACCTCAATCCCTTGGAGGATTTACTAGCCCGAGTAACCAGGCCGCGCAAGGATTTTGAGGCTGTCCTGAGCTTCGTTGGAAGTGACGGGGAAAACACCGAACTACGGCCGAACTAATTCCGAATTCCTCCAGTACAGAGGCCCTGCTTGGTGAACGCGCGGCCAATAGTCGAAGTGGCGGCTCTTATCCGCCCCACCGTGGCGATCCATTTCCCCGGTGTTCGCCGCGATGCCGAACGGCGGGGAAGGTCAGGGCCTCGTCGTCCACCGGCCGGGCCACGCCGCGTTCGGCCGCCTCGTCCAGCAGGACCCGGATCGCCCGGTACCCCGCCTCGCCGAGTTCGGCGGTGAAATCATTCACGTAGAGCCCGATGTGCTGCCGCATCACCTCCGGATCCATCTCCTGCGCGTGCTCGCGCACATAGCCGGCCGAGGCATCAGGGTTCTTCCACGCGTAGGCCACCGAGTCGCTGATGGCGTCGGCCACCGCGGTGAGCGTCTCGGCCCCCAGGGACCGCTTCGCCACGATCGCGCCGAGCGGGATCGGCAGCCCGGTCGAGTCCTCCCAGGCCTGTCCGAGGTCCACCACCTGCTGCAGGCCCATGTCCCGGAAGGTGAACCGGGCCTCGTGGATGATCAGGCCGGCGTCGAACGCGCCGTCGCGCACCGCCGGCATGATCTCGCCGAACGGCAGCACCTCGACCTTGCCGATCCCGCCGGGGACGGCCTGCGCGGCCCAGCGCCGGAAGAGCAGATAGGCGGTGGACTTCTCGGCCGGGATGGCGATGGTGGCCCCGGACAGGCCCTCCGGCCCGGCCTGCGAGGCGGCCACCACCAGCGGGCCGCAGCCGCGGCCCAGCGCGCCGCCGCAGGGCACCAGCGCGTAGTCGTCCAGGAAGTCCGGCAGGGCGGCGAAGGAGATCTTCAGGACGTCGAGCTCGGTGGAGCCGGCGAGCTGGTTGGTGACGTCGATGTCGGCGATCCGCACCGACAGCTCCGGGGCCCCCGGGAGCAGCCCGTGGGACCAGGCGTGGAAGACGAAGGTGTCGTTGGGGCAGGGCGAGTGGGCGATGGTCAGCGCGGTCACGGTTTTCCTCCCGGGTCGGCGTGGATGCGCCGCACGCTAGCCGCCGCGGGGCCGGTGTCCACGGCCGGAAACGGGCCCGGTTGACCTGCTGGGGAGAAGTTTGGGGAATTCCCCAGCGTTCGGCCGGGACAGTGGGACCTGAACACCGTGGGACCAGGACACCGCGGATCGGCACGCCCGGATCCGCCGGACAGGTCCGTCCGTGCATTTGGCGTCAGGGAGGACGACGTGGGCACAGCGCTCGCCGACGACACGAAGCAGCCGATCAGCGCCTGGCTGGACACCGACCTGGACGCGTGGACCCGCCGGGTCCTGCACCGGCACTTCGACCCGGTCTCGGGCAGCCCGTACTGGCTGGCCCAGCGGGCGAACATGGACTTCGACCCGCTGGACATCACGGCCTACGACCAGCTCACGATGTTCGAGCCCTTCGACCTGGCCACGCTGCGCGACCTGGACCCGGCGCAGCTGGTGCCGCAGGCCGTGCCGCGCCCGCTGTCCGGCCGGGTCTGGGAGTCCGGCGGCACCACGGGACAACCCTGCCGGGTGTTCTACACCAAGGCGATGGCCGACCTGCACACGCAGTGGCGGATCTTCGGCCTGGAGCAGGCCGGGTTCGAGCCGGGCAGGACGTGGCTGTACGCGTGCCCGAGCGGCCCGCACATCGTCGGGCGCGGCGCCAACCAGATCGCGCAGCTCTTCGACTCCACGGTCTACGCCATCGACCTGGACCCCCGGCTGATCAAGCGGCTGGTCCGGGACGGCCGGCAGGCCGAGGCCACGCTGTACATCGACCACGTGGTGGAACAGGTCACCGACATCCTGGCCACCGGCCGCATCGACTACCTGGAATCCACCCCGGCGCTGGTGTCGGCGCTGCTGAGCCGCCACCCCAAGCTGCTGTCCGGGGTGAAGGGCATAGGCCTGGGCGGGACGCAGTTCACCTCGGCGATGTACCGGCACTTCCGGGAGGCGCTGGACGGCCGGATCATCGCCACCACCTACGGCAACACCTTCGGCTGCGCGATGGGGCTGCCCGCGCGCCACGACGGCGACGTCCTGCCGTACCTGCCGAACTTCCCGCAGGTGACGATGAACGTCGTGGACAAGGACGAGCCCACCCGCGTCGTCGGCATGGGCATGCTCGGCCGGGTGAAGCTGACCGTGCTGCACGAGGACCTGTTCCTGCCCAACATCCTGGAGCGCGACCAGGCCGTCCGGTTCGACACCGGCGACGCGTGGCCCTGCGACGGGGTCGCGAACGTCCGGCCGCTGCAGAGCGGCGCGGCGGTCGTCGAGGGCCTGTATTAGATCCGGCGCTTTCAAGAATCCAGAGGCGGGGGCACATGCGCGTCCTGTTCGTGACCATCCCTGAGAACACCCACCTGTACTCGATGACGCCTCTGGCCTGGTCGTTCTGGGCCGCCGGGCACGAGGTGCGGGTGGCGAGCACCCCGTCGTTCACCGAGCGGATCACGCGCACCGGGCTGACCGCGGTGCCGGTGGGCCAGGACAGCCCGATCCACTCCGGCACCACCGCCAACCGCGAGGTGCAGGAGACCGAGGCGGCCGGGTGGAGCGAGCTGGACCCGGCGAAGCTGACCTACGAGATGGAGCTGGAGCGGCTCCGCTACACCGTCTGGGGCCTGGCCTACTACAACGACCCGTTCCTGGAGGACGTGGTCGAATACGCGCGCTTCTACAAGCCGGATCTGGTGATCTGGGACGCGCTGTCCTTCGCCGGCTCCATCGCCGCGCAGGCCGTCGGGGCCGCGCACGCCCGGTTCCTGTCGTTCACCGACGTGTGGGGCGGCAAGCGCCGGGTGTTCCTGGACCTGCTGCGCCAGGCCCCCGCCGATCTGCACGCCGACCCGTTCGCCGAGTGGCTCGGCGAGTGCGCGGCCCGCAACGGCCAGGAGTTCTCCGAGGAGCTGGTGGTCGGCCAGTGGACCATCGACCAGCTCCCGGCCCGCCTGACCGTGCACGCCGGCGGCACGCGGCTGCCGGTGCGGTTCACGCCGTACAACGGCCCGGCGGTGATCCCGGACTGGCTACGGGAGAACACCGACAGCCGGCGCGTGTGCGTCAGCCTCGGCACCGCCAACACCGAGCGCTTCGGCGGCGACTACGTGTCGAAGACCGACATCTTCGAGGCCCTGGCCGAGCTCGACAACGTCGACGAGGTCCTCGCGCTGCTGCTGCCGGAGCAGGCGGCCGAGCTCGGACCGCTGCCCAAACAGGTGCGCGTGGTCCACAACGTGCCGATGCACGCCGTGCTCCCGACCTGCTCGGCCGTGGTCCACCACGGCGGCTTCGGCTCGTTCACCACGTCCCTGTACGACGGCGTGCCGGCCCTGGCCGTCGCCACCCCGATCGCGGACCAGGTCCTGCGCTGCCGGCTGCTGGAGGAATCCGGCGCCGGGCTCTACCTGCCGCACACCGAGGCCACCCCGGAGAGCATCCGGGACGGCGTGCACCGCCTGCTCACCGAGCCCTCGTTCGCCGCGGACGTCCAGACGGTCCGCGCCGAGATGCTGGCTCACCCGACGCCGTACGAGCTCGTCCCGGTCTGCGAGCAACTGGCCGGCGCGCGCCGATTCTGACTTGCCCCACCGAGCGCCCGCCACGCGCTGACAACCTTCGAGGACGGAGACCCCACCGTGAGCGTTGCCTTCATATTGGGCCAGCGGCAGACCGCCTACGACCCGGCGAACCTCATCCGGCTGCACAAGGCCGAGTTCCGGCTGCAGGACGCCTACGCCGAGGCTGCCGAGACCACCGGCATCGACGTGGAGCACCTGCTGAACAACGTGGCGGAGGGCGAGCGGGCCAAGCGCGTCGTGGCCTCGGTCGGCCTGGCCGCGGCCATGATCGGCATCCACGACGTGCTGCGCGACCGCGGCATCGCCCCGGCCGCGATCGGCGGCCTGAGCCTGGGCACCATGGTCGGCAGCGCGCTGGCCGAGGCCCTGACCCGCCCGGACCTGTACCGGCTGCTGGCCCTGGCCGAGAACGCCGACGAGCCCGACCTGACCGGCCGGGCCCAGGGCTGCGCCGGCGCGGTGCTGCCGATCGGCGAGAAGTACGAGTCCTTCTACGGCGGCCAGGAGGGCATCTGGCTGGCCGGCGACTTCGGCATGCACGAGAGCGGCGCCTTCCGGATGCTGCTGCTGGCCGGGTACCGGGACGCCCTTGAGGAGGCGGCCTCGCGGGTGCCGAAGGAGTACTTCCAGTTCAACGAGGAAGTCATCGCCCCGCACTGCCCGCTGCGCCAGCACGTCGCCGACGCGGTCGCCGAGTACCTCAAGGAGGTCCCGGTGGCCGACCCGACGGTGCGGCTGTGCTCGTGCATCGAGCGCGGCACCCTGAGCACCGCCTCGGAGGTGGCCGACATGCTGGTGCGGAACATGGTCACCGGCGTCGACCTGGACGCGGTGTCCGGGGAGATGATCGCCGCCGGCGCGAAGATCGGCCTGGTCCTGGGCCCGACGCTGCCGCCGGTGTTCGAGTTCCCGTTCCCGGTGGTGTACCTGGACGCGCCGGAGGACTTCGAGAAGATCGAGCCGGCCGCGCTGGCCGCCGGGATCAAGCTGTAGCGGGCTCTGATGAGGATGCCACTGCTCTGTGCCGCCGGGAGGTCCCGGTGACCGATACCACTGATTCCCTCGACATCGTCGACACCAGCGCCGATGCCGTGCCGCGCGGCCACATAGCAATCTTCGCCTATCCGGAGTTCGGGCACGTCAAGCCGCTGGTCGCCACGGTGCGCCGGCTGGTGGCCCGCGGGCACCGGGTCACCTGGATCACCGGCGACCGCTACGCCGAGGTCGTCCGCGAGACCGGTGCCGAGTTGCTCGGCTACCCCTCGGCCCGGCCGCCGTTCAGCGCCGGGGCCACCGCCACCGCGGCCGATCTGGGCAACCTCGGCCTGCTGACCATGCGCGAGTCCATCGACGTGGTCATCCCGGCGGTCGAGGCGGGGCTCGCGGACGTCCCGGACCTGGTGCTGTTCGACATCGAGAGCGTGGTCGCGGCGCGGACGCTGGCCAAGCGCTGGAACCGGCCGGTGGTGCAGGTGTTCCCCTGCATCGCCTCCAACGAGGCCTACTCGCTGCACGCGCAGGTCTTCACCCCCGACGACGCGGTGGTGCAGTCCATCTTCGAGCTCTTGCACGGGTTCCTGGCGGCCACGTCCCAGGACGCCTCGGAGATCTGGACCTACCTGACGCCGTTCGCGGACCGGAACCTCGTACTGCTGCCCCGGGAGCTCCAGCCGCAGGGCGAGAGCTTCGACGAGCGGTACGTGTTCGCCGGGCACGGCGTCGAGGCCGGCGAGGGCGAGCTGAAGCCGTGGTCGCCGCCGCCGACCGCGACCTCGGTCGCGCTGATATCGCTGGGCACGGAGACCGACAACGCGGACTTCTTCCGCTCCTGCCTGGACGCGTTCGGGCACGGCCACCGGCACGTCGTGATGACCCTGGGCCGCGGCAGCGCGGGCCTGGACCCCGACGAGCACCCGCCGGCCAACGTCGAGACCCACGCCTGGCTCCCGCACCCGTCCGTGCTTCCGCACGCCGACGTGTTCGTGACGCACGGCGGCATGGGCAGCATCATCGAAGCCCTCTACTTCGGCGTCCCCATGGTCGTGGTGCCGCACCACCCGGAGAACGCCGTGAACGGCGAGCGCCTGGCCGAACTGGGCCTGGCGCGCGTGCTGCCCGAGGCCGGGCTCACCGCCGAGGCGCTGCAGGCCGCCGTCGACGAGGTGTCGGACGACGCGGCCATGCGGGCCAACGCGGCGCGGATGAGCGAGTGCGTGCGCGCCGCCGGTGGTGCCGAGGCCGCGGTCGCCGCGATCGAGGGCTACCTGGCTGCGGAGCGCGCGGAGGCGGCCACCGCGTAGCTGCGCAGCGCTCGGCCGCGTGGCCGCTGTCCGTAGCAGGGCAATGGACTCGCCGCCCCACTGATCTCGTCGGTCAGTGGGGCGGCGTCGTCGTCACCGGGCGGGTGTCAGCCGGCTGTCGTGTCAGCCGACTGTCACCTCGGCCAGCGCCTTGCGCATGACGTCCAGCAGCGCGTCCTTGTGCTGGACCAGGTAGAAGTGCCCGCCGGGATAGATGTGCACCACGGTCTCGCCGCTGGTGTGGTCGCGCCACGCCTCGGCCTCGGCGACGGTGGACTTCGGGTCGTCGTCGCCGATCAGGACGGTGACCGGGCTCGTCAGGGCCGGGCCGCCGCTCTCGCGCATCGCGTATGTCTCGGCGGCCTTGTAGTCGTTGCGGATCACCGGCAGCAGCAGACCCATGAGCTCCGGCTCGCCGAAGATGCGGGTGTCGGTGCCGCTGAGCTTCTTCATGTCCGCGATGATCGTCGCCTCGCCGCCCTGGTGGACCCGCTCGTCGCGCAGCTGCGAGGGGGCCCGGCGCCCGGAGACGAAGACCTGCGCGGGCACCTTGCCCCGGGCCTCGAAGCGGCGCGCCACCTCGTAGGCGAGCGTGGCGCCCATGCTGTGCCCGAAGAAGGCGAAGGGCCGGTCCAGCCACGGGTCCAGCGCGTCGGCCAGCTGGTCGGCCAGCACGTGCAGGTCGGCGACCAGCGGCTCCTGCCGCCGGTCCTGCCGGCCCGGGTACTGCACGGCCAGGACGTCGACGTCCGGGCCGATCTCGGCGGACACCGGGAAGTAGAACGGTGCGGAGCCGCCGGCGTGCGGGAAGCACACCAGGCGGACCGCCGCGTCGGGGCGCGGATGGTAGCGCCGGACCCACAGATCGCTGATCTCCGTGGAGGTCATCATTGGCCTTTCGGTTCGAAGTGTCTGGTCATCGCTCATCAGCCCTCGGCGTAAGCCGCAAGCCACTCCCGGACCGCACGCGCGGTGTCGGCGGCGTGCGCCTCCATCATCGTGAAGTGGTTGCCGGGCACGTCCAGCGTCGTGTGCGCGCCGTCCCAGACGGTCTGCCAGCCGCCGCCGTCCGGGCCGTCCTCGTCGGCCAGGCTCGCGACGATCGGCTCGCTGGCGCGCACCAGCAGCGTCGGCGCCGCGAGCTTGCCGGGCTGCCAGCCGCCGAACAGGTCGAAGTAGCGGCTCATCGCGGTCAGGCGCGAGGCGTCCAGGGCGGTGAACTGCTCGCGGTCGAACATCCCGTCGATGAGGTCGGCCTCGAACTTCACCAGCGGCGAGTCCTCCGTCGCCGGATAGGTGTCGAGCAGGACCACGGCGGAGGCCGGGGTGCCGGACTCCTCCAGGATGCTGGCCGCGGCGTGCGCCATCAACCCCCCGCCGGAGGAGCCCATGAGCACGAACGGGGTGTCGCCGACCGCCTCGCGCACGGCCTCGGCCTGCATCCGGGTCACCACCTCGCGCGAGCGGGGCAGCCGTTCGTCCTTCAGGAAGCCGGGGACCGAAAGGGCCCAGACGTCCCGCTCCCCGCGGAAGGCCGCCGCCAGGCGCGCGTACTGGTGCACGCCGGCCAGCGCGACGAACGAGCTGAAGCAGACCACGACGGGCCGGGTGGGACCGGTGGTCAGACGCACCGGACGCAGCTCCTTGCCGTACTCCTCGGAGCTCGAGAACGCGGGGCGCAGCGCGGCTGCCGAGCGCAGCAGTTCGTAGCCCTGCTCGACCTGGCCGTTTTGGCACGCGGCGCGGAAGAGCGCCGAGATGCTGTCGGCGAGCTCTGTCGGGCCGGTCCCGGCCGGTGTGCCAGAGGTCGGCGTGCCAGAGATCGATGAGCCGGACATTGGTGTGCCGGACATTGATGTGCCAGACACCTGCGAGGCTGTCGGGGCCGACGATGTCGCGGAGGCAGCCGACGAGTCGCCAGGCCCGCCGATACCAGCACCAACATCGCCACTCGACCCGGCGCCTGCGAAGCCGCTGAGAGCGAGTTCGTCGACCAAGTGCGCCGCGAGCGCCTCCGGCGTCGGGTGGTCGAACACGAGCGTCGCCGACAGCTTGAGTCGCGTCGCTCCGCCGAGGCGGTTGCGCAGCTCGACCGCGGTCAGCGAGTCGAAGCCGATCTCCGGCAGGCTCCGGTCCGGGGCGATGGTCTCGGCGCCGCCGAAGCCGAGGACGAGCGCGGCTTGGGTACGGACCAGGTCGAGCAGGATCGCGTGCTGCTCTTCGCCGGTGCGGCCGGCGAGACGGTCGCGGAGGGTGTCGGTGGCGTCGGCGGAAGTGCCTGCTTCGGCTGCCGTGCGGCGCACAGGGGCCTTCACGAGTCCACGCAGCAGCGGCGCCAGAGCGTCGCCCTGGCGGCCCAGTGCGGCCGCGTCGAGGGCCAGCGGGGTCACCGACACCGCGGCCCGGTCCACTGCCGCGTCGAAGAAGGCCATGCCCTGCTCGATCGTGATCGGCGGCATCCCGCTGCGAGCCATGCGACGCATGTCCGCATCGGTCAGCTGAGCGGTCATACCGCCGCCGGTCGGGACCCACGGACCCCAGGCGATCGACGTAGTGCTTCGTCCAGAGCTTGAACGGAGCGCCGCGAACGCGTCGAGGAACGCATTAGCCGCCGCGTAGTTGCCCTGCCCCGGTCCGCCGAGCTGACCGGCGATCGAGGAGAACACCACGAACGAGGTCAGGTCCTTGTCGCGGGTCAGCTCATCGAGATGTACGACGGCGTCTACCTTCGGAGCGAGGACACGATCGATCCGGTCGCTGTCCAGCGAGCCGACTGTCGCGTCGTCGATCACACCGGCCAGGTGCACGATCGCCGTCAGGTCCGGCAGAGCTTGAACCATGGTCGAGACCTGATCCCGGTCGGAGACGTCGCAGGCCACGAACTCGACGCGCGCGCCGGAGGCCTCCAGCGTGTCTCGCAGCTCGGCGGCGCCGGGTGTCTCCGCGCCGCGACGCCCAGCCAGCACGAGGTTGCGCATTCCACGCTCGGCCACGAGGTGCCGCGCGACCTCGTTGCCCAGGCCGCCGATGCCACCGGTCAGGAGCACCGAGCCGTCCGGGTCCCAGGCGCGCGGGACGGTCAGCACGACCTTGCCGACGTGCTTGGCCTGCGCCATGTGACGGAACGCGCGACGCGCCTGCCGCACGTCCCAGGCCCGCAGCGGCAGCGGCCGCAACACGCCCTGCTCGAACAAGGCGACCAGATCCCGCAGCATCTCGCCGATCCGGTCCGGCCCCGCCTCGATGAGGTCGAAGGCCCGGTAGCGCACTCCCCTGTGCTCGGCGGCCACGGTCGCGGCGTCGCGGATGTCGGTCTTGCCCATCTCCAAGAAACGGCCGCCGGGCGCCATCAGCCGGAGCGAGGCGTCGACGAAGTCGCCGGCGAGGGAGTCCAGGACGACATCGACGCCGGCGGCGTCGGTCGCGGCGGTGAAGGCCTGCTCGAACTCCAGCGTGCGCGAGGATGCGATCCGGTCCGGGGCGACGCCCTGGGCCCGCACCACGTCCCACTTGCCGACGCTCGCGGTCGCGAAGACCTCAGCACCCAGGTGCTGGGCCAGCTGGACGGCTGCCATCCCGACGCCACCGGCAGCGGAGTGAACCAGAACCCGCTCACCGGACTTGAGGCCGCCCAGGTCGCGCAAGGCGTAGTAGGCGGTCAGGAACACCAGCGGCACCGACGCGGCCTGGACGAACGACCAGCCCTCCGGGACCGGCACCAGCATCCGCGCATCGGCGATGACCGTCGGCGCGAAGGAGCCGGGGAACATGCCCAACACCCGGTCGCCGACCGCCAGCCCGGACACGCCGGGCCCGACCTCGGTGACGACGCCCGCACCCTCCTGCCCCAGCAGGCCGGCCTCGCCGGGGTACATGCCCAGGGCGTTCAGGACATCGCGGAAGTTCAGACCGGCGGCGCGGACCCCCACGCGTACCTGGCCGGTGGCCAGCTCGCCGTCGACCAGAGCCGGGACCGGTTCGAGGGCCAGGCCCTCCAGCGTGCCGTCGCCGCCGACCGCGAGCCGCCAGCCGTCGGCGCTCGGGGCCGCCAACTCGTCATCACCGACGCTGACGGGAGCAAGCCGGGGAGTGGTCACGGCACCAGCACGGACCAGCACCTCGGAGGCCGCCGGACCTTCGGCGGGCCCAGAGTTGACCAGCGAGATCAGCGCGGGGACGGATTCGGCGGCGGCATCGATGTCGACCAGGGCGAAGCGGCCCGGGTTCTCGGAGATCGCCGAGCGGACCAGGCCTCGGACGGCGGCAGCGGCCGGGTCGTTGATGTCGTCCCCGACCGCGCCGCTGGTGACGACGACGAGGCGGGAGTTTTCGAACGCGGCTTCGGTGAGCCAGGTCTGGAGGGTGCTGAGGATGTCGCGAACCAGGTTGTGCGCGATGCCGGCCATCGAGCTCTGGTGGCTCGCTGTGGGGTTGGACCCGTCGCAGACCACGAACACTGTCTCGGCGACCGGCGCGCCGCCGGCAGCCGCAGCCGCCAGGCCCTCCAGATCCGCGTAGGCCTCCACATGGACACCAGCCGTGTCGCAGCGAGCTGCGAAGTCCAGCGGATCCGGGCCGACCACCGCCCAACGCACCCCGCTGACCGCCGCACTCTGAACCGGAACAGGAATCCAGTCCGTCCGCAACAGGCCTTCCAGCACCGAGGGTCCGCCGACCGGTCCGGCCCCGAGCTCGCGCAGCGTCAGCGACTCGATCACCGCCACCGGCGCGCCGGCCGCGTCGGCCGCGTGCAGCCGCACCGAGTCGGCGCCGGTCGCGGTCACGGCTATCCGCAGTGTGGAGGCCCCGGAGGCCACCAGCCGCGTCCCCGACCACATGAACGGCAGCCGGCCGCGCCGCGTCGGCTCCAGCCCGGCGAACACCACGGCGTGCAGCGCGGCGTCGAGCAGGGCCGGGTGCAAGCCGAACTTCGTGCCGTCGACGCCCTCAGGAAGCGCCACCTCGGCGAACACCTCACCATCAGCGCCCTTCCACACCGACCGCAGGCCCTGGAACACCGGGCCGTACCCGAACCCGGTCTCGGCCAGCACGTCGTAGAACCCGTCCAGAGCCACCACCTCGGCACCGGCGGGGGGCCACACTCCAAACTCCGCCAGCGTCAGCGCATCCACCGGCGCGGCTTCCCGGACCGACCCGAACGCGTGCCGGGTCCAGCCGGCACCGATCGCGCCGGACGGCCTGGCGAACACCGCGACCTCCCGGGTCCCGGTCCCGTCGTCGGGATTCACCACGACCTGCACCTCGACGGCGACCCCGGCCGGAAGCACCAGCGGCGCCGCGAGCACCAGTTCCTCGACCACACCGCAGCCGACCTCGTCGCCGGCCCGGACCACGACCTCCAGCAGCCCGGTCCCCGGCACCAGCACCGAGCCGCCGACCACATGGTCCGCCAGCCAGGAATGCGAGGTCTGCGACCACCGCCCGGTGAGCACCACCGAGCCCGAGTCGGCCAGGACCACCGCCGTGTCGAGCAGCGGGTGCACCGAGCCCGCCGAGGTGCTGCCGGCGAGCGGCGTCGGCCAGTACCGCTGGTGTTCGAACGCGTAGGTCGGCAGGTCCACGGTCTCGGGACCGGCCGGTCCGAAGAACGCGTCCCAGTCCACCGCGACGCCCTCGACATGCAGCCGCGCGAGCCCGGCCACCACGCTCACCGGCTCCGGACGGCCCTTGCGCAGCATCGCCACGGCCGAGGCGTCCTGCGACGACTCGGCGACCATCGAGGTCAGCGCGGTCCCCGGCCCCACCTCGACGAAGCGGGTGATTCCGGCGGCGCGCAGCGTCCGCACGCCGTCGTCGAAGCGCACGGCCTCGCGGACGTGCCGGACCCAGTACTCGGGCGAGCCCAGCTGCTCGGGCGTCGCGACCTCACCGGTCACGTTCGACACCACCGGCATCGACGGCTCGCGATACTCGATCGAGCCGGCGATTTCCCGGAACTCCTCTAGCATCGGCTCCATCAGCGCGGAGTGGAACGCGTGCGAGGTGGACAGCCGCTTGACGCGCACGCCCGAAGCCCGGAAGTCCTCCGCCAGTTCCAGCACCGCGTCCTCGGCGCCCGACAGCACGACCGACGACGGGCCGTTCACCGCCGCGATGCACACGCCTTCCACCAGCAGCGGCACGACTTCGCTCTCGGGCGCCTGCACGGCCACCATCGCACCGCCCGACGGCAGCTCCTGCATCAAACGGCCCCGCGCGGCGACCAGGCGGCAGGCGTCGGCCAGCGAGAACACCCCGGCGACATACGCCGCGGCCACCTCGCCGATCGAATGGCCGGCGACCATGTCCGGACGGACGCCCCAGGCCTCCAGGAGCCGGTAGAGCGCGACCTCGAAGGCGAACAACGCAGGCTGCGTATATCCGGTCTGGTCCAGCAGCTCCGCCCCGTCGAACATGACGGTGCGAAGCGGACGGTCCAGATAGGCGTCCAGGCCCAGCAGCACCTCGTTCAAAGCCGACGCGAACACCGGATAGGCCGCGTGGAGCTCGCGGCCCATGCCGCTCCACTGCGACCCCTGACCGGTGAACAGGAACGCCGTCTTCCCGCCGACCGCCCGGCCGGTGATCCACGACCCCGGATCGGCCAGGCCGGCGAGCAGCGCCTCGCGATCGGCACCGACCACGACGCCCCGGTACTCCATGGCGCCTCGCTTGCTCACCAGCGAACGGCCGACCACGCCCGGCGCCGTATCAGGCCGCTCACCCACGAAGTCGGCCAGCCGCGTGAACTGGCCGGCCACTCCCGACTCCGACCGCGCCGACACCATCCAGGGCACCACCGGCGGCTCGGGCGCCGCCGGAGTGTCGAAGGGGCTTCCCTCCTCGATCGTCCGGTCGGCTGCGGGCGCCTCTTCCAAGATCACATGCGCGTTGGTCCCGGAGATGCCGAACGCCGACACGCCCGCCCGGCGCGGCGCGCCGCCCTCGGCGGCCCCGCCGTCCCAGGCCCGGGCACTCGTCAGCAGTTCCACCGCGCCGGAGGACCAGTCCACGTGGGTCGAGGGCCGCGCCACGTGCAGCGTCGGCGGCATGACGCGGTTGCGCAGCGCCATGACCATCTTGATGACGCCGGCCACACCCGCCGCCGCCTGGGTGTGCCCGATGTTCGACTTGATCGATCCCAGCCACACCGGGCTGTCTTCCGGGCGGCCCCGGCCGTAGGTGGCCAGCAGGGCCTGCGCCTCGATCGGGTCGCCGAGCGAGGTCCCGGTGCCGTGCGCCTCCACCACGTCGATGTCGGCCGCCGCCACGCCGGCGTCAGCGAGCGCCGCGCGGATGACCCGCTGCTGGGAGGGGCCGTTGGGCGCCGTCAGGCCGTTCGACGCGCCGTCCTGGTTCACCGCCGAGCCCCGGATCACCGCCAGGACCGGGTGCCCGTTGGCCTGGGCGTCCGACAGGCGCTCGACCATCAGCAGGCCGGCGCCCTCGGCCCAGATCGTGCCGTCGGCGTCGTCGGAGAAGGCCTTGCACCGGCCGTTCGGGGCCAGCCCGCGCTGCCGGGCGAAGCCGATGAACGTGTTCGGCGTCGACATGACCGTCACGCCGCCGGCGAGCGCCAGCGAGCACTCCCCCGCGCGCAGCGCCGCGACCGCCTGGTGCAGCGCCACCAGTGAGGACGAACACGCCGTGTCCACGGTCACCGCCGGGCCCTCGAACCCGAACGTGTACGAGATCCGGCCCGACATCACCGCCGCGGTGTTGCCCGTCCCGATGTAGCCCTCGTCGACGGTCTCGGACACCGCCAGCACACCGAGGTAGTCCTGGCCGCTGGTCCCGACGAACACGCCGGTGGAAGAGCCCTTCAACGCCTCGGGGTCCAGACCGGCCCGCTCCATGGTCTCCCAGGCGGTCTCCAGCAGAAGACGCTGCTGCGGGTCCATGCTCAGGGCCTCGCGCGGCGAGATGCCGAAGAACACCGGGTCGAAGTCGGCGGCGTCGTGCAGGAATCCGCCGTCGCGGACGTAGCAGGTCCCGGGCGCGTCGGGGTCGTCGTCGAACAGGCCGTCCAGGTCCCAGCCGCGGTTCACCGGGAAGCCCGTCAGCGCGTCCCCGCCGCCGATGACCAGGTCCCACAGCTGCTCGGGCGAGCGCACGCCGCCGGGGAACCGGCAGCCGATGGAGATGATGGCGATCGGTTCGTCGTCGGAGGCGGGGTTTGGTGAGGTGCCGGACCCCTTGGCTCGCGCCGGAGCAGCGGCTGCGCCCGATACGTCGCCCCCGAGCTCGGTGATCAGATGCCCGGTCAGCGCCTCGGCGGAGGGGTAGTCGAACAGCAGCGTGGCAGGCAGGCGCAGTCCGGTGACGCCGCCGAGCCGGTTGCGCAGTTCGACGGCGGTGAGCGAGTCGAAGCCGAGGTCGCGGAACGCCTGGCCGGGGGCGATGGTGTCCGCGCCGGCGTATCCGAGGACGAGCGCGGCTTGGCTTCGGACCAGGTCGAGCAGGATCGCGTGCTGCTCCTCGGCCGTGCGGCCGGCGAGGCGGTCGCGCACGCCGCCGCCGGCGGAATCGGATGCTCCCGCTTCGGCTGCGGTGCGGCGCGCCGGGGACTTCACGAGCCCGCGCAGCAGCGGCGCGAGCGCGTCGCCCTGCCGGCCCAGCGCCGCCACATCCAGCGCCAGCGGGGTCACCGACACCGACGCTCGATCGACGGAGGCGTCGAAGAAGGCCATGCCCTGCTCGATCGTGATCGGGGGCATTCCGCTGCGGGCCATGCGGCGCATGTCGGCATCGGTGAGCTGAGCGGTCATGCCACCGCTGGTCGGAACCCACGGACCCCAGGCGATCGACGTAGTGCTTCGTCCAGAGCTTGAACGGAGCGCCGCGAACGCGTCAAGGAAAGCATTAGCCGCCGCATAGTTGCCCTGCCCCGGTCCGCCGAGCTGACCGGCGATCGAGGAGAACACCACGAACGATGCCACGTCCATGCTCTGCGTCAGCGCGTCGAGGTGCACGACCGCGTCGACCTTCGGAGCCAGCACTCGATCGACGCGCTCGCGGTCCAGCGTGCTGAGCGTCGCGTCGTCGACGATGCCGGCCAGGTGCACGATCGCGGTCAGCTCCGGCAGGTCTTGGAGCATGGTCGAGACCTGGTCGCGGTCGGAGACGTCGCAGGCCACGAACTCGACGCTCGCGCCCAGTGCTTCCACCGAGGCCCGAAGGTCTGTCGCGCCCGGGGTCTCCGCGCCGCGACGCCCGGCCAGCACGAGGTTGCGCACCCCGCGCTCGGCCACCAGGTGCCGCACCAGCTCACTGCCCAGGCCGCCGATGCCGCCGGTCACCAGGACCGAACCGTCCGGGTCCCAGGCGCGCGGAATGGACAGCACGACCTTGCCGACGTGCCTGGCCTGCGCCATGTGACGGAACGCGCGACGCGCCTGCCGCACGTCCCAGGCCCGCAGCGGCAGCGGCCGCAACGCGCCTTCGTCGAACAGCCGCACCAGATCCCGCAGCATCTCGCCGATCCGGTCCGGGCCCGCGTCGAACAGGTCGAACGCCCGGTAGACGACGCCGTCGTGCTCCGCGGCCACCTGGTCGGCGTCCCGGACATCGGTCTTGCCCATCTCCAGGAACCGGCCGCCCGGCGCCGTCAGGCGCAGGGAGGCGTCGACGAAGTCACCTGCCAGCGAGTCCAGCACCACGTCGACACCGCTGCCGCCGGTCGCGGCGGTGAACGCTTCCTCGAACTCCAGCGTGCGCGAAGACGCGATGCGCTCCGGAGCGACGCCCTGGGCTCGGACGACGTCCCACTTGCCGACGCTCGCGGTCGCGAACACCTCAGCACCCAGATGCTGCGCCAGCTGCACCGCGGCCATGCCGACACCGCCGGCGGCGGCGTGAATCAGGACTCGCTCACCGGACTTGAGGCCGCCCAGATCGCGCAAGGCGTAGTACGCAGTCAGAAAGACCAGCGGCACCGACGCCGCCTGCGCGAACGACCAGCCCTCGGGGACTGGAACCACCATCCGCGCGTCCGCGACCGCCACCGGGCCGAACGCGCCCGGGAACATGCCCAGGACCCGATCGCCGACCGCGAGGCCAGTCACGTCCGGTCCGACTTCGGTGACGACACCCGCGCCCTCCTGGCCGAGCGGCCCGGTCTCGCCCGGATACATGCCGAGCGCGTTCAGTACGTCGCGGAAGTTCAGGCCCGCGGCGCGCACCGCGACCCGCACCTGGCCGGCCGCCAGTTCGTCGAAGACCTCGGGGACGGCGGGCAGGCTCAGACCTTCCAGCGTGCCGTCGGCGCCGACCGCGAGCCGCCACGCGGCGGGGCCGTCGGAGTGCGGCGGCACCAGTTCGTCGTCGTCGGCGCCGATCGGCATCAGCCTGGGCACGCGGAGGGCACCGGCGCGGATCAGGACCTCGGCGCCGACCAGGCCGCTGGTGTCGGCTCCGGCCAGGAGCGCGGCGAGCGCCGTTACGGACTCGGGGGCTCGGTCGAGGTCGGCGAGTGCGATGCGGCCGGGGTGCTCGGAGATCGCGGAGCGGACCAGGCCCCAGACCGCTGCCGCCGCCGGGTCGTGGACCTCCTCGCCGACGGCACCGTTGGTGACGACGACCAGGCGGGAGCTTTCGAAGGCTGCGTCGTCGAGCCAGGCCTGGAGGGTGGCGAGGACGTCGCCGACCAGGGTGTGTGCGGCCACGGCCGGGTCGGAAACGCTACGACCGTCACAGACCACGAAGACGGTGTCGGGCACGGCATCGGTATCGGCCGCCGCTGCGACGTCCGCAAATGTCGAGACCTGCACCCCCGCCGTTGCGCAGGATTCGCCGAACCCGAGCGGGTCCGCGCCGATCACGGCCCACTGGAGGTCCGTCGTCTCAGGCTGCGAAGCCGGTGCCGGGACCGGCAGCCACTCCAGCCGCACCAAGCCATCGGGAACCGCCGGTCCGGCGGCGACCGGGGCGTCGCCGAGCTCGCGCAACGTGAGCGAGTCGACGGCGGCGACCGGCGCGCCGGAGGCGTCCGCCAGTTGCAGGGTCACCGTGTCGGGGCCGGTAGCGCGCATCGCGACGCGCACGGTCGAGGCGCCGGAGGCGGTCAGCCGCATCCCGGACCAGGCGAACGGCAGCCGGCCGCGTTCCGTCTCGGCGAGCCCTGCGAACACCACCGCGTGCAAGGCGGCGTCGAGCAGCGCGGGGTGCAGGCCGAACTTGGAGCCGTCCACGCCCTCGGGCAGCGTCACCTCGGCGAAGACCACGCCGTCGGTGCTCTTCCAGACCGACCGCAGGCCCTGGAAGGCCGGGCCGTAGCCGAAGCCGGTGCCGGCCAGGACGTCGTAGAACCCTTCGACGCTGATGGCCTCGGCGTCGGCGGGCGGCCAGACGGTGAGGTCCGCGAGCGCCGGCGATTCCGGTACTGCGCCCGAAGCCGAGTCCTGGCGCACCGAGCCGAACGCGTGCCGCGTCCACGCTGTGCCCATGGCACCGGCGACGCGCGAGAACACGCCGACGTTGCGCGAGCCCGATCCGTCGTCGGGGTCCACGACCACCTGTACTTCGACCGCACCGGTGGCCGGGAGGACCAGCGGCGCCGCGAGGACCAGCTCCTCGACCACTCCGCAGCCGACCTCGTCGCCGGCCCGGACCACGACCTCCAACAACCCGGTTCCCGGAACGAGCACCGAGCCGCCGACGACGTGGTCCGCCAGCCAGGACGGCGCGGCCTGCGACCAGCGTCCGGTCAGCACCACTGCGCCGGAGTCCGCGACCGTGACGCCGGCTCCGAGCAGCGGGTGCTTGACGTCTGTCAGGCCGGCGGCGGTGAAGTCGCCGGCGGGCATGCCGGTCGGCACCGGCCAGTAGCGGCGGTTCTCGAAGGCGTAGGTCGGCAGCTCGACCACGCGCGGGGCGAACGGGGCGAAGAAGGTGCGCCAGTCCACTGCGACGCCGTTGACGTGCAGCGCCGACAAGCCGCGCACGACGCCGTCGGCCTCGGGCTCGCTTTTGCGCACCAGCGGGACCACGACGGGGTCGGAACCGGCTTCGAGGCAGTCCGGGACCAAGGCGCTGAGGACGGCGTCCGGGCCGGCCTCGACGAACACGGACGCTCCGGCGCGGGCCAGCGCCGCCACGCCGTCGGCGAAGCGCACGGCCTCGCGGACGTGGCGGACCCAGTACTCGGCCGATGCCAGGTCCGCGGCCGAGGCGGGCTCGCCGGTCAGGTTCGAGATCAGCGGCAGCGTCGGCGCGGCGAAGTCGACGCTCTGCGCGACGGCCCGGAACTCCTCGAGCATCGGGTCCATCAGCGCGGAGTGGAACGCGTGCGAGGTGGCCAGGCGCTTCACGCGGCGTCCGGCGGCGCGCAAGTCCTCGGCCAGGGCCATCGTGGGCGCCTCGGGGCCGGAGAGCACGACCGACAGCGGGCCGTTGACCGCCGCGATGCAGACCCCGTCGGTCAGCAGCGGGACGACGTCCGCCTCGGGAGCCTCGACCGCGACCATCACGCCGCCGGCCGGCAGCGCCTGCATCAGCCGACCGCGCGCCGCGACGAGGCGGCAGGCGTCGGGCAGCGTGAACACGCCGGCGACGTGCGCGGCCGCGAGCTCACCGATGGAATGACCGGCGACGAGGTCCACCGCGACGCCGAAGGACTCGGCGAGGCGGAACAGCGCCACCTCGTAGGCGAAGAGCGCGGGCTGTGCCCAGGCGGTCTGGTCGATGTCCTCGGTGGTGTCGGTGCCGAACATGACCTCGCGCAGCGGACGGGGCAACTCGGCATCGAAGTGCGCGCACACGGCGTCGAGCGCGTCGGCGAACACGGGGTAGGCCGCGTACAGCTCACGGCCCATCCCAGAGCGCTGCGAGCCCTGGCCGGTGAACAGGACGGCGGTCTTGCCGGCGCGATGGGCTGTGCCGCAAACGACGGAGCGCGCCTCCTCGCCGGTCGCTGTGGCTGCGAGTCCTTGCATCAGAGCGTCGACGGAGGACCCGAGCACGACGGCTCGATGCTCCAGCGCCGCGCGGGTGGTGACCAGCGAGTACGCGACGTCGGCGGGCTCGGTCGGCGCGCCGGCGGTCAGGTACTCGTGCAGCCGCGCCGCCTGCGCCGGGAGCCCGGTCGGGGTGCGCGCGGAGATGGCCCAGGGCAGGGTCGGGCGCGCGGCCTCGGGCTCGCTGCTCATCGCCTGCTCAGCTGGCTCCCCCGGTGCCTCGACCGTGGTCTGAACGAACTCTTGCGTCACCTCAGACACCGCCGGCTCCTCCGGTCGTCACAGCATTGCCATCGATACCAGCGGCTTCGCTCTCCGAAGCCTGATCCGGCGCCTGTTCCAGGATCACGTGCGCGTTGGTCCCCGAGATCCCGAAGGCCGAGACCCCGGCGCGGCGCGGGCGGCCGGGCGCGGGCCAGGCCACCGGCTCGGTGAGCAGCCGCACGTCGCCGGCGTCCCAGTCCACGTGGGTGGAGGGCCGTTCGACGTGCAGCGTCGGCGGCAGGACGCCGTGCCGCATCGCCATCACCATCTTGATGACCCCGGCGACGCCGGCCGCGGCCTGCGTGTGGCCGATGTTCGACTTGATCGAGCCCAGCCACAGCGGGCGGCCCGGTTCGCGGTCCCGGCCGTAGGTCGCGAGCAGGGCCTGCGCCTCGATCGGGTCGCCGAGCGAGGTGCCGGTGCCGTGGGCCTCGACCGCGTCGACGTCGGCGGGGGCCAGGCCGGACAGGGCCAGGGTGTGCTGGATCAGCCGCTGCTGCGAGGGGCCGTTCGGCGCGGTCAGGCCGTTCGAGGCGCCGTCCTGGTTCACCGCCGAGCCGCGCACCACCGCGAGCACCCTGTGCCCGGCCAGGCGCGCGTCGGACAGCCGCTCCAGCACCAGCATCCCGGCGCCCTCACCCCAGCCGGTGCCGTCCGCGTCGTCGGAGAACGCCTTGATCCGGCCGTCGGCGGCCAGGCCGCGCTGCCGCGAGAAGGCCACGAACGAGCTCGGCGTCGACATCACCGTCACCCCGCCGGCCACCGCCAGCTCGCACTCGCCGTTGCGCAGCGCGGCGACCGCCTGGTGCAGCGCCACCAACGACGAGGAACACGCCGTGTCCACCGTGACCGCCGGCCCCTCGAACCCGAACGTGTACGAGATCCGCCCGGAGATCACCGCCGCGGTGTTGCCGGTCCCGACGAAGCCCTCGTCGAAGGCCGAGGCGGCGGCCAGCGTCGCGATGTAGTCCTGGCCGTTGGTCCCGGCGAACACGCCGACCTTGGCCCCGCGCAGCGACAGCGGGTCGATCCCGGCGCGCTCGACGGCCTCCCACGTGGTCTCCAGCAGGATCCGCTGCTGCGGGTCCATGCTCAGCGCCTCACGCGGCGAGATCCCGAAGAACACCGGGTCGAACTCCGCAGCGTCACGCAGGAACGCTCCGTGGCGCGTGTACGACGAACCGGGCGCGTCCGGGTCCGGATCGTAGAGGGCTGCGATGTCCCAGCCCCGGTCCGCCGGGAACTCCGTGACCGCGTCACGGCCGCCGGCCACCAGCTCCCACAGCTCCTCCGGCGAGCGCACGCCGCCGGGGAACCGGCAGCCCATGCCCACAATCGCGATCGGCTCGTCGCAAGCCTGGGTGGTGATCGAAGCGGCCGGGGTGGCCGACGGGGATCCGCCGACCAGCCCGCCGAGCTCCGTATTCAGGTGCGCGGCCACCGCCTCGGCCGAGGGGTAGTCGAACAGCAGCGTCGCGGGCAGCGGGATCCCAGTGGTCCCCCGCAGCCGGTTGCGCAGCTCCACCGCCGTCAGCGAGTCGAAGCCGAGGTCCCGGAACGCCTGGCTCGGCGCGATCGAGGCGGCCCCCGGATAGCCCAGGGTCGCCGCGGCCTCGCCGCGCACCAGGTCCAGCAGGGTGCTGAGCCGGTCGGACGCCGACAGCGCGGACAGCTTGCCGCGGAAGGAGTCCACCGCGTCCGCCTCGGCACCCTCCGGCAGCGCGTCCAGGGCCGCGACCTCGGGCAGGTCGCCGAGCAAGGGGCTGGGCCGCAGGCCGGTGAAGCCCGGGGCGAACCGGGCCCAGTCCATGTCCGCGACCGTGAGCGTGGTCTCGCCGGCGTCGAGGGCCTGGTGCAGCGCGGCCACCGCCTGCGCCGGGTCCAGGACGTTCAGCCCCCGGCGGGCCAGGAACTCCTCCGTGCCCTCCTCGGCGCTGACCATGCCGCCGCCGCCCCACGGGCCCCAGGCCACCGAGGTGGCCGTCAGACCGCGGGCCCGGCGAGCGCCCGCGACGCCGTCCAGGACCGCGTTGCCGGCCGCGTAAGCGGCCTGACCGCCGGAGCCCCAGACGGCCGCCACCGAGGAGAACATGACGAACGCGTCCAGCTCCCGGTCGCCGAGCAGGGCGTCCAGGTGCAGCGCCCCGTCGGCCTTGGCCGCGTAGACGGCGGCGAAGGACTCCGCGGTCATCGCCGGCAGGATCTCCGACTGCGGCACGCCGGCGGCATGGACCACGGTCCGCAGGTCGGGGATGGTGTCCAAGACCGCTGCGACGGAAGCCCGATCGGCCAGGTCGCAGGCGGCGATGGTGACGCGGACGCCGAGCTGTTCCAGCTCCGCACGCAGGGCGTCGGCCCCGGCCGCTCCCGGGCCGCGCCGGCTGGTGAGCACCAGGTGCTCGGCGCCGGAGGCGGCCAGCCAGCGCGCCATGCGGGTGCCGAGCGCGCCGGTGCCGCCGGTGACCAGGGCGGTGCCGCCGGTGCGCCAGCGCGTGCCGGCTCCGGGCCGGGTGGTCGCAGCCGGGGCGTGGGCCAGACGCCGGACGTACAGGCCAGAGGACCGGACCGCGATCTGGTCCTCCTCGTCCAGAGCGCCGCCGAGCACCGAGACCACGCGGCGCGCGCCGCGCTCGTCCAGCGTCTCCGGCAGGTCGATCATGCCGCCCCAGTGCGCGGAGTATTCGAGGGCTGCGGCTCGTCCCAGCCCCCAGATGCCGGACTGCACGGCGCTGCGCTGCGGGTCCGAGGCCCCGATCGAGACCGCGCCGCTGGTGAGGACCCACATAGGAGCGTCGAGGCCGGCGTCGCCCATCGCCTGGGTCATGGCGAAGACTGCGGCGACCCCGCCGGGCAGGCCGCCGGCGCAGTCCTCGGGTCCGGCGGTCCAGGCCGCGGGAAGCAGCACGCCGGCGATGTCTTCGTGCTCTGCCATCAGGGCTCGGAGCCATGCGGTGTTGGCCTCGCGGTCGGTCCCGACCGTCTGGACCGGCACGGTCTCGGCACCGGCCTGGCGCATCGCGGCCAGCAGGGTCTCGACCCCGTTGGCCACGGCGCGCGCGTCGAGCACGGCGTCGGCCGTGGGCACCAGCCACGTCCCGGACAGCGGCGGCTTCGACGCCTCGGCCACGGACTTCCACGTGGTGCGGTAGCGCCAGCCGTCGCGCGCCGACTCCTCGCCCTTGCGGCGCCGCCAGGCGGACATCGCCGGGAGCAGCGGGGCGATCTCGGTCTCGGGCACGCCGAGCGCGGCGGTCAGCGCCGTGGTGTCGCCGCGTTCGACCGCCGTCCAGAACTCGGCGTCAGCGGTGTCCGCCGGGGTGGCGGACCCGGCGGCGTCGGGGAGCACGATCGTCGGCCAGTAACCGCGGTGTTCGAAGGCGTACGTCGGCAGGTCGACGCGCCGGGGCCGGGCCGGAGCGAGGAACGCGGGCCAGTCGATCGGGACGCCGACGGCGTGCAGCCGCGCCAGCGCGGTGACGAGGCTGGTCGGTTCGGGGCGGTCCTTGCGCAGCAGCGGGACGCTCAGCACCGACTCGTCTTCGGCCTCGACGACCATCGAGGTCAAAGCGGTGCCGGGGCCGACCTCGACGAAGCGGGTGACGCCGGCGGCACGCAAGGCCTGCACATCGTCGTAGAAGCGGACTGTCTCGCGGACGTGGGTGACCCAATACTCCGGCGAGGTGACTTGATCGGACATCATCGGCAAGGTCGGCTCGCGGTACTCGATCGACCGGGCGACCTCGCCGAACGCATCCAGCATCGGGTCCATCAGCGGGGAATGGAACGCGTGCGAGGTGGCGAGGCGCTTCACTCGGACATCGCGCTCCCGAAGCTGCTCGGCAATGGCGGTCACCGCCTCATCTAGGCCTGAGATAACCACCGAGCGCGGACCGTTCACCGCGGCGATCGCCACACCATCGACCAACATGGGCAGCACCTCGGCCTCGGGCGCGCCGATCGCATACATCGCGCCGCCGGACGGCAGCTCCTGCATGAGGCGACCACGCGCGCAGACCAGACGGCAGGCATCCTCCAGCGAGAAGACCCCGACGACAT
>Ga0207671_10000572_pt1 | contig 49400 bp, 43 predicted proteins | sample KBSC24metaG_FD_184352 | JGI IMG/M metagenome (GOLD analysis project Ga0207671, IMG submission 184352) | Corn rhizosphere microbial communities from Kellogg Biological Station, Michigan, USA - KBS C2-4 metaG (SPAdes) (version 2) | ecosystem: Host-associated > Plants > Roots > Rhizosphere > Soil... | reverse complement strand
CGATCTGTGATACCATTTGCTTAGAGCCCGTTGAAAAGATATTCCACTCATCCATAGCCACAGGCTTTTGCGTAACCCCGGCGTTCTGTACGCTTGTTTTTACCCAATCCATCGTTGATTTGGAAACAGGAACAGGCGTATTGAGAATAACATCTGGCGTTGAGTTTTGCTGGTAAGGCGTATAATAATTGTGCACTACAAAAAAATCAGGTGAGTTGCCGACAGCACCCAATACGCCGGCGTTCCAGTTGGGTACATTAGTAGCGTTGTCATTGGCTTCCGTCGTCACCATACCGATCTCGATGGTCGCTCCTACCTCCTTAGCCGCTGCCCGCATCGAATCGGCAAATACTTTAAAATGCTGACCATATAAAGAGGCGGTAAGTATAGCAGGCTGGCCGTCCTGGTTAGTGGCGGTGTTAATGCGATAACTTGCTTCCCAGTTGCCATAGTTTTCATTGCCGATCTCCCAGTATCTGGTGCGGCCCTTATCGTATCGCACCCAATCCGCAGCCAGGTGTGCGGCGGCCTGGTCGGGATGCGCGCTGGTGCCATAGCGGGCATAAGCATAATTCACGGTTATCAGGCCCGTGCTGTGGGTTTGCTGTAGCGCTTTGTAGTAATTATCCAATGTCATTGTCCAGTTCTGCGTGTTGTTACCAAACCAATATGGTGAGTTGGCTGTGCTTCCATCTGCGTTCAAGAGTGAAGCAGGCACATCAACAGGGCCCTGGCTTGCCTGGTTCCAGAAATAGACATCTGAAAGACTTCCGCCCGGGAACCGCAGAATATTGGGCGATAAAGTGGTGATGCTGCTTATCAAAACCGGCTGGTCTACCATCTGCCCCATAAAAGGATTGGTATTATTGCCAAATAAATAAGGGGATGCTTTGGTGATTATTTTACTAAGATCGATGCTCACCGAAATGCCTTCTTTGGCCGTTGGTTTTGCCGCGTCGGTAGTAGTGGGGTCGACCAATGTTTTTGCCTGCCATGAATCATTAAGGAAAAATCCCTGGGTGATAACCGGGTCGGGGTCGGTTCCTTTTACTATTGTGCCCGGCGTATTCCCGGTGGTAGTTACCTGCGGGTCTGTGGTGATATTAGTATTATCATCGCCATTATTTGACGACGGCGTTTTTTTGCAGGAGCAAGCTAATGCCAACGCCAGCAAAAGTATGGCGTTTGTTCTTATGTATTTCATTTTTTTGATTGATGCTTGTTTATTCTTGTGATCAGTTCTATACAGGCCCTGGTGTTATGGTAAGGGCATTTCCAGAGGCCGGCCTTGTCTTCCCCCTGCATTGGCTGCCCGTGTTCATCTATTCCCCAAAACCACTCTCCGTTCTTTTTATCCAATATTTTATCCTTTACAAAACCCCAGCTACTGATAGACAGGTCAAGGTATTTTTCGTCGCCTGTTATTTGCCAGGTATTGAAGAATCCTATCATTGCTTCGGCCTGGGGCCACCAATGTTTTTCTTTAACCAAATGGTTTTCGGCAGGCTCAAATTCATACCAAAAACCACCATCAGCATCCAAACCTTCCGGGGTCGCATCGCTTATGGTGACGGCTAATTCTTTAAATTTTGCGATTAGTTTTTTGTCGCCTATCACTTCTGCCGCATCCAGCAATAGCCAGGCGGCTTCAATATCGTGGCCATAGGATACCAGGGTTGAACGCTTGTTCCAGTTCTCATCAAAAAACAGGTTAAGGTGCCCGGTTTTGGCATCGATAAAATGATCTGAAAAGTTGTACAGTAATTCAACGATCTGCGACCATAAGGCTTTGTCGGGCCAAACCCGGTAAAGGTTGGTATACGCCTCCAGCACGTGGAGGTGCGTGTTCATGGTCTTCTTTTCGTTGGCATCCTTTGCGCTTAAACGCAGGTCGTTGATGGGTTGCCAGTCTTCTGTAAATGCTTCGAAGTAACCGGTCTTATCCTGGTCGAAGCTTTTTTCCACCAGCAATCGATACAAATCAACTGCTTCATTCAGCACACTTTCCTTTTTCGTTGCCCGGTAATATTCGCTCAGCGCATAGATGGCAAAGGCGCTGGCATATACCTGTTTTTTAGTGTCGAGCTTATTGCCGAGGTGATCTACCGTCCAGTAAACGCCACCGTAGGTTTTGTCTATGATATGATCGGTAATGTACTGATAAGCCCTGCTAGCTATTTCCAGGTATTCTTTTTCACCTGTAAGATTATAGGCCGAAGAAAAGCTCCACAGTATCCGCGCATTTAATACAGAGCCTTTTGGCGAACCCGGAATAACGTGATTATCATTATCGATCTTTCCATAAAAACCACCATTAATATTATCAATGGTATTATTGATCCAATAACCGAAGATATTACCCAGTTCGGTATTAAGCTCGTTTTTATAATTATCCAGCCGCTGCTGCACTGTTCCGTCTTTATTCATTTCTCCTTAGCTTGCCTGGGTCGCTTCCTGTCCGGCCTGTAAAAATTTCTTGTTGTTATCGATGATCTTGCTCAATGTACTAACCGAAAGCGATGACCGCAGACCATCCTCAAGTGTATTCATCACATAATCCAGCAACCTATCTACGGTACTGGTAGCCACATGCATGCGCGTATCAGAAGAGGCATAATAGATGTAAACGCTATCGTCATCATCCTTTATCCAGCCGTTGCTGAACACCACATTGGAAACATCGCCTACTCTTTCCTCACCTTCAGGCGCTAAAAAATAGCCTGCTGGTTTATATAATACTTTGGTCAGATCGTCCAGGTCGGTCATGAACATATATAGCACATACCGCAAACCGGCAGCGGTGTTGCGCACACCATGCGCCAGGTGCAGCCAGCCGTCTATGGTTTTAATAGGCGCCGGCCCCTGCCCGTTTTTTGCTTCGTAAACAGTATGATAGTTTTTATTATCGATGATCGTTTCCTCATCGACCACCGCGTTTTCCATGGTGTCTGTCAAGCCAAAACCAATTCCACCACCGGTTCCGGCGCTGATAAATCCATCCTGCGGACGGGTATATAAAGCATATTTGCCATCCACAAATTCGGGATGTAAAACCACGTTGCGCTGTTGGGGTGATTTGGTTACCAGGTCGGGCAGGCGCTCCCAGTTGATCATATCTTTTGTGCGGGCAATGCCACAGGCTGCTATGGCCATCGACTGATCAAACTCCGGCGCTTCAGGGTCACGACGTTCAGTACAGAACAATCCATAGATCCATCCGTCCTCATGATCCGTAAGACGCATATCATAAACGTTAGTATCCGGATCATCCGTTTCGGGCAGATCAACCGGGTAGTCCCAAAACGTGAAATTATCGATCCCGTTCGGGCTTTCGGCCACAGCAAAAAATGATTTGCGATCCAGACCCTCTACCCTTGCTACCAGCAAATATTTATTGCCCCATTTAATGGCCCCGGCGTTGAACACAGCGTTGATACCAAAGCGTTCCATCAGGTACGGATTGGTTTCCGGATTGAGGTCATACCGCCAGAAAACCGGGGCATGGGCGGCAGTCAATACCGGATTTTGGTAACGGTCGAAAATACCATTGCCATTTTCCTGCTTTTTATTGGGTTTGGTCATCAATTGCTGGTAGTTGCTGTGCAATTGATTTAACCGGTTAGTAAATTCAGTCATATGTGAATTGTATGCTTTGTTATACTTGTCTGATTGTTAACACACCCCTGCCCCTCTCGAGAGGGGAGCCTTTGGCGCAAGGCCTTTTATCAATAATCCTTCAATTTATTCCACCACGTTTTCTTTAGTATGATAATTACCACCGCCAGTATGGCTATCGTGATCATCAACGGCGTCTTTTGCATGAGCACCAGGTACATAGGCAATATGGTGAGGCAGCATTGGGCGATGGTGCCGACTACCACGTTGAACATGTTCAGCTTAAAGTTTTTATTATGCTGAAAACCAGGATCATCCTTCAAAACCATTTGTTTTACCGGCTCCCAAAAACCCCATGGACGCACATTTTTGTAAAAGAATTTCAGTACGGCTTCTTCGGTAGGTGGTGCCATGTAAGAGCCGATGATCGAGCCGGCAAGCGACACGCCAAATAGTACTGGGAACCAGTATAACAATTCGCCATCAGGTATGATATCGAACTTTGTAAATGTCCAAAATAACAGGGCAACCAGGATACCTGCAAGCATTCCCCAGAAAAATCCGGTTGCATTGAAGCGCCACCAATGCCATTTCAACACGTTTGAAGCAATGTATCCACCGTATAATGCGGACACAATTATTTGAAGGATTGTGTTGATATCTTTTATAAAAAAACCAAAGAAAACCCCTACCGCAACCACGATCACACCTACGACGTAATTCATAGTGATGGTCTTTTTAGTAGAGGCGTTGGGATTGACATATTTGATATAAATATCATTCACGATATAAGCCTGTGCGGCGTTCATCGTGCCGCTGAAGGTGCTCATGAAAGCGCCCAATAAACCGGCAAGCAGCAAACCCACCAGTCCAACAGGCAGAAAGTTGTTGATCACCGCGGGTAGTATGCGTTCAAAATCTATAGCGCCGGTGCCGTCTTTTAGATTCATCTGATGATAATAGATCAACCCTAAGGCGGTTAGACTGATGATCAATGTGTAGCGGATAGGCAGCAGGATAATATTTACAAAACCGCTCATTTTACTGGCCTCTTCGGGTGAGCGGGTGGAGAGTATTTTTTGCATGTCATAGTTTGGCGCAGGGCCGGCTACGGCGGCAAAAAAGCCTTTGAAGGTCATCATCATAAAGAACAGGCCGAACAGGGAATACCCATCTTTTTGTATTTTGACGTTGACCTCTTTGATAATTGATGACCAGTCGAGATCAAGGTGCTTGCCGAAGAAAGGACTGTACCAGCCGCCGGGAACATTGAGGTGGTGACTGTTCAACTGACCGGCCGCAATAAAACCTATCCATATGCAGGCAACGGTCATGATGGCGTATTTAATCACATCGGCCATTACGATGCTGTGCATTCCACCCAGGATGGAGTAAAACATAGCGAACAGCGTGAAAATTATACCGTATACATGCGGCACATATTGCGGGGCCACATTAAATGGAATATAGCCTTTGATCATATCCCAGGGCACAAATATTTCGATGAACTTACCCAGGCCGATAAAGCCGTAGGCCATGAAAGCCAGGCAGCTCAATAAGGCAAAAGCGATAACCACCACCTGCGAACCGTTCACTCCCGGCCCGGACTTCCCAAACCGGCTTGCCAGCCATTCGGCGCCGGTGGAGGCGTTGGAACGGCGCAGCCAGCGCGAGAGATACATCATCAAAAACACCTGGTTGAATACCGGCCACAGCCAGGGTATCCAGATGCTTTTCATGCCGTAAACAAAGCAGAGGCTTACCATCCACATGGTGCCGCTGATATCGAACATATCAGAGGCGTCGCTGAGGCCCAGCTTGTACCAGGGCAGGGAGCGCCCGCCGAGCATGTAGCTGTCCTTGTTCTGCTTTGCTTTTTTGCGGTACCATAATCCGATGAATATGGTGCTGAGCAAGTAGAGCAGGATAATGGTAATGTCTATCGCAGATAATCTCATTTAATTTGAAAATTTGATGATGCGCGAATTTGAAAATAGAGATCAAACTCACCCATAATTGGCATTATCTAAAATAGATCGATTAATGACGTTTCTATAATACTATTTTAACCATTTGTGGTTCGGATCAAATAAAAACCCGGTTGCCGGTGTATGTTTCCCTGAACTCTTTGGGGATGCAAAACTTCTTGCGTTTGAATATCCTGTTGAAGTTGGAGATGTTGTTGAAGCCGCATTTGTAGGCTATCTCGGCTACAGTATTGGTGGTATCGATCAGCATCCTTGAGGCATGGCCGAGACGGATCTCGTTCAGGCTGTCAATGAAGGTTTTACCTGTTCGTTTTTTAATAAAGCGACTGAATGAGGCTTCGGGCATATTGGCTATACGTGATACTTCTGCCAGGGATACCGACTTGTTGTAATTGGTGTTCATATACTCAAATACCTTCTCGATACGGCGGCTGTTATAGTAGAACTTCTCGTTTGTAAAGCTCGGATCTGACAGTGTGCGCATATTGCGGGAGATTGAAAGATCATGCATGATTGACATCAACTCGAGTACAGAATCAAAGCCCGTCTTCTTATCCAATGACAGCAACCTTCCCTTCAACGCCTGGACGGTTTCGGGTGAAAACAGTATGCCTCTTTGGGCGCGTTCCAGCATGCTTTTAAGAAAGCTCAACTGGTTCCTTTTCAGGAATTTCTCATCGAAAAGATCTTTGTGAAACTGGATGGTTACCTCGGTTATTTCCTCGCTCTGGCATTGGTGGGTGAACCAGGCGTGATACAAATTCGGGCCCACAAGCGCCAGTTCCACATCATCTATCACTTCAATATGCCCGCCTACTACCCTTTTTGCACCTTTCGCATTCAGGATCAGGTTAAGTTCATACTCATCATGATAATGCAAAGGAAAGTCGAATTTATTTTTAACCCTCGAAAAGATAGTAAAACAATCACTTGGGGTCAAAGGGGTAATTTCCCGCATCACATTACTTGTCATATCTTAAATATTTGAGGTGAAATTGATTGGTAACAGTATAATACGAATTTAACCTAAACATAGATAAATTATCACACACCGCCAATTTGATCATCACTTTTCAACCTAACGCATTACCAAAAGATGCCGCCGATATTGGCGTAAAGGCGGCATCTAAAAATTAATCAACTAACCAGAATCTATTATAAACAGACTTACGAAGTCTTCGAGACTTCGTAAGTCTTGAATCAGGTATTATTTTATAAAGGCTACTTCATCAAAATACATTACCTCATTAACATCGCCGCCCATTCCTTGTAAAAAGAACCCTAACTGCTTGGCTGTAGTACCGTTTGCCCAATAGTTGAGCAAAGTTGATGTTGATGAAAATGCAGTTGAAGGCGAAGTAAGCGGTATTTTAACGAATGTCCATACACCGGCCGGTACTTTAACTAACTGGCCTGCATAAGCATTGGCATTTTGAACCTGCCCGTATCCGCCTACCATTTGATCACCTACAAGCACAAGAGTATGGTCTGCGTTTCCACCTTTAACCCAAAAGGTTAAATATTTATAGCTTGCATTATATGTGAAGCCTAAATCCGTTGCCCAGCCTTCAATTTGCCAGGCACCGGCAGGATAAGTTGCCTGGATAGATTTGGTACCGCCGAATGCATGCGGATTACCTGGCTGCGAACCAGATGGCCCAGACCAGGAATTATCCCTCCATGAATTTTGAAAATTGTCTTTAAAATAGATGTTATAAGCGTTATCCAGGTTATTAAAAATAGCAGTTGACGCCGTTTGAGCGTTTGCATCTGCCCCGGATGTATACGTGAACAACAAAGGCGACTCAGTAACCGTACTCGCTGCCGGCATTTGTACTACTAATGTGCTGTCATTCTGCGATACGATAGTTACCGCATCACCGGTTGCTTTCAGTTTAATAGCGGACACTGATGCAAAGCCTTTTCCTGTTAAGGTGATCTGCGAGTTTGACCAGAAGTCAAAGTCCGTTACCTGTAGGATGGTTGGCGCCGGAGGCAAAGTGGTAAATTTGTAAGTAACCGACCCGTGCAGCGTGGTAACTACTATTGTATTTGGCTGAGGCTGAACATAAGGGATGTTCGTCGGCAGGGTGAAAATAATCGCGTTATCATTCCCCAAACTGCGGTTATAATAAACCTGGACACCATTGATGGTGAGTTTGGTAGTGCTGCCCAAATTTGATCCTTTTAACATGTACATGTTTCCCAATTTGCCGGTTACCGTAGTTGAATCGAACGCCGTTAGCGATTGGTGGTTAAAATTGGTATCCACTTTGGTGGTAACAACACCATCGGTACTGTAGCTGGTTGTTGTTTGAAGAACCGTATCCAGCACGTTCTTATTTATGGTCTGCACGGCAGATATAGTTGGCGCGCCCGTGCCCGGTGTATATCCCAGGCTTTTGTCCTTCTTACAGGATGCCATACTAAACACTACCAACACCGGCAGTATCCAGTAATAAATTTTTGATAGTTTCATTTTCGTTTTCATATAAAAAATCTCCTGCTTAATTATTGAATTTGTAAGGCACCGGTGCTTTGATCAGGTTTGGATCAGTTGCTGATTCCGCAACCGGTACAGGGAAGAAGAAGTTCGCATCAACTGGTGTAAGCTTGTTGGAATAAATTACCGGGTTATTATCGGCAGTGTTGCTGTAAGTCCCTCTCTCCTGCTGGCTGATAATGGCAATAGCTGTTGGGTGATGAGTCGGACTGGTTGCCGCCCCTGCGGTTTGGTAACCATCAATACGGCACAGATCAAACCAGTAATCCTGCTCCAATGCAAATTCAAGACGCCTTTCGTTAAGCAATTGCTGATAAGTGAATGAAGTAACCGTTGGTACACCGACGCGGGCCCTAACCGCATTAAAGGCGGACAAAGCTGCCGCATCTGTTGTAGAAGCGGTCAAAGGTATGCCTGTACCGGGTTGTACGCCCGCTGACTGGCCCAAAATGGCTTCAGCTTCGATCAGCAATACATCGGAATAACGCATAATATAAGTGTTGTTTCCTGATGCCTGCGCGGCGCTTTTGCCGCCGTTATCGGCCGGTGTGCCTACGACGTATTTTTTTGCTGCGGCATTTTCATTTTGTGCGCTCCCGTTTTTAGGGAATATGTAACCGCCGTCTGCCGCGTCTAGATCAGGGTATTTGCTGCCCGGAAGCATAATGGTAGCATGCCTGCGGGTTGAGTCACCGCCTTCAGCTTTAAAGGCATTTTGCAAGTCGATGGTAGGGCCAAAAACACCGTAGCCGTCGCCTGTACCGGTGATGGTGCTGTTATAAGCCCATGACGCCTGGATAGAGTTGCCATAATCATAGCCACCGTTTGATATCCACTGCATAGCCAGGATGCTTTCTTTATTATTGTTGAAAGCTGTCTGGAACAGGTTTTCGTAAACCGGCAAAAGCGAAAATTCGCCGCTGTTGATCACCTTTTCAGCTTGTTTTTGTGCATTCGCATAATCCTGCATATACAGGTAAACCTTTGCCAGCATAGCCGATGCCGAACCACTGTCGCCGTGCCCTGTATTTGCGGTATTTACTGAACAATTAGCTTCAGCAAATTTCAGGTCCCTAACCATGAAGGTATATACATCAGATATCGGGTTAGTTGGCACAGTTTGAAAATTATCCACTTCGTTAAGCGGGTTTTCAACTATAGGCACGTTCCCAAAAACCCGCACCAGGTAGAAATAAGCCACCGCGCGCATCAGATGTGCTTCGCCAAGTGCATTATTGACTGTACCCTGTGCCACACCTGGTACTGTTGCCGGCATATTGTTGATCAAACCATTGCATTGAGCGATAACGGTAAAGGGTGAATCCCATGCCGCAAGTATCTCGGGGTTGGCGTTTGGCGCCGACCAGGTGATGAATGCATTAACATCCGAAGAATACGTAAAGCCGTTGCCGCTCGATAATTCGGTAATTGCCCAACCCACCTTGTTGTTCCAGCCGAACCATGGCGATCCGTATAAGCCATTGGTAGCGGCCTGTACCTGCGATGTAGTTTTATAATAATTGCCAACCGTAACCTGGGATTGGGGCGGACGGTTAAAAAAGTCCTTTTTGCAACCTGCAACAAGCATACTTGTTATTGCAGCGATGCCGGTGATATATTTTATATGTCTTTTCATGTCAAATTTCTTTTAAAAACTTAAAACTGTGCATTAACCCCCAATGTGAAAACACGAGGCGAAGGATATCTTCCCATATCAACATTCATTAAAAGCGGGTTTTGGTTGAACGAGCCCACTTCAGGGTCGAGACCCGGATACTTGGTAATAACAAACAGGTTTTGCCCGCTTACGTAAACTTTCAAGCCACTCATTGCTACATGTCTAGCCCATTGTGAGGGTAAATTATAGCCTAAACGCACATTTTGTAAACGCAGAAACGATGCACTTTCAAGGAAACGATCAGACATTACCAGGTTGGGGTTTCCAAGGCCGCCGCGCGGTGCGGGGATATTTGAATTTGGATTACCCGGTGTCCAGAAGTTTGCTGTAGAGGCTAACTGGTTTGTATATAATCCTGATAAACCTGCTGTTTGATATTCCAGCACATCCAGTATTTTACCACCATATGAACCATAGAAGAATATAGACAGGTCAAAATCCTTATAAGAGAAATTATTGGTAAAGCCATAAGTAAAAGTTGGATTCGGGTTGCCCAATGGCACCTGGTCGTTCTCGTCAACTTTACCATCATGGTTGGTATCCGTATATTGGATGTCTCCCAGCCATATGGTATTTCCCTGGGCATTGCTAACCACTTGCGGAGTGGTGCCGGTAACATTTTGCGGGTGGGTAGACAGGTATTCCAATTGCGCCGGTGTTTTTACAATTCCCTGCACTTTGTACCCATAAAACTCGCCGATAGGCTTGCCAACAATTGTTTTAGTGGCAGCCAGACTGATATAAGCAGTACCAACAGATTGATTAATAGCTGGTGCACCGCTTAACGAGGTTACGGTGTTGGTGTAGTGTGAGAATGTTAGTGTCGTGCTCCATTTAAAATCTTTTGTGACGATATTCCTACTGTTAATAGTAAACTCTATACCTTTATTTTCGATATTTCCTGCATTGATATATGGAGGCTGGATGCCGGCAGGGTTATCGCCATATTCATTAGGCCCGCCTAAGAGAAAATATGGTAAAGGCTGCTGAAACAGGAAGTTTTTGGCTGTTTTATCGTAAGCATCAACAGTTACGTCAACACGATCAAACAAAGTCAAATCAATACCTGCATTTTTTTGAATGGTGGTTTGCCAGGTCAGGTTTGGATTAGCAACGTTATTGATGATAAACCCTGTACCAAAGGCTGTAGGTACCCCTTTAAGCGATGCGCCATATACATATTGCGGAACACCGGAATTACCTGTGGTTCCGTAACCCAACCTGATCTTAATATTATTGGCCACGGGCCTTATCGAGGCCATAAATGGCTCTTCCGATAGCCTCCAGGATACTGCTACACCGGGGAAATAGCCAATCTGTTTGTTAGGATCGGGGTTAAAGTTTGAGCTTTGGTCGCTCCGGATATTGGCTGTAATACTATACTTATTGTTGTAGGTGTAAATAACACGACCGAGGTATGATTGCATTACCTGGGTGCCTATTTGCTCAGGTACAGAAGCTCCAACCGCGTTGGCCAGCGCTATGCTCTGCACATTATTGCCTGCCGGGAAACCTATACCGGTAAGCGAGTAATAGTTGTAATTTGATTCCCAAACCTCACGTCCTGCCAACACGTTTAGATAATGTTTGCCCCATGTGCGGTCATAATTCAGAGATTCCTTCCAGCTCCAATACGTGCTGCTTGTAACTGCCCGGTTTAGCGTAGCATTGTCGTTATGAAACGTCTGATTGACGTTGGTTACACCAGCTGCGCCGTAGGAATAGGTTGGATTGAAAGTTTGGCCATTGGCCCAGTTGAAATCACCACCAACTTCAGAATGCAGGGACAGGCCTTTGAAAAATTTTATATCAGCGGAGAGACTACCGTTTACATTGCTCCTGGTGAGGGTATTTGAAATATTTAATGCTTGCTGAACCGGGTTGGGGCCACCTTCGAATTGGCCATTAACATAGGCAGGACCGGCGAATGTACCATCGGCGTTATAAACCGCCTGGTCGGGTGCTGCCAATAAGGCATTGTAAATAATACCTGTATTGCTACCCAAACCAACGTTCTGATTGCTTCGGCTAGCGCCAAAAACTGTACCTATTTTCAGCCATTCTTTTGCCTGTGAATTAATTACGCCGCGAACCGTATAGCGGTCAAAATTGTATCCTAAAATGGTTCCATCCTGTTTAAAATAGCCTGCCGAAACATAATAATCCGCCTTATCAGCAGCGCCAGAAACCGAGATATTGTGGCTTTGTTCAACCGCGGTGCGGAAGATAGCATCCTGCCAATTGGTACCCGGCCCTAAAACTGCAGGATTAGCAAATTCGCCCCTCGGCTGTGTACCGAAAACCGCAGCAAGCCTGTTTTGCAAAACAGCATATTGCTGCAGGTTATCTACATCTAAAAACTTGCCCTGTTGCTGTAAGCCTACATAACCATCATAAGTTACTTTTGCACTTCCGCTTTTGCCGCGTTTTGTGGTGATGATAACCACACCGTTTGCACCCCTGCTGCCGTAAATGGCGCTGGCCGATGCATCCTTCAGTATGTCTATCGACTCAATATCATTCGGGTTAAGCATGGCCAGCGGACTCACCGTGGTTTCCATGTTGGACGAACCCGGGCTGTTTAACTGAGCCCCGCCGCTGTAACCGCCAGGTGCGTTACCTGATACTTCCACCCCATCAATAACATACAATGGCTCGCTTTGCCCGAAGTTATTGACACCGCGGATATGCACCGACGTAGCACTGCCTGGTTCCCCGGAGTTTTGGGTTACCGTTACACCGGCTGCTTTACCCTGCAGCAACTGGTCGATACTTGGCAGTGGTAAATCCTGGATGTCGCGTGCGGTAACCGAAGCTATCGAACCGTTTACATCACCTCTTTTTTGAGTACCGTAACCGATAACCACCACATCATTCAAATTAGTGGCCGTAGCGGTCATGGTTACATTGATGGTTGTTCTGGTGCCGATCTGGATCTCTTGCCGTTGCATCCCAATGAAAGAGAACACCAGCACTTTTGCCGTTGACGGCACTGTAATGGTATATTGCCCGTTAATGTTGGTAACAGCCTTTTGGTTACCATCTTTTACAGCAACTGTGACGCCGGGAAGAGTGACTCCCTTGTCGTCAGAAACCGTTCCTTTGATCGCCGTTCCTGTCCCCTGCGCCATCGCGGATGCGCAGATAAAGAAGGAAGCAAACAGCAATGCTAATCGTAGAAATTTTCGCATAATGAAGTTTGGTTTGTGTTGATTCTATTTAATAATTGGTTCGTTAGCAGTTTTATCAACCAGGCGATTAACCCCCATTACACGCAATAAGACAGCGGTAAACCGAAAGTCTTTTCACATGCAGGCAGCGCCAATTAGCGGCGGAGCGTTTCCAGGAAAATTTTATCAAATGGTTTATAAAGGCTATAATGAAGTTTAAAGCGATAAGGCTTTTGTTAAATTATCATTATAACAGGGGTAAAACTATATGCTATTTTAAGTGCGGTTGTGGATAAATGGGGGTACAAATGTCAACCCTATTTATATTATTGATAATCAGATTATTAAATGATAATTTCCGTGATCTCATGTCGCTAAATAGACAAATGAGCCCCTTGTTTGCGTAAATTAAACTTCTTAAAGGGGTAAAATCGGGGTAGTGAAAAGCGTCAAAAATGTATTAAGATTCGTAGGATTGGAGGATGATAGGATTCTAACATTCGTGCACTGTTTCAGGTGAAACACCTTGAAACAGGCAAAATCGCTTCGTAAACCACTGTATATTAGATTTATAAGTCTTAAAAAATCAACTATTTCACTGTTTCACCAAAAAAGTGAAACACTTTGAAACAGATGAAACAGCATCAAACCATATATATCCAAAGACAATAAAAATCACGAATTAAGGGCTTCGCGTCTGTTTCTTTTTCGTTTGATCAGAGCAATAATTAACGATATGGCTGTCAATATCAAAATTAAACCATTTCCAACAATAAGAACACTTAGCCAAATCGAAACATCGTGATATCCTCGAAATAACAATTTTGTAATAGCTTCCGAAAAGCATAAAAATATCACGGATAGCAATATCCAAAGAATAAAATGCACTAAAATCACCTTTACCATTCCTTAAAATCTAGCTATTTCTTACTTGATTAAATTATCAGTCTTTCTTTTTCTTTCCCCCGCTGCCACAAGCGGCACGCTTGCGGCAGCAAAAGAAAATCGCAACTATTGCCCATCCACCGAATGCACACGCTCCGCATACCTTGACGGTATCGTATCAAACTCCGCCTTAAACGCCTTTACAAAATACTTCTGGCTCTTGAAGCCCACCTTATGGCCGATCTGCGATATGGTGAGGTGCCCGGTTTCCAATAGCTGCGCGGCGCGTTTCAGGCGCATCTGACGTACGAGTTCGTTGGGCGTTTTGCCGGTCATCATCAGTATCTTTTTGTATAGGGTGTAGCGGCTTACGCACATATCGTCGCTGAGTTCTTCGACCGAAAAATTGGGGTTGGCGATGTTATTATCGATGAGGAGGAGCACTTTTTTGATGAACAGCTTATCCGGTGAATCCACGTGCATTTCCGTCGGCTTGGCATCTACCTGTTTCTGGTAGGTTTTGCGCATATACTCCTGCTGGCTCAGGATATTTTTGATCTTGGAGAGTAATATCTCGAAGTTGAAGGGCTTGGTCATGTAGTCGGTCGCCCCGGTTTCCAGCCCTTTTATCTGCTGTTCCTCGCCGGTGAGGGCCGTAAGCAGGATCACGGGGATATGCGAGGTGCGGCTATCATTGCGGATCTTGAGGCAGAGATCGATGCCGTTCATTTCGGGCATGCTGATATCACTTACCACCAGGTTAGGGTGTTGCGCGAGTGCTTTCTGCCAGCCCTTTTTGCCGTTGTCGGCTTCGATGATATTAAAGGCTTCTTTTAAGTTATCCTTGATATAAAAACGGAAATCGTCATTGTCCTCTACCAATAATACCGTCGGTTTGCGGGCATCGCGGGTTGAGGAATTGCTGCCCGAAGTATTCTTTTGTGTTTGGTTTGGCAGATAGGCCAGATCATGTTCCAGCACCATAGAGGTATCTGTAAACAATGATTTGTCCAGCTCCTGCACGGGCAGAAGGATAGTAAAACAGCTGCCCTGGTTAAACTCGCTTTCAACAAATATGCGGCCCTTGTGCAGTTTCACAAACTCCTGGTGATGGACAAACCTATACCGCTGCCAAGATTGAGCATAGAACCGGGGATATCATTCTGGAAAAAGGGCTCGAATATTTTTTCCCGTTTGTCATCCGGGATACCGATGCCGGTATCGATAATCTTTATTTCCAACAGCCGGCTTGCTTTATCATCGGGTCTTAGCACATTGAGCAGCACACTTACCTGGCCGCCCTGCTGGGTAAATTTATAGGCGTTGGATAACAGGTTGAAAATGATGCGCTCCATTTTATCATGATCGAAGCTGGTATAGAACTCATCCACCTCTGAATCAAACATAAAGGTGATATGCTTCTGTTCGCCGATATCCCCGAACGAATAGGAAAGCTCCTTGATGAACTTAATGATGTCGCCTGATTTTTCCTGCAATTTCAGTTCCTGGTACTCCATTCTCCTGAAATCAAGCAACTGGTTAACCAGGTTGAGCAAGCGGCGCGCGTTCCGGTTTACCAGTTGAAGCTGGCGTTGTATATCGGGATCAGCAATTTGCTTCAGTATCTTATCCACCGGTGCCATGATGAGCGACAAGGGTGTGCGGAACTCGTGGCTCACGTTGGTAAAGAACCGGATCTTCATCAGATCGAGTTCGTGCATGCGCTGGGCTTCCCCGCGTTCCTTTTCCAACTCAAATTGCATTCTTAGCTTGCGTATGCCTTCACGGCGCAAATAGAACAATGCACCAGCTATCACAAGCGCATAAAGCATATAAGCCCAAATGGTTTTCCAGAACGGCGGCGTAATGCTTACCTTCAAAACCAGTTGCTTGCTGCTCCACCCGGTGTTATCAGAATTTCTCACCCTGAAGGTATAATCTCCCGGGTCAAGGTTGGTATAGGTGGCTTTGCGGATCTTGTTATCGGCATTTATCCAGTCGGGGTCAAAGCCCTCCATTCTGTACTGATACCTTACTTTATCAGGATTGAAATAATTCAGCGCCGCAAAATCAAAGGAAAATGAATTTTCGTCATATTTCAACTTCAATGATTTGGTTTCGCCAATAGACCGGGGCAGAATAATATGCCCATTGGTTTTTTCACCGGCGGTAAGGCTCTCATTAAAGATTTCGAAATCTGTAAATACCAGGTTGGGTACAGTTTTATTGAAACGGATATCAGATGGCTTGAATATATTAAAACCGTTGCCCCCGCCAAAAAGCAGCTCTCCTTCGCGGGTTTTAAAAGATGAGTTTTCTGTAAATTCCCGGCCCTGCAGGCCATCGTTCTCATTATAATTGATGAAGCGGAATTTTAACCCTGCAGCAGTTTGCGAAACCAGGATATTGGTCAAACCATTAGGCGTGCTTGCCCAAATGTTATGGCTGTTATCTTCCTGCATGTCGATCACTGCATTATCAGGCAACCCATCCTGCCTTACAATATTGGTGAATTTATTGGTTTCAGGATTAAAGATGCTAATACCCTCGCGGGTGCTGATCCAGATCAAACCCCGGCTATCTTCTAAAATATTGTTGGTATTATTATTTACAATGCTGTTCGGGTCTTTATCATCATGGATGTAATGAACGAATTGGTGCGTCTTTTTCATCAGCACATCCACTCCGTAAGAGGTTACCACCCATAGGTTTTTGCGTTTGTCCTCCAGTAGCGCACTGATATAATTGGAGTGTATGGCGTTTTCAATATGATCGTATTTATAATGCGAAAAAGTTTGGGTGCTATAATCCAGCACATTCACCCCACCAGCTATTGTACCTACCAATAAATGGCCTTCAGAATCCTCCCTGATCGAGCAAATCCTGTCTTCTGAAATGCTTGCCGGGTCAGCATCGCTGTGCCGGTAATGCTTGAACGTCTTTCCGTCAAAATAATCAAGCCCCCCAAAATAGGTCCCCAGCCATATCCTTTGTGCATGATCGATGTACATGCATACGATCACATTATTGGTAAGGCTACTGGGGTCACCCGGCTTGTGCAGGTATTGTTTAAATGTTCCATTTTTTCGGTCAAAATAAACCAGCCCCCCGCCATTGGTGGCTATCCAGATATTGCGCGCCTTATCTTCGGCGAAGTTATTGATGTCACTAAAAGGTAAGCTGGTCGGGTCGGATAAATGATGGGTATAATGGGCAAACTTGATAATGCTTTCGTGGTAATAACTTACACCGCGCTTATAGGTACCAATCCAGATAATACCGGTATTGTCTTTATAAATAATGATGATACTGTTTTGCCCGATGGTTTTATTATCATCTTCACGGTTAAGCAGGTAGCGAAATTTGAAATCATGCTTATCAAGCAAATTAATTCCGCCATGATCGGTGGCAATCCATACCCTGTTTTTATCGTCCTGTATTACGTTAGAGATCACATCAGTATTCAGATGCGATGTCCCAACGCCCTTGCCAATATGTTTTAAAACAGTAAGCTTGCTATTTAAGTAATATACACCTGACGAATAGCTTGGTGCGTAGGCCCACAGGTCATCCTGGTTATCGATGTATATTTTATAGGATGTATTGAGACTCGCCGGCAGTTTATCTACTGCGTATGAACGGTAATTAACCTTATAGTTTTGAGGATTGAGCCTCTCCAAAACACCGCTGTAATAACTCAGCCAGATATTCCCTTTTGAATCCTGCGACAGGTCCGAAACGGTATTGGCATAGATGGAGGCCGTATCGGCAGCACTATGCAGCAAATGAATTACCTTACGGGATTGGGGATCGTATTTAAAAAGACCCATCGTAGCATGCAGGAACCAAAAATTACCCCGGCGGTCTTTTTTTATGGCCGTGATGTGCGCATCAGGTATGGACACCGAGCGAAGATAACCGTTGATATCATGACTGAATTTTTCTGTTGCCGGGTCATAAATATTAAAGCCATTCCGCGTTTCCACCCAAATTTTCTGATCAGGCCCTTCGTTTATGCTTAATACATTATCCTCATTCAGAGAAGAGGTGTCACTTTCAGAGTGTTTGAAAACTTTAAACCTATACCCATCGTATTTGTTTAAACCGGATACGGTGCCGATCCACATAAAGCCTTTACTGTCCTTGAAAATGCAGTTTACCTGGTTGTGTGATAAGCCGTTGTTGAGGTCGAGGCGTGAAAATTGAAACTGGTCATTCTGTGCCTTTAATAAACCGGTTATCAAAAGCGCACAAAAAGTCAATATCAAAGCTTTACACTTCACGGGGAGCACTTTGGTAAAATGATTTATTAATTGGCAACCTGCAAAAGTACTTGCATTAATAAGTAATGCATAATACTTTTATGGCATTTCTTAATTTAAAACAACCAATTTACAATAATAATGTGGTTAAAATATAATGCCAGGGGCAATGTAGTTAAAAAGTTACTTAGTATTATCCTTTCCATTTGCACATATAAAACCAATTTTCAAAAAGATGTTTAAAAAGTTAAGAGGGTAAATACAAGTAATTTATTTTTGTGTATGTAAAATCATTTTTCAAACAATACCCGTAAGTTTTTGTAAAGACTGCATAATTCATAATCATAAGTAATACCTTTATCGGCTTAAATGGATACCGTAAACAGCACACCTGCTCCCGCTGCCAAAAAAGGCCCTTCCGCCAGGCACCGCTTGCTGGACTCTTTTGCCACGTTGTATAAGATCAATAGTTTTATCCTTCGTTTTTTCAAAGAAGCCTTTCTGCCTCCCTTTGAACTAAAAGAAGTGATGCGCCAATGTTATGAAACCGGTGTGCGTTCGTTTACCCTGATCACATTTACTGGTTTCGTAACCGGGCTGATCTTTACCAAACAATCCCGGCCTTCGCTTCTGAATTTCGGGGCGCAATCCTGGCTTCCGTCGTTGGTATCGATAGCCATAATGCGTGCCCTGGCGCCATTGATCACGGCATTGATCGCTGCAGGTAAAGTAGGATCAAGCATAGGTGCCGAATTAGGCTCTATGCGGGTTACCGAGCAGATAGACGCTATGGAGGTATCGGGCACCAAGCCTTTTAAATACCTGGTATGCACAAGGGTATTGGCTACCACACTCTCGATACCGATCCTTGCTACCTATACCGGTTTTGTCGCGTTATTTGGCGGCTATCTTAACGTGGCGACTAACGAAGGTACCAGCTGGACCACTTTTTGGGAACAGGTTTTTGAGCCCTTGACGTTTGTGGATTTCGTTGCTTCACTGGCTAAAGCAATTGTATTCGGCTTTACCATAGGTATCGTAGGATGTTACCAGGGTTATTATTCCACCAAAGGCACTGAAGGGGTTGGTAAAGCGGCCAACGGCGCGGTAGTTACCGCCATGTTCCTGGTGTTTGTTGAAGAAATATTGATCGTTCAGATAGCCGGCTGGTTCCGCTAATAATTTATGGAAAAGGCAAAAGTAAATATCGACCATACCAACCCGGTGATCACCATCAGGGGATTAGAAAAATCCTTTGGCGATTACGATGTGCTGCGTGGTATCGACCTTGACCTATACCAGGGCGAAAACTTAGTGGTGCTTGGGCGTTCGGGTACCGGTAAATCGGTTTTGATAAAGATCATCTGCGGTTTATTGAAACAGGATGCCGGCGAAGTATCCGTTTTGGGGCATGATGTGGCCAACATTCCCGACAGGGAATTGCAGGAACTAAGGACCCGCATCGGTTTTTCATTTCAAAACAGTGCGCTGTATGATAGTATGACCGTGCGTAAAAACCTGGAGTTCCCACTAGTGCGCAACCGCAAAGGGATCACCAAGAAAGAGGTCAACGAGTCAGTAGAAAGGGTATTGGATGCGGTTGGCCTTTCACATACGATCAACCAAATGCCCGCAGAATTATCGGGAGGGCAGCGTAAGCGGATAGGTATAGCCCGCACATTAATACTAAACCCCGAGATCATGCTGTATGATGAACCGACAGCCGGCCTCGACCCCTTAACCTGTATCGAGATCAACGACCTGATCAACGAGGTGCAACAGCGCTTTAATACCTCATCCATCATCATCACGCATGACCTGACCTGTGCAAAAAGCACGGGCGACCGTATTGCGATGCTGCTGGATGGCCAGTTCCAGCGCGTTGGTTCGTTTGAGGAAGTTTTTGATACAAATGACGAACGTGTAAAACCTTTTTTTGAATATAACTTTATACAATAAGAAATACCATATCACATGGATCAATCAGAAAACCGAAAAGCGATCATAGTAGGGATATTTTTAGCCCTTGGCCTCGTTATTTTTGTAGTCGGCGTACTTACATTAGGCGGGGCCCAGAAAACCTTTTCAAAAAGCATACATATCAAGGCTACATTCAATGATGTGGCCGGCCTCAAGAAAGGCAACAACGTTTGGTTCTCCGGCGTAAATGTGGGCACCATCAGCGACGTGCATTTCACAGGCCCTTCACAGGTAGATGTGAGAATGAGGATCGATGAAACCTCACAACAATACATTCATCGCAATGCAGCTGTACACATTGGCTCCGACGGATTGATCGGCAATAAGATCATTGTGATCGATGGCGGAAGCCCCCAGGCGCCCGTAATTCAGGATGGTGACATATTGCAGGTGGAGAAACTGCCATCTACGGACGACATCATGAACACCCTGCAAAAAAACAATCAAAACCTGCTGGCTATTACTAACGACTTTAAACAATTAAGCCGCAATATATTGGCAGGAAAAGGAACTGTAGGCGCTTTATTGGCCGATAGCACCATGGGGCTTCAGCTTCGCGCCACTATGCGAAACCTGCAGGCCACTACTGCAAGCGCAGCACGCATGGCAACCCAACTGGATAATTTCAGCAATAAACTGAATACCAAAGGCGGACTGGCAGATAAAATGCTGACCGATACCGTTACCTTCAACAAGATAAGAGCTTCTGTTGAGGCATTGCAAAAAACCGTAAACAGTGCCAGCACCCTTACAGAAAACCTGAACCAGGCCAGTAAAAAACTAACTACTACCGATAATGCTATTGGGGTATTGCTGAATGATCCTAAAGGAGCTGAGCAGGTAAGAACATCCCTGCACAATCTGCAGGAAAGCTCTGTTAAATTAAATGATGACCTTGAAGCAGCCCAGCATAACTTTTTCCTGAAAGGATTTTTTAAGGATAAAGCGAAAAAAGCCAAAGCGGATAGTATAAAGAATGCGGGTGGGAAGTGATCAGAGATTAGCGATCAGTTAACTGGCTGAAAAGAGGATTTAAAACATTCCTACTTTTCAACCTTACAACATTACAACAACAAAATGAAACCCGGAGATAAAGTGATATGCATTGATGCAAGTATCGAACCGGAAAAATCGGAGGAGATACGACGGGATTTTGAGATTTGGATAACCAAAGACAAAGAATACACCATACGCGAGATACTGGACAATAACGGCATCGTACCCGGCGTACTGCTGGATGAGGTGCACAACTTCCCCAAATTCTTTAAGCTGATCAACCGCATGCAGGAACCCGCCTTTGCCATCTGGCGCTTCAGGAAACTGAACTATGCCACTTCGAGCGAAGAAGCAGCGCATGAGGAAGAATTGGTGGAGGTTGCGAAGCCGGAGATTTCAAAACCGGAGAAAACGAGCATCTAATTCTTTTTTCTCATCAAAATCATTTGGAAGTTTAACAACGCCTGTTAATGCTTAATAGCTTGGGTAAGATTTGTGGCTTATTCCAAGTTTCATCAGTTAGTATTTTAAGATGACTTTCTATCATTGAGACAAGCTTTCATTTGAAGGTTTAGCATAAGCCTTCGCCTTTTGATAGTACTATCGTTTATTGTTAATGTGCCCTTCTTTTTCATTATCGAAATTCCTAACCAATATAGGTTTTAATTTATAAAAAAAGCACCCCTCGCGGAGCGCTTCGACAATCAAATCATTAACGATTATTCAGTCCTTTTATCAGAACCTTCATCTTTCCTTTTGGAAGATTCTTTAGGCTGATCTTTTTCCTTCATGGCTTCGTTCTGCAATTTTCTTAGCAGGTCGTTACCTATCAGGGCGTCTATCATCCCGTTACCTTCGCCGTTTTTACCGTTCACCAGTATATCAGGCACCAGTTTCACGTGGTTGCTGGCCAAAGTTTCGGCCACACGAACGATGGCGTATTGCTCTGAACCCATGGCCTGGGTTTTTTGCTAGGTCACTTCGGCTTCGGCCAAACCTATCGCCTTGATCTTACCGGCTTCGGCCGTACCGTTTACCTGGGTGGCGTTGGCATCGGCGGTAGCATTCACCGTTTTCACTTCGGCGTCGGCTTTGGCGTTGATGGTTTTTACCTTGGCATCGGCTTCGGCGTTAATGGTCTTTGATTCAGCCTCACCCTTGGCAACCGCAACTTTTGAGGCGGCCACCTGGGTGTTGATTTCCACCGTACGGGTTGATTTCACTACTTCCGGCTGCATATCGGCACCGGCCTTGGCGCTTTCAAATTCCTTACGCTCTACCTGCGCGTTACGCTGTATTTCGTAAGTGATCCTTTCCTGTTCGGCCAGTTTACGGTCGGTCAGGGTTTTCATCAATGCTTCCGGCGGAACGATGTCGCCTATCAAAGTATCCACTCCTACCACGTTATAGTCGCTCAGCACCTTGCTGATATGATCCTTCGCATCATTCTGACGCTGGATACGGTTAGCCAAAAACTCGATCACGTCACTCTTTTGTGCCGAGTTACGGAAATAGTTGGCAATGGTAGGCTCCAGCACCTGCGATACCAGGTTCTTCATATTACCGAAACGGGCGATTACCTTTGGCGCTTCGTTTCGCGGTATGTGGATGATCTGCGACACGTCCAGGTTGAAGGTAAAACCATCGGATGAACGCACAGTGATGGTACACAGATTCTTATCCAGTTCATGCGCCTCGGTGCGACTATTGGCCCAGTTGAGCACGATGTTGGTGGTAGGCACCACTTCCACCGCATGGGTATAAATATTCACCGGGTGCTTACCGGGATCAAGCGGCTGATCCCATACCCCTTTTTGATCCCTTGCAACAATGTTGCCATGCTTAAAGGTATCGCCGCTGGTATCCTTACCTTCCGGCCCGACGAACGAGTTGACCACGCCCACATAACCGATAGGGATGTAGATCATGTCCACCTGCTCTACGATCACGAACCAGGGGTTCAGGTAATAAGTACCGGCCAGTATCACGTCCTCCTGCAAACCTTTACGGCCACCGGCATTGATGAACGCGATAGGGTCCTGGTAGTTTTTATGCCCGGCTACCGAGCTTCCTGCAATCTCGCCTTTATCCAGCGGCTCACCATCCAGCGTGGTTACAATACCCACCTTGTTTTCCTGTACCTGGGTTATCGGCACCATCTCTATTTCAAAGAGGAACGTATTGATACGATAATTACCGGGCGTTAAAAATGCTGCCTGCGGGCCCTTCTGCCCGTTGTTTTGCAAAAAGGCGATCGCATCCTGGAAACGGTCGCAATCAACCGGTTTACCCAGAACACGACCGGTATCCAGCGGTGCACCGTCTTTCGCCTTCACCAATCCAAGTTTATCCTGCTCAATGATGGTAAACGGAGCCATATCAATAGCATACTGCCATGGCCACATGCGCCAGTACAAACCCGGGGCAAGCGCTTTGGCCTGCATACCGGCTTCGCCATCAATAGCGATGATACGACCATCGGGAAGGCGCTTATTGCCCGATAGCACATACTTTTTAACAACCAAACCAATACGATTATCAGGCACGATAACCATACCAAAGAAAACACGGAGTACAAACTTGTACGCCACAAGGAGGATGATGACAGGCACGACCCACCACAATAACTGCAGAAAATAATTGTTCATTTTTTTGTTTAGATTTTTTAACGGAACCCTCAAGGATCGGGCCCTCACAATATTTATAGCTTTTGTTGAGTCCTTAGCTATACAATGCTAATTAGACGCCCGAGGATAGATTTGTTACATTTTTTGATAAGATTTTGGTTTACCAAATATGCTTTTTGCCTTTTATATTTCCAATTAAACCCGGATAATTATTTCATTAATTTATAGTAAACATATTCTTAATCCGATAGTTAATCAGGTAGACCTTTCATTAGTTCACCATCCATTAAATTCCGGAAAATCATGAAAACTATTGAAGAAAAAGAAAACGCCAAACGGCCCGCAAAGCGCAGCCCGCACAAAAGCGAAGAACTAAAAACCGACGCGCCGCTCAGCGAAAAGGATGAGGTGAAAAAAGCAGAACAGAATACGCAGAAAAACATCCGCAGATAATTCTTAGCTTTAGCTGTTAATTTAATCTTTATGGTCAAAAACCTATTTCTTATAGCTATCGCTGCGCTGCTGTTTTGCTCGTGCAATAAGATCATCAAACCGGAAGAACTGCACGGCAAATGGAAATACATCAAGGTCGGCAATCCGCATATCGCTTCAGACAGTGTTTCGTCTTCCCAGCTTGAAATGGATGAGCCTTATATTGTTTTCTCCAAGAACGACAGCATGATGATCTGGTGGGGCGGCAGGGTATTATCGCACGGTACTTACAAGCTCGACGGCGCTACCATCCATGTGAAGGAAGTTTTAGACAGTGTTAAAAAGACGAGAGATTTCAACTTCTATATCTTAAAGCTCGAAGGAAAAGACCTCGAGTTTGAAACCACCGGAAATGATGGGACGAGGGTGACAGCGGTGAAGCAGTAATTAAGTCCATGGTCGATAGACCATAGTTCGGCTTTAAATTAACTATGGTCGATAGACCATGGACTATCGACAAAAAAATATGAAATTAAAAAGGTGATACTTTCTCCCTAATTTGCACTTGTATATAAAAGGATGATTTATGCCTGCTATCAGTAATTTCGAATCTTTACCAGCTATGCGCGAAGAGCTTTTTATTGCTCTTTATAAAAAGGCTTTCCCGGCGGTGGCAAAATATGTCAGCCGGATGGGTGGCTCGTTTGATGAAGCGAAGGATGTTTTTCATGACGCATTAGTTGCCTATTATGAGAAAATGATCGAAGCTAAATTAACGGCGGATAATGATACGGCTTACCTGGTTGGCATCGCTAAAAACCTATGGCTGAAACGTTATCGCGCAGAAAGCCGGCAGGTGCCGCTGGATAATTTCGACATCGACATGGATGAGGAAGAACACCCGTCGGAAAGCCGCTTGCTGCATTTTTTGGAAACAGCCGGAAAGAAATGTATGGAATTGCTGAGAGGCTTTTATTATGACCAGTTGCCACTGAATGATATCGCCACACAATTCGGGTTTTCGGGCGTTCGCTCGGCTACCGTGCAGAAATACAAATGCCTGGAAAAAGTTCGTGAAACCATTAAAGAAAAAGCATTGACCTATGATGACTTCATGGAATGAAACGGAACAAATAGAGGCGCATTTAACAGGCCGCTTAGATACAGGTGATTCGCTTGTATTTGAAGCCCGCCTGCTATTGGAACCAGAACTGGGCGACAAGGTATTGTGGCAGCAGAAAACTTATACTATCATCCAACACTACAGCCGCAGGCAACTAAAAAAAGAAATTGAGGCCGTGCATCAAAAGCTGTTCACGCAGCCGCAGCATGCCAGTTTCAGCCAGAAAATAAGGCGATTGTTTACCAGCAAGTAAAACCAAAATTTTATGAATATCGACAAGAATGAGTTCCGCAAATACGCGGTAGGGCATCGCCATGTCCAAAGTTTACAGGTAGATCAGTACATCACGAAGGTAGAAAGCACCATCCCTTATGCCATGACGCCCTATATCACCGAGGAACGCGAACTGCGCGTGGCACAGATGGATGTTTTCTCCAGGCTAATGATGGACCGCATTATTTTCCTCGGTGCGGCTGTTGATGATAACATTGCCAACATCATACAGGCGCAGCTATTGTTCCTGCAATCCGCCGATCCCAAAAAGGATATCCAGATGTACATCAATTCGCCGGGTGGCTCGGTTTATGCCGGTTTTGGGATCTACGATACGATGCATCTGATCAGCCCAGAGGTGGCAACCATCTGTACCGGCATGGCTGCCTCGATGGCTGCCGTATTGCTATGCTCCGGGGCTAAGGGTAAACGTGCAGCGCTAAGTCATTCAAGAGTGATGTTGCATCAGCCATTAGGTGGTGTGCAGGGCCCGGCATCAGACATCGAGATCACCGCCCGGGAAGTAATGAAAGTTAAAAAAGAGCTGTATGAAATATTGGCTAAACACAGCGGGCAGAAATATGAAAAGATCCACGAGGTATCGGACCGGGATTTCTGGATGATAGCCGCTGAAGCAAAAGAGTTTGGGATAGTGGATGAGGTGCTGGTTTAGTTTAGGCTAACTATTGATATTGCAGAAGAACTTCGTTAGGTTTATCCAAAGAAATTACTTTTCTCAACCTAACTCACTTTGCCATGAACAGAACGAAGTTCTTCTCGATCCTGGGGTCTTCCTTTATCGGCTTGCTTTTCGTATCAGCCAAAAAAAATATCCTGGTGACCGATTGTAATGATCCGGTAACGCCCCCGGTACCCGAGGGGCCGTATTATAAAAACGAAAAGCTGAACCGTGTCGACATTATCGAACACAAGCAGGGCGTACCAATAACCTATAAGTTCAGAGTTGAGGACGAGCATTGCAAACCCATACAGAATGCTATTGTTGATATCTGGCAATGCGACAGCAACGGGCATTATTCAGATTTTAAAAATGAAAATACGTTAAATCAAACGTGGCTGAGAGGTTTTCAAAAAACTAATCAGGACGGGACTTGCGAGTTCAAAGCCATTTTTCCGGGCTGGTACAACGGGCGCATCACCCATTTGCATGCCAAAGTGCACATAGATGATAAAACCGTGCTAACCACCAACTTATTTTTCCCGAAGGAAGTTGAAAATAAAGTATATCAAAACCCCTTGTATCCCAAAGGCCCGAATCCGATAGCGATAAATGAAGACATTGAATTAAGGGTGGACAAGGACACGAAAAGACATGATACTTTGGTGATGCAGGTCTCTCACGATGAAAAGGGCGAACTTACGGCTCAATATACGATTGCAGTAGTTTAGACCTGTCGTCCGTAAACCCGTCGTCTGTGTCCTCACAGACGACTTTAGTGCGCTGCCCCTACCGCGACATTTTTATCAACGTCTACCTTATTCGCTATATTCCTCCGGCCCACAAGCAATACGCACAAAGCTATCGCTGATGAAACGGCCATAATAGCTGCCATCGGCGTAGCCGACCTGCTGCTGAACATACTTACCGCAAAAGAAGCACCGGCGCCAATACCCAATTGCATTGTCCCTAATAATGCTGACGCCACCCCGGCATTTTTAGGAAACGGCGCCATGCTCAATGCTGAAGCGTTGGGATTGATCAGGCCTACACAACACAATATCATAAAGATCATCGCGATGGTACCGCCAAGTCCGTACCAGCCGTTCATCGCGCCAATCCAGAAGGTCAGGCCGAGAATTACCTGCGCTATCAGCGAGACATTGATCACTTGCTCACTTTTAAAAGTTTTGATGAGCAAGCTATTCAGTTGGCTCGAGCCGATAAACCCCACGGCTATCCCGGCAAATACCCAGCTGTATTCCTTTTTGGTTAAATGAAACACATCCATAAATACCAGCGGCGACCCTGCCACGTAAGTAAACAACCCGCAAAATGCAATAGAACCTGCAATGGCATAAGTATAAAACTGCGGCTCGCGGATCACCATTAAAAAGTTGCTGATAATAGGGCCGGGTTTTAGTGAATATGACTCATCCGGCTCATAGCTTTCGGGCAGCGTAAAGATCACTGCCACCAGGATCAAGACGGCGATACCCAGCAGCACGATAAATACCGATTGCCACCCGAATGCATCCGCCAGGTAACCGCCCGCAGTTGGCGCGATCAGCGGCGACGCTCCCAGCACCAGGAACAACAAGGCAAATACTTTAGCATTATCACTCACCGGGAAAAGATCACGCACCATGGCGATCGCAGCTACTGAAGCGGCGCAACCACCGACAGCCTGGAACACCCGCAGCACGATCAGCATCTCCACCGATACAGCTAAAAAGCAGCCCACCGATGCGATGATATAAAGACCGAGGCCAAAATAAAGCGGCCGTTTTCGTCCAAACCGGTCCATCAGTGGCCCGTAGATCAATTGCCCGAAAGCCAAACCGACAAAATAGCTCGACAGCGAAACATCCACTTTTGAAGTGGTGGTATGCAAAGCCTGCGCAATATCCTGGAAAGCCGGCAGATACATGTCAATTGAAAAAGGACTAAGCGCCGTAAGCGTACCTAATATCAGGACGAGGAAGAAATAGCGTTGTTTGGTCATGGACTTTTTAATGCGCTAAATATCGTTTCTTTCTTACTTAGTAAAGTAACGACTGAGTTATATTTTGCATTGACCGCAAAATAAAAAAATGTAAATTTGTATATGACAGTTAAATATTTAACAGATCAGAGCGGAAATGCAACGGATGTTCAGCTTTCGATACAGGACTACCTTAGTCTCCTGGAACGAGCTAATGAACTTCCCGACTATGTGAAAAATGGCATTAAACGCGGCCAAGAACAGGCCCGGAAAGGACTTACCAAGTCTACTGATGAGGTAATGCAAAAATATGAAAACAGGCAATAAAATATCTTATGCAAGTTCTTCAGATATTATATTAAAGCTTTCTCCTTTTTCATTTACCGCGTAAACTTGTAAGGTGTCAAAAGCATTGCAATTTACAAAGTCGAGATTTTGCTTACTCCCATTGGCTAATTCAATAAACCCATCATCATCCGCAAGTGCCGAAAGTTCATTATCAAAGTAAGCCCCGTTATAAATAGAAATTATGATCCCAAAAGAACTCTCTCCTTCAATGGTATAAGTTTTATTAGCCAGCCTATTAATTTGTTTCTCAGTGTAAGTATCACAGAAGAGCGCATCATAGCCATATTTGCATCCATCAAATATTAGTATCTCTTGCCCATTGTCAGGTTCAACTGCGTACACCAAAATTGGAGCCGAATTTGTACCCATAATCAAATGTTTAAGTTCCGGATGAAGCTTACCATAATATTTTATACCAAATTTGGTTTGGCCTGAAGGACTTTTCAATTTTCTTCGCCATTCATGTTTTAATATATCTTTCGCGTTCACCCGTTCAGTCAAGCCCTTGAGGTATGTCGGCCCGGGAATATCTTTCCGATCAGGTTGCTTCTTCTTTAAGAAATCGAATAATCCCATACTTTAATCAGATATGCTACGTGTCTATAAAAATAACAGGAATAAATTTCAAACCAATTATTGTTATTACTTTAGGCGTTATCAACCCACCCAAAAATGGCATTTTTAACTATCCTCTTCTGCATCATCCTGCTTGTTGTGCTCGTGAGCTGGGCCAAGGTAAATCCCTTCCTTGCCTTCCTCATCGTTTCCATCACAGCCGGACTGATGCTGGGTATCCCCATGAACAAGGTGACCAGTTCGGTAAAAAAAGGACTGGGTGATGCGTTGGGCGAGATCACTATCATTATCTGCCTCGGTGCTATGGTCGGAAAGCTGGTAGCTACCAGCGGAGCTGCGCAAAAAATAGCCGAGGTATTGGTTAATCTTTTTGGCATAAAGCATATTCAGTGGGCGCTGGTAGTGGTTGGGTTCATAGTCGGCATTCCCCTGTTCTACAATACCGGTTTTGTGCTGATGGTGCCCCTGATTTTCTCGGTGGTGTATAAGTATAAACTACCGGCTGTGTACATTGGCCTGCCTATGCTGGCTGCCTTATCGGTTACCCATGGTTTTCTGCCCCCTCACCCTTCGCCAACACAATTGGTATCAATGTTTCACGCTAATATTGGCACTACCTTACTTTATGGGCTGATATTGGCAGTACCTGCGATTATATTAGCAGGCCCGGTATTTGCCACCACATTAAAAAACATTCCTTCTGTACCGATGGAAACTTTCAGATCAGAAGAAATACCTTCCGATAAGCTTCCAAGCGCGCTAAATAGCTTTATTACAGCTTTGCTCCCGGTTTTTTTATTGATGGCAAGCGCGTGGTATTTAAATGTTAGCAAAGTCGATAAAAGTGTTCAAAAATTGGCAGAAACTCCTTTTCACAAATTAGTAGCCTTCATCGGCGACGCCCCTATCGTGATGCTGATATCCATCATATTTGCCACTTACAGTTTAGGCATCAAACAAGGCATCAGCATGAAACGGATAGGCGAATTATATGTCGATGCAATAAAGGATATCGCCGGCATCTTGCTTATCATTGGTGGCTCCGGAATGTTTAAAGAAGTATTGATAGCCAGCGGTGTGAGCGACCATATCGCCGCATTGCTCCAAAGCCTCAATTTACAGCCATTGTTTTTAGGCTGGCTTATCGCTGCTATTATACGCATCAGCCTTGGTTCGGCTACTGTTGCGGGCTTAACGGCCGCCGGAATCGTCCTGTCCATGGTGCAGCACGATCCTTCCATCAACCCTAACCTCATGGTACTGGCTATCGGCGCCGGCAGCCTGGCCTTCTCGCATGTGAACGACGGCGGTTTCTGGATGTTTAAGGAATATTTCAACCTCTCCATAAAAGACACCATCAAATCATGGTCGCTAATGGAATCTATTGTTTCGGTAGTTGGGATTGTCGGGGTATTGATCCTCAATACCATTATCCATTAATTTCTTTTCAGGACAAAAAAATGAGAGTACTGACAAAACAGTGTCAGTACATTTATCATTTACAACCCGTAAATTTGTAATAACCTTACGCAATCATGAAACGCCTCACGGCCGCAAGAGTTGTAGATACGCCTGAAAATGTTGATTATATTTTGCAGAGAATATAGACCGGTACATTTTTGCAACAAAGGTGCTTCTCACCAATTTATTTTTTCGCATAAATACTTTACTTTGGACAGTCTGCTTTATTTTTAAAAAACTAACTGAACTCATAAAACTCAAACAATGAATTTGTCCCGTATCTCCATCTTGTCAATTTTATTTCTTGCCCTTGGCAGTTCCGTTTACGCGCAAAAAGAAAATGTAGATACCGCCGCCTTCCGCAAGATCAGGAACGCAGAGTTAAACAGCTCGCAGGTAGAAATGATTGCCCATTACCTCACCGATGTTTCAGGTTCAAGGCTTACCAACTCACCTGGTTTTTTCAGAGCCGCCAATTGGGCTGTTGAAACCATGAAAAAATGGGGACTCACCAATGGTGCTTTTGAGCCCTACGGCGAGTTTGGCCGGGGATGGGAACAGGAAGAATTCAGCATCTCTATGAAGGTTCCTTACCAGGGATATATCGTAGGTTATCCTCTACCCTACAGTGTCAGCACCAACGGTGAGGTACGCGGGCAGGTTTACCCCATTACTTTTAACGATATATTCGATCCCGGTTTCGTAGATAAACACCAGGCCGATATCAAAGGGAAGATATTATTACTTAGCGGGGGCGGAAAACGCGGCGATGATTTTAAACCATTCTCCACCCGTTATGCAGATACCTCGCTGTTGAAAATGCCGGACGCCGACATGATGACCCGCAAAGAAATGGAGGAGGACCTTAAATTCCTGGCGATCATAGACGCTACGAAGGCTAAATTGAAAGCTGCCGGGGTTTTGGCGCTGATACAGGTAGATGGCGGCAATCGCGATGGAACGGTACTCGTGCAAAATTTTACCGGATATAAAACCAATACACCTGAGGGAGTGCCCGAAGCGCAGATCTCATCAGAAGATGGGCTAAAGATCAAACGCCTGCTGGCGTCGGGCCACCCGGTTGAACTGGCATTAAACATCAAAGGGAAATTTTATACGGCCGACACCAAAGGATATAATGTAGTAGCCGAAATCCCCGGCACCGATCCTAAGCTAAAGGCACAGGTGGTTATGCTGGGCGGTCACCTCGATTCCTGGAACGCTGCCACCGGTGCCACCGATAACGGCGCGGGCTGTATCGTCATGATGGAGGCCGTACGCCTGTTGGACTCGTTGCATCTGAAGCCAAAGCGCACCATCCGCATTGCGTTGTGGAGCGGCGAGGAACAGGGGCTTTTCGGTTCTTATGGCTATGTACTCAAACATTTTGGCAATGCCGAAACCGGTGTGATCAAACCCGAACAAGCCACGGTATCCGCCTACTTTAACCTGGATAATGGCACCGGGAAGATCAGGGGCGTTTACGCACAAGGCAATAAAGCCATCGCGCCTATTTTTGAGCAATGGTTAAAGCCTTTTCACGATCTGGGCGCAAAAACGGTGACGATGAGCAATACCGGCTCGACGGATCACCTATCATTTGATTGGGATGGCATCCCTGGTTTCCAGTTTATACAGGACCCATTGCACTACGAAAGCAAAACGCACCACACCAATATGGATACCTATGATTATCTGCAAATGGACGACCTGAAACAAGCCGCCATTATTGTAGCCTCATTCGTGTACCAATCTGCTAACCGGCCGGATATGCTGCCACGCAAAAAAATAGTAAAGGAAAAGTTTGTGTTCGACGGTTTGTAGGTCAATTAGTTAAGCATTAGGCTAATCTACCAAAGTCCAAGTGCAAATTTACGTTGAGAAAATTGGTATATTATACATGTGATCTATACGCAAAGGGGAATGTTTAATTCAGGTAAAATTGATGCTATAAACAGCCGAGTGGGACTAATTGTAGGCTGAAGGGGTAGAAAAGTGCTATATTTGTTGATGTTTGTTAAAAACTTTAACAAACTTTAACAGTTTATTTTATTATATTTACTTAGGTTTGAAAAAGCCAGACTAAATAAGAATGCTAATCCTACCTTTAATTGTTTCTTTATAAACGATGGCAAATTATTCAGTACCGTCAATCTATATCCCCGGATTTGAAGTGATTATTAAATTGGATGCAATCCAAATCGACAGTCTATCACATATAATATCTGATATAAAAGTAGGAGAAAGATTTGACAGTTTAATTGAAAGAATTAAAGTAAGGTTGGAATCATTGTCCGAAATTGATGCATCCAATATCATAAGGTCACTCGTTAGCCTAGTTGAGATTTTCGACTCAACAAATAGAGATATTCCGAAATTCACAAAAGATTTTTCTGAGGCTTATTTACAATCAAATCCATCAGCATCTTTAAATGATAAAGAAAAGCTAGAAATAAATCTCTCTAAGCTTCTTACTAAATATGACTCTATAAGAATAACTTCTAAGGCTATAGATATTATCCAAGAGAATCAAGTTAATTTTAGAAAAGCAAGAGTTATTAGCGATATAAGACTTGTTTTTGATGATGATTTAGACGGCGTTAGAAAATATGCTGTGGTAGTACATAATTTAAAATTAGAATGTTATAACAGCAATCGAGAAATAGATTTTTTTGCAGCTATGGATTTGTCCGACTTAAAAAGTATAAGGGACGTCATAGATAGGGCAATCGAAAAAGATCGAATAATTCGCCAGGCTAAACACGAATTAGACATTATTGATATAAAATAACATGCCAACACCAGCGGTAAAACCAGCTTACGAAAACGTGTTTCAGATTAACGTAAAAAAACAAGATTACACAAAAAGGCCTTTTCAGTCGAAAGAGGATAAATATATCACTCCAGCCACAAATGAAAGGGGATTTGAAAGAACTGACCCGGTTGAAGAAACTGTCTTGCCATCTGTGCCGCCTCATTTGCGAGATATCATTAAGACAATAGAGTCGTCAAGAGATATTTTATCTTACAAAGATGACTGGGACGGGAACGGTGCATTACCTATTAACCCGGTCATCTTCGAAAGAGTATCATCATTTTTAATAGGTTATGCCGACAGAATCTATGATGTCTGTAAAAAACATTTATTGCTCCCTGAGATTGTTCCGGTGAATGACGGGTCAATAGATATAGAATGGAATTTGCATAATTCTAATTTTTTAATCAACTTTAAAAACACACCCGAAGAAATTGCATTCTATTATGGAGAATTTAAAGATGGTAATGAAGTAACATTTGATACTAATGGTCAAATTAACACGAGTACAGTTAAAGATAAATTCGCTTCTTACTTATCTGATTTATCCTAAGAAACCCATACCTGAACATGCGGTTTTATACAAAAGCATACATTTTTCACTGATAACAAAAACTCCTCCTTATAAACCAAATGCAAGTGCATTTAAAGATAGAGAATTATCATGCGATTGGAATAAATACTCCACGCCAGAGCAAAGCCGGGACCTAATAGGAAAGCAGTATAAAAACAACACAAAAGAATTCAAAAATAAATTGTTGTTTTTCATATGTGGAATAACTGTTAGTGAAAATTTAAATTTGGATCCTGAACAATCTTTCCAGCATGATCCTATTTATCACTTTCCCGAAAAAAAAGGATTCCCAAACAATAGAGCACACTCCTTAATCATTGGAAATAAGGATGATAAGGAAGATGTGAAGGCTAGATTTAAACTAGCAAATGGCAGTAAGTGGGAAATTTTCGATGAGGTTACATTAGAGAATTTGCGGTTGAACAGATAACCTATAATTATAATAAGTTTATTAAAGTAGTTGAATGATACCGCTTGTTATTGTTCCTTGATGAATGTTTATTGCCTTACAGGCTACCCTGCTTCCTGATATGCAGCGCCACATCGTCAAGCTGCTCGGCATGAAGCAGGCTGCCTTCGTAACGATACTGAGTACCATTAACTAAGGTAATAGTACCCAGGTAATCAGGATTAATGCTGTCCGGGATATCATTATTCTTTTTATCCAGCTCAAGCGGCTCGGTAAACAGGGTAGATTGGTTATCAGCCGAACTTTTATACAATTTGTAGTTGCCGGTGTCGGTAATTTTACCATCCAGCTTTTCCAAAAGGGGTTCTATAATAACATTCCAATTGCTGCCATCGGGATGGGGAATGCTAAGGATTACCGGGGAGATCATAATGATTGAATTGATTCAACATAAATACAAACAGATATAGGTGTTTGTTTGAACAACTAATCTAATCAGCCCCGGGACAAATTCCCCAAAAAATACTGATTCGTGCTAACAGCCTCTTAAAAAAGCTTAATCGACTCAAAGTCAGATAGTGTGCAATTTATTTTTATTAAAATCATCGTAACCTCTGCCGTAACATTCCCGTTATAAAGTAAAGACAATTAAACGCGAAGATTATGTGCGCAATAGATTTAGATACGCTTTATAGCAATGGAATTTCGAGAAATCAAATGTTCGAAACACAATTACCCAACCCCGTACGGGATAAATACAGGAACTTCTGCGATGCGTTAATAGCGAGATACCCGGATGGCAGGATTGAAAGCCTGATCGGCCTGGCTGCTTATTCGTTAAGGATATTAAAAAACCACCCGGATTCGACGGTTACCCTGGATAATATTTTTAAGTTTAATTAATCAGGTAAGCCAGCAGGAAAGCGATCGAGCTGCCCGCAAATGCGCCGATTAGCACCAGCGTTAACTTGATCCATTGGTTCTTCCTGCGCTTCTCTTCTTCCACCATCCTGATCATTTCATCAGCGATGTCGTCAACCTGCAGGTCGGTCCTTCTGAATAATTGGTTTAAGGTTTTCATTACCACAAACATACCAACAAAAATCACACAATTGCAACCGTATTATTACGGTATTTTTTGATGCAAATAATAGTAATAACACGCAGTTTTTTAATACATAGTTTTCATAGTAACTAATCGTGTTACTTGAAGAATCATTTTGAAGCCCCTCTCAAACTACTTCGTTCCGCTTCCCTTCTCCATTTGGAGAAGGTGGCCGAAGGCCGGATGAGGTGGAGAGGGGTTTGGGGTGAGGTTTCCTCCAAACCACTTTTAACTTAAAGTCGCTTTCGAAAAATTGGATCCTGATCAGGGTTTTCATGCATTCCACTTTGAAGTCAGAACAGCAGCACAGGATATCCAGCTTATTGTCGACAATATCAACAACGGCATACTCGTGGTGTACCGGGCAAGCCTTAAGCCCGATCATAGTTCTTACATGAGATTGAATATCCATTTCTGCAGGGCTATGTGCATACAATAGAATATTCGCCCTAATGTTTTGATCAGCAGGTTTATGACAGGCTAATTACCTTTTCGTTTGGATTGACCCTATTAATATTTCCAATATTGGTTAATTTAATACGTACCTTGACCCGAAACCATTTGAAATCAATAGTTGAATAAATATACCCATCTGTCACCTGCCTTAACCTGTTTTAATCGTTGTTCTGATGGCAAAAACTAATAACGAAAGCCATACTGATATGCAATTTCCTGTTGTTGGCATTGGGGCCTCGGCGGGTGGGTTGGATGCTGTCAAAGTGTTTTTGAAGGCTTTGCCTGCCAAATCGGGTATGGCCTATGTTTTTATACAACATTTAAGCCCCCAGTACGAGAGCGTTTTACCGGAAATACTGGAAAAGATAGCGCCTTTTCCCGTTCAGCAGATCACCGATAATATTCACCTTGAGCCGGATAACCTATATATCATACCCGAAAATAAAATTGTTACTGCCACCGATGGTGTTCTTAAACTCGCACCAATGGACAGTAAGAACAAAAAGACCAATACCATTGATCTCTTCTTTTCCTCGCTGGCGGTAGTCCACCAAAGCTATGCCATAGGCATTGTTCTATCCGGCGCTTTAAGTGACGGGACGCTTGGGCTACAGATGATCAAATCATACGGGGGATTAACATTCGCACAGGACGAAGGTTCGGCGGCGTTTGATAGCATGCCAAAAAGTGCTGCAAAATCAGGTGCGGTTGATTTTATTTTACCGCCCGAGAAGATCGCGGAACATCTGATCACCGTAAACTACCCCTTTCATCATCGGGAGGCAGGGTCCGTTCCACGGCAGGATACCGAAACGTTTAAGCAGATATTGACCGTATTGCGTGTGCGCCGCGGGGTTGATTTTACCTATTATAAACAAAGTACGTTAAAGCGACGGATCATTCGCCGCATGGCACTCAATAAAATTGAACAGCCTGCCGATTACCTCAATTTCCTGCGGGAAACCAAAGGTGAACAGGATGCTTTATACAATGATATGCTGATCTCGGTCACCAATTTTTTCCGTGATCCGCAGAGTTATGATGCTTTATGTGATACGATATTCCCGGCATTGCTTAGCAAAAAAACGAGCAATGAATCGCTGAGAATATGGGTAGCCGGATGTGCCACGGGGGAAGAGGCTTACTCGATGGCGATATGCTTGCAGGAGCATTTGGGCGATAAAGCCTCAGCCATAAAAATACAAATATTCGCCACCGATATTTCCGAAATGGCGATAGCTAAGGCCCGTAATGGCATTTACCGTCAAACCGAAATGGCCGGCGTTTCGTCGTCAAGGCTGCAGCAATTTTTTATTAAGCAGGATGGCAGTTACCAGGTCAGTAAAACCATCCGCGATATGTGCGTTTTCGCGCATCACAATTTGCTAAAGGACCCGCCTTTCTCAAAGATCGACCTGGTGAGCTGCCGCAACGTGATGATCTACCTGGAACCGGTTTTGCAAAAGAGGGCATTGACCACTTTTCACTATTCTCTTAACGAGTATGGCTACCTGATGCTCGGTAAATCCGAAAGCATAGGCAATAGCACGGATATTTTTACCGTTTTTAAAAATGGAGATAAAATATACCAGCGAAAAGGCCCATTAGGCCGTTTTACCAATGTGACTTCGCGCGATACGGAACAAAATTTCCGGGAGATTGATAAAAATACCCAGAAAGAAAGCGCTGTTCAAGACGCATTCAAAATAGCTGATGAGGCCATGCTGGCTAATTTCATGCCGGCCGCGGTGCTGATCAACGACAAATTTGACATCATACAATTCCGTGGATCAACGGAGGCCTGGCTGGTGCCGCCCACAGGAAAGCCAAGTTTTAACATAATAAAAATGGCGCGCGAGGGCCTCGCGTTTGAATTACGTAACCTGCTTCACCTTGCAAAAAAAACAAACCTGCCGGTTCGCAAATTTGGTATATTTTTTAAGGTGAACGATTTGCAGCACTTTGTAAACATACAGGCCATGCTGCTTCCGCAAAGTAACGAAGACCATTATCTTATTGTTTTTCAACCCGCGTCTACTACCGGCATTCAACCCAATATGTTCGATCCCGGGCAAACAAAGGAGCACGCTAATTATAACGCCGGCGAGCTGCGGATCGAGCACCTGGAACGTGAGCTGATACAGACCCGTGCGGATATGCGTGCCGTTACCGATGCCCAGGAAACCGCCAACGAAGAATTGCAAAGCGCCAACGAAGAACTGCTATCAGGCAGTGAAGAATTGCAAAGTTTGAACGAGGAACTGGAAACTTCCAAAGAGGAGCTGCAAAGCACCAACGAGGAGATCATGATCGTCAATAAGGAACTATTGGACAGGAACGACCAGTTGAACAACGCGCGCCAGTATACCGAAGGCATTGTAAATACCATTCGCGATCCATTGCTGATATTGGATGATAACCTGCGTGTGAAACGCGCGACAAGTGGATTTTATACCAGGTTTAAAACTACCGAAAAAGAAACCGAGGGCCATTATTTATATGAGATCAATAACGGCCAGTGGGACATTCCTAAACTGAGGGAATTGCTGGACAAGGTACTACCCGCGAAAAAGGAATTGGAGGATTTTGAAGTAACGCAGGTATTTGATTCGATAGGCAAAAGGATATTGTGTCTTAATGCCAGGCAAATAGAAAACATTAATGGCGAACAGCTTATCCTGCTGGCGATTGAAGATATCACCTACAAGCGCAAGGTAGAGGATGGCCTGGCCGAAGCCGAACGCCTGCTAAGCGAAAGTCGCGACCGGTTAAAATTCGCGGTTGATTCTGCAGGCCTGGGTACCTGGGATTATGATCCACAAACCAAAGAGCTGATACTGGACAAACGTTGCAAAGAAATATTCGGACTTAAATCCCTTATCCATGCGAATTTGGACGCGTTTTTTGAAATGGTTCATCCTGATGATAAGACCATCGCCGAAAAAAAGGTGAATGACACCTTACTTGGCGGCGATACCGGGGAGTTTGACCTGGAGTTCAGGACCGCATCTATAGACGGGCAAATGAAATGGCTGAAAGCCAAAGGCCGTGCTTATTTTGATGATAAAGGTTCAGCGGTCAGGTTTATCGGCACCCTGCTTGATATCACCGTTCAAAAACTAATAGATGAGGCCACACGCGAGCTATTGATCAAAAAGGATGAATTTATCAGCATAGCCAGCCACGAATTAAGGACACCCATCACCAGCCTCAAGGCATCGCTTCAAATGGTACAGCGCACCACCGCTAAAATAGAAGGGATGGAAACGACCGGTAATTTTGTTAATAGGGCGCTAAGGCAGGTAGATAAGCTGACGTTATTAATTAAAGACCTGTTGGATGTAACGCAGATCCAATCCGGCAAATTAGAACTAAAGAAAGCTGAATTCAACCTGGGCGACATGATCAACGAATGTCATGAAGATCTGCAGGCCAATTCAGATAAACACAAACTGATCATAGAAGGCAATACAAACATTACTATTAATGCCGACCGTAACCGCCTGGAGCAAGTAGTGATCAACCTGCTTTCCAACGCCATCAAATATTCACCTGAAGGCGGTGAGGTAATTATTAAAACTGAAAAACTAAAAGAAGGAATAAAGATTTCGATAACGGATTTTGGGATCGGGATTCCCCCAAATAAGATCCCTTTACTTTTCGACCGCTTTTATCGCGTAGAAGAAAAATCTCAACGATATGCCGGCCTGGGCCTGGGTTTATATATTTCTGCAGAGATCATACGCCGGCACAACGGCAATATCAATGTGGAAAGCAAAGAAGGTAAAGGCTCCACGTTTTGGTTTGTGATACCAGTATAAAAATAAAAAGCTGTCATGCTAAACCTCTCGAAGTGAAGCGGGAAAACCTGCTACATCTTTGAATAGTTCAGAATGACAGCCTAAAACTTTTGACAGCGTTATAGCTTACTGCTTGTCCTTATTAAATTTATTAATATTATCCGTTACCTGGTCAATGGTTTGGGTGGCGTATTGCTTCCCTTTTTCCATCCATTCCGGTGCTTTATTGGTCAGATCATCCATAATGGATGTCCCATCTTCTCTTTTCCTGGTAACGTAGTTGATGCCATACGCAACTGCCGCGCCTGCTATCATTAAGGTTAGTAATCTCATCTTTTTTATGTTTATGTATTTATTAAACATAAAAAAGCGAAGAATGTTACATCTTACCTATAGTTCAGGTAATTATTTAATAGATAGTTACGACCTCGCTTAGTAAAACCAAACACCATGTATTGATGTTTAATTCATATTATGGCCGACTACAATATTATTTACACTTCCGCCGATGACAAAACCTATTTGTGGAACGGTAGCAATTTCGATCTGTTGCACAATGAAGATAACGCTGGGCTGATGTACAGCGGCAAAACCTATGAAGATAAAGATGTAACAAAGGCGCTGAAAAAAGCACGCGAAAAAGTCAGGAAAACATTCCCGGAAGACGGCTCACCTAAAATCGACAAGATAGAGATAGCTGTTAACAGTAAGGATGAGACCAAAGGACACTCGAAACACATTACCTCTTAGCCATATCCAATTCAGGCTGATCTTCATTTTTGGATGACTGTTTCTCCCTTTTCATCTGTTCCTCCAAAAACTTCTTCCGCACCACGCTTGATGTTTTATGATCGCCGGTATGGCTCCAGCCTGGAGGCATCACAATGTAAAGGAATTTATTTTTGATACCCGGCGCTTTTGCAACGTCCTTTCCTAAAGCCACGATCTCACCAAAATAAGCATCCAGGAAACTGTTGGTTTTCATAGGCCGTGTAATACCGTATTCAATTGGCACCTTGCGGTCCTCAGGTTGATACGTACCAAAAACCTTATCCCATATGTTCAGCAGGTTGCAAAAATTGGTATCCATATAATTGGGGTTCTTGGCATGATGAACCCGGTGATGAGATGGAGTGAGGATGATCCTGCCCAAAAATCCGAAGCGGGCGTCCTGCACCAAGTTTTCGCCGATGTGAATGAAAGCCCCCCAGGTGCCATCGATAAACATGATCACGAAAAGCATGGCCGGGTTTACACCCAACAGGATACAGATAGTGGTACGGATAATATCAGCATAAGGCGCCTCCAAAAAGAAATGCGCGTAGGTGACAGATAGGTTCATGGCTTCTGGTGCATGATGGGTGGAATGCAGGCACCAGAGTATCCTCACCTTGTGCGCCAAAAAATGATAGATAAAATGCGAAAATTCCCAAACGATATAGCCATAGATGAACCAGTACCAGGTAAACGTAGTTTTAAAAAGCGAGTGCTTTTCAAATAACCCAATGCAAATACCCACCATGGCAAAAGAGATCACCCGGCCAACGAAAGCGTTCAGTACATACGTCCAGAAGGAAATCTTGTAATGAATTACCTTGAACCGTTTATAAAACGCGGCCCTGATCATTTCCAGTACCAGCAAAAAAGGGATAAGAGGCCCTAAAACCGAGGTGATACCCTGGTAGGTCAGTAATTGTTCATAGCGGCCGGAGCGAAGGATAGCAAGTAAATTCCCGAAACCGAAGAAGCCGGTAAACTCGTCCCAAATCGTTTTTAAAAAATGCATCATATCGCTAATATACCTCCTTGCTAATTTATAACGAAAATATCATCCGCTTGAGTATTTGTATTCTTTAATAGCGCTACTAGCCACAATTGATTAGGCGGTAGAAACTGTCTGTCCAAAAATTCGGAATTGCATCCACGGTGTATACAAAAGCATACATCAAAATCAGCCTTTAAATAACCTAATGCCATTTTTTTCGAAATTCAGGGGGTTCAAATCGTGGCATCATATTTAGTATAGATAGGATACAAACATAAACTATCAAACCATGAAAACTTCAACAAAAACAATCGTCATATTAAAATCACTCGATCTTGAATTGAAGTCGATTTTACAACAGGATCTGCAAAATTTTAAAACAGCACAGCAAAGTAAAAATAACCACGCGGCCAGCAAACATCAAATGGCTGCATAAACATAAATCTACATCTACCTATCGAAAAGAAAAAGCGTTCATTGAACGCTTTTTTTGTATGTATAGATGTTATATGTTAGACTACAAAGATTATAATTAGTGTAGCCTAACATCGATTGCACTATTCCCGTGTGTGAAAATATAAATGACAATCGCTACTATTACCAAAAAGACAATCGATAATAATATTTGGTACTTTCTTTTCATTCTTCGATGATAAAAGTGCGTTGCCAGTCTGAGCCTGTCGAAGACTGAAGCCGACAATAACTCTATTTTTAAAAGTCCTCTCCTTTGGGGAGGATTTAGGTGAGGTTATGAGTGGATATAACTTCTTAACTGTTCAATGGTTTCCTCGTGCGTTAGGATAGTTTCAGTCACCAGGTCATTGATCGAGATAATGCCGCAAAGCTCGTCACCTTTAAAAACAGGCAGATAACGGATATTATTCTCGCTCATGATATGCATACAGGTTTCTACCGAGTTTTCGGGTATGATGTGCGGCAGTCCTGTGGTCATAATTTCGCGCACGGTGGTTTCTTCGGATGATTTTCCGCGGAGGATCACCTTACGGGCATAATCCCGTTCGGTAAGCAGGCCGAGGTATCCTTTGCTGTCGGTAACTACTACCGACCCGATATTTTTATCATCCATCAACCTTAATGCATCCAGCACGGTGGTCTCCGCATCAATAGTGATCACACTCGTGCCCTTGCGGGCAAGGATATTCGAAACTTTTTTCATGGCAATAAGAAGTTAATTTTGGTAAAGGGCTTATAATCAAATATACAAAATAGAATTTTAAAAAACAGCAGGATAGGTACAGGATTATTTCAAATTGTTATGTTTATTTTTAATCGCTCCACAAATCACCCATTATGAAAAAAAACATCCTTAGTCTTTTCGTCCTTTTATCTTTCATCATAAATAACGCCTCCGCACAGCAGGAAACCGCCGGCCAATATTTCGCCTCGTTTGACGGCACCAAAATTTATTACGAAGTAAAGGGCGACGGTTACCCAGTTTTGCTGATACATGGTTTTTCGGGCACCAGCCAGGGTTGGAAAAGAGGACAGCTTTATGGCGATCTGCTGAAAGCGGGTTATAGAGTGATCATTATCGATCAGCGGGGCAATGGCCGGTCCGACAAGCCACACACCGATGCCGGCTATGCAAATGATGCAGAGGCAAAGGATATTATCGGTTTAATAACCTCTTTAAATATCAAACAATATGATGTGGTGGGCTATTCCCGCGGCTCCATCATCGCTTCAAGATTATTGGTACTGGACAGCAAACGCCTGAACAAAACTGTAATGGGCGGCATGGGCGATGCCTATACCAATCCTGAATGGCCGCGCCGTGTGCATGCCTACAAGGCGCTGATGGGCGATACCACCCTGCACGATGTGGATGAAATGGTAAAATACATACACAGCCAGCATTTCGACGAACTGGCACTTGCCCTGCAGCAAAAATATCAGCCATCCACCAGTAAGGAAGAACTGGCGAAAGTAAAGACCCCAGTATTGATCATCCGCGGAACGGAAGATAAAGAGAGCGGATCAGAAACCATACTGCAACAGTTTATTCCAGGGTCGAAACTCGCCTACGTGCCTGGTAATCATAATACAGCACAGGGGAATAGCCAATTTTCAGATGCGGTTTTGGTTTTTTTTAAGTAAAAGCCATCTTATTAACAGGATTTTTACGTTTAAAGCTATACACGGCTAAACAAACCGGGCAGGCTGATTGTGTTTTAATCGGAATAAACAATCAGGGATTTGCCTTAAACCGCGATATATAAAAGATGCATAGAGTTATACCACTTATATTATTTTGTTTGATACCCGGTATACTGTTTGCACAAAAAGCCATCGACCCCAATAAGCTAATTGACACTGCAAACAAAAAGGACCTGGTTGATGTTGGCCGGGCGATTTTTCACATCACCCCAAAACCGGTAGAAGAGAAAACGGGGAAGTCGTTTTATTTTTCGGCCTTGCCGCTCTCCTATTCTGTACCCGGCGGAGGCAGGGCCTTGTTTACTACCACCACTGCCGGTTTTTACATGGGCGACCGTGCTACCACCTACTTATCAAGTGTGAGCTTTGCCCCCTATTTTAATTTTAAAGGCCGATATGGTTTGCCTTTCCGCTCGAGCGTATGGACAAAAGATAACGGATGGAACATACAAGGCGATACCCGCTTCCTGGTTTATCCGCAATACACCTGGGGACTGGGCGGTAAGCAACCCGAATCCAATAAAATCACAGTGAACTATGAATACATCCGGTTTTATCAAAGCTTTCTGAAACGTATCACATCTTATTTGTATGCCGGTATCGGCTATAATTTGGATTACTACCTGGATATAGAAACCACCGATCCCAATGCACTCCAAAAATTTACAGGCTACCCTTATGGTATCTCTACGGATAAGAACTCATTCTCATCAGGCCTCACGGTGAATTTATTATACGACACGCGCAATAATGAATTTAATCCTTTACCTGGCTCTTATGTTAATGTGATTTACCGGTTTAACGCACATGCGCTGGGCAGCGATGCCAACTGGCAATCATTATATCTGGATGTGCGCAAATATATCTCCCTGACAAAAACAAAGGAGCAAAACGTGCTGGCCTTTTGGGCATATTACTGGAAAACCTTTGGCCAGGGAATACCATATCTTAACCTGCCAAGTATCGGGTGGGACCCCTATCAGCGTTCGGGCCGCGGGATCCAACAAAACCGTTATCGGGGACCAAGTCTCCTTTATTTCGAAACAGAATATCGCCGGGACATCACTGCCAATGGTTTGCTGGGGTTTGTATTATTCGCCAATATCAATTCGGCTAACGAATTGAACACCCACGAGTTTAGCTACTGGCATCCGGCCGCGGGCACTGGGTTGCGCATAAAATTCAATAAGGGTTCAGGCACTAATATCGCTATCGATTATGGATTCAGCAAAAACTACTCCGGCGTTATATTGGGGCTTGGCGAAGCATTTTAACTAAATCGCCGTAAAACAATTGTTACAGATTTAACAAATATTTCACACTCTGTAAAACAGATATCACATTATATTTGTAGTAGTACTGCACGATAAAATTTTTAGCCTTAACACTATTTTCTAATTAATATTCATCCGCACCTGTACAGCTTTTTTCGGCATTGTTATTATTTAAATTATTAATGTAAATATGAAGCGTGTTTTAGTTTTGGATGACAATCAGGATATTCTCGAGATCGTTCATGAGGCTTTGTCTTATGAGCAGTTTGAGGTAAGGAGCACCAACGAAAGCAAAGAAGTTATGCCTTTGGTGATGGAATTTGAACCTGACTTGGTGATACTTGATTTTCGGGTTGCAGGTGATAACGGCGGCGAGTTGTGCAGGCAGATCAAATCTCATCCTCAATTTAATGATATACCAGTAATTATTTTTTCCGCGTACATCAACCATAAGGAAGATATGTTAGCCTATGGCTGCGACGCGATCATTAATAAACCATTTGATTTAGTGGAGTTAATTGAAAAAGTAAATAATCTTATTTGTTAAATAATGCTGGTTTTCAAAAAAAACCGGCATTCCGTTACCTGTTTGATTACTTCATCCCCTTATTGACGCTTTCGCCATTATTAGTAATATTGTCATTACGATTTAATAATTTTAAATTTTAGTCAACTTTTTCTTAATAGTTATATATTTGTTATTGAAAAGCAACCCAGATCCGCAGACCCCTTAATTGTATGCGATATGATAGTGACAGCAAATGAACATGAAAATACGGAAAAAGAACTTACCAGGAAAACGTCCCATTGCCCCAAATGTAATGCCCAATTGATTCATCGCGTAAAGCGTGGTTTATTATTTAAAACCATATTAAGCTGGATTCCAGTAAAAAGATATCATTGCTATAAATGCAGAAGAAAACATTACGTATGGAGTTAATCATTAATTAATATTCACTGACTTACAATACATAATTTGTTAATGTTATAATTTTATTAATTTTAGTTTTTTTTAATTCAACTTCTTAATTTGAATAATTTGATTTAAAATTGACTACGAAAACTAAAACCATTTCCATTTATTTCTGCCCTAAGTGCGGCAATTCATTTCATTTCCAGTTACATAGGAGCTGGTTTATGAAAAATGTCCTCTTTTTTATTCCTGTAAAAAAATTTTTTTGCGCTAAGTGCAAAAAAACACGCTACATCAACATAAAAAACGCGCCGAAACACATCTATTAAGCACCTGGTAGCGCCATCTCCCGGAAAAATGCAAAGTGTATAAAATTGCAGATTATGTATCTAAAACTGGATACTTAATTTATCGGTTCGTCTTTTTACCTATGGTTAGTACATAAAACTCTTATTATACGCTAGGATTAAGGGTTTATAGTCAAATCGTAGTAAGCGGGGCAGTCATTCGCGTTATGCGAAAAATATATATTATGAATTTAATATGAAATTTTGATGAATTTGGTATAATAATTGTCTAATTATTACCCAATTAAGACGGTTTAATATTATGTACACGATGCAGCGGATTTTAGCGGTGGATGATAACGAAGATATCCTGGAAATACTACGGTTGATACTTGAAGACTACGGCTACGAGGTGGAGACATTAAATGACGGCCACTTCCTTTTTGAAAAAATAAAACAACACAGGCCCGACCTTATCCTGCTGGACATTATGCTCGGTAATATGGATGGTCGTGAGTTGTGCAAGGATGTTAAATCAAAACTTGAAACCAATGATATCCCGGTTATACTGGTATCTGCAAGTCATAATTTAGCCGATCGCTTTAGCTCGGGTGGCGCGCCGGATGATTTCCTGGCAAAACCATTTGACATCAATGATCTGCTTAGTAAAGTTCAGCACAATTTATCAGCGGCCTAAGAGCTTTCCGCTATACCTCCGGGACTTCTTTTTTGTAAGATTTTAAGAACTCCCTAAAATCGCGTTTTACCTGTTTGGCGTAACGCAGAGCATATCTCAACACTTCTTCCTGCCACTCAGTATCTTCACCATAAGTCATTAATTGATCAGCAATTGCTGAACCTTGCCTACCCGAACTCCGCAACTGCGACGAACCTGTTAATACTGCCATATCATCTATCACTTGGTAAATATCCCGGTAGCGGTCCTTTATCAGTTCAAAATTGATATTATCTTCCGTAGGCTGCATGCGCTGTAAAACAAAGCTGTCACCCCTGAATATAGTAGTACCCAACAACGCAACTGATATATTTTGCATACGCTGTTCCACATCTACAACACGTTCGGCTTCTGTAGTCCAATGTGGTTGTTTAATATTTACATAAGGTTGTAGTGAAGATGGCTTTGCCTCTTTCATGTCCAGCAAGAGGTATTTGTTTTTGGTATTGGTACTTTTAAGCAAAAACAAATAACGCTTTACCCCGATGCTGCCTGTACCTGCCAGTCTGAAAACAGAATCCACTACCTCAAAGTTATACGGCCCGTCGCTGCTGGTTTTGATCCATTCGTTGATATGATTGGCAAGCTCCTTTCTCAGGGGCTTTTCCAGTTCAAAATGTTTCTCATGATCAAGTGATAAAAAGAGTTTGTGCTTTTTAGATATCACCCTCTTCTTTAGTAGTTCCTTTTGTTTGCGCTTCTCCGCTTTTTCCAAAAAACTGCAAACTATACCTTTGGCGGTACGGGGGTCGATACTGATCGCTTTCCCTTTGGTGAGTGTCGCGGCATAATTTCTTATAAATAACTGCGCCATCTTCACGGCCCTTTCTTCTTCAATTTCCAGGTTCTCAAATGCGATAAATATACTGGTGACCATACGCACAATTTCCCAGGCGCAGGGGGCAAGCACCGCTTCGTCAAAATCGTTCAAATCAAAATAAACCAGTTTGTTATCTGCTTTATAACTGCCGAAATTCTCCAGGTGCAAGTCGCCGCATATCCATGCAGCTGGCGACGGAGGGAAATGATCAGCTTTACTCAGGTCCTCATAAAACAAATGACATGTGCCCCGGTAAAACCTATAAATATTTTCGGCCATAGCCTCATATTTATGCTTCACCATATCAGGCAGCAAGCCTTCATTAAAATCAACTATCCGTTTGTAAATATCAGGCATACGCTGTGATAAGGAAATTATTAAACACGTTCTAAGCTAACTAAATTCAGCGATAAATGTTTTCCAGCTTACCCTGCTTGTTAAACACGCTGGTCTCAAAACTCAAAGGCGAATCATCGCAGGTAATAATGCTCATCGTCTGGCTGCTTTTGATAAACTGTGAAGGGCTCAGGCCAAACATCTTCACCATCATTTTATGAAAATGGCTGCTGTCGGCAAATCCCGCTTCCAACCCGGCTTCATTGACGGAGCATCCATTCATGATGCGGTTGATGGCAAACCTGATCCTGCTCCACATTAGGTACTGGTATATGGGAATACCCGTTTCGGCTTTAAATAATACCCTCAGCCGACTCTCTGACAAACAAACCACGTCCGCCAGGTATTTTACCGAAATAGCCGACGGATGTTTTTCCCCTATCAATTGCCGGGCCTTCTTTATCCTCTCATCAATTTTGGGTGAATGCGTGCTCCCGCAAAATATTCCCAGAACCCTGGTTATGAAACCGAACAACAGATCGGCATCAGGGTTAAGGATAGCCTGCTGCAAAGCTTTTGGGTCGATATCTTCAAATACATTAACATCAGGCGCATACACATCCAGGTTCTCCATATACTTTGATTTGATCTCTTTGGCAACAGTCGTTTCGCTATCGAGATATATAAGTAACTGCACACTATTATTGGTATCCAGCTGATGGATCACATTTTCGCGGATCACCAGGTTTTTATAAGTTTTCCAATCCCCGTCGTTTATCCGGCATTTAAAATCATCCTGTATGTCCACAATGATCTGCATGGTATTATGGCTATGGATATTAGTGACACAGGACGAAAAGAAAATAGCCGATACGCCATTCCACATATAAAAATTAGTGCGGTAGGGTCTTATTGCGGTCTTCATGCTATCAAATGCAAATCAGATATATTGTACAATTTTTTAAAACTGGTGGGTAATATCTTTACACAAGATAATTATAAAAATAAAACAAACGCCATGCTTGCCAACGAAACCTTAAAAACATTTGTACCTACTGTGAAGCCGCAGGAGGCCAAAGCATTTTACCAAGATGTACTTGAACTTACCCTTGTAAGCGAGGATAGCTATGGGATGAATTTTGACTCGGGCGGCTCATTATTGCGAATAGCAACCGTACCCGAACTAAAACCTCACCCTTTTACTACTTTGGGCTGGGATGTGAAAGACATTGAGGCCGTGATCCATTCACTTACCAGCAAAGGCGTAGTTTTTGAAAAATATGGCTTCTTCCCGCAGGATGACCTTGGTATCTGGACCGCGCCTGATAATACCAAAGTGGCCTGGTTTAAAG
>Ga0207671_10000567_pt1 | contig 49547 bp, 47 predicted proteins | sample KBSC24metaG_FD_184352 | JGI IMG/M metagenome (GOLD analysis project Ga0207671, IMG submission 184352) | Corn rhizosphere microbial communities from Kellogg Biological Station, Michigan, USA - KBS C2-4 metaG (SPAdes) (version 2) | ecosystem: Host-associated > Plants > Roots > Rhizosphere > Soil... | reverse complement strand
CCGCCGCCGAAGCCGCCACCGCCATAACCACCGCCGAAGCCGCCGCCGCCAAAATCGTCGCCGCCGAAGCCGTCGCGCTTGTCCCTGCCGCCGCGCTGCCCGCGCCGCCCACGATCAAAACTCATGCTGGAATAATCTTTCCCGGGTCGCCCAATATCTCTTGGAGAATATACGCCGGGCGCAGCGCACGATCCTCCGGGCGCGAAACAAGACGCGCGCTTGTTGCAGTCATAACGGATTATCCACAGGCCTGCGAGCCATTTCATCGCGGGTTCAGGCCAGCGTATCGCCGCGTGGCATGTTTGCAACGCTCTCCACCCAAAATACTTGGCGAACACGACCGAGTCGGGCAGCTAGGGGCGGTCATGCAGTCCATATCCCACCTCCTCGCCGATCCCGGCGCCTGGGCCGCCCTCGCCACGCTCGTCGTGATGGAGGTGGTGCTCGGCGTCGACAATCTCGTCTTCGTCTCGATCCTCTCGAATCGCCTGCCGCCCGATCAGCAGACGCGGGCCCGGCGAATCGGCATCGGGCTGGCGCTGATCCTGCGCCTCGCGCTGCTCGCGACGATCAGCTGGCTGGTGGGGCTGACCAAGCCCGTGATCGACCTCGGCCTCCACGGCCCCCTCGTCGACGGACATCCCGCCTTCGAGACCGCTTTCTCGCTCCGCGACCTCATCCTGCTCGGCGGCGGCCTGTTCCTGATCTGGAAGGCGACCAAGGAAATCCACCACAACATGGCAGGCGAGGAAGAGGGCCACGGCGCGGAAGGCGCCAAGAGCGGCCTCTCCTTCGGCGCCGCGATCGCGCAGATCATCGCGCTCGACATCGTCTTCTCGATCGATTCGATCCTCACCGCCGTCGGCATGACCAGCGAACTGCCGATCATGATCGCCGCCGTGGTGATCGCCGTGGGCCTGATGATGGTCGCGGCCGATCCGCTCGCCCGCTTCATCGCCAAGAACCCGACGGTGGTGATGCTCGCGCTGGGCTTCCTGCTGATGATCGGCGCGGTGCTGATCGCGGATGCCTTCGGCGTGCACATTCCCAAAGGCTATATCTACGCGGCCATGGCCTTTTCGGGCGGCGTGGAGGCGCTCAACATGGCGGCGCGGAAGCGCAGGACGAAGCGCTGACTCCAGCCTCCGTTCGGCCTGAGCGCAGGCCGAACGGAGGTGGCGCGCGTTCAAAGCATTGAGCGGTTTCGCACTTGCGCCTATGCGCGGCGCATGACCGTGCATTTCCATGAAGAAGACCTGCCCGCGGGCGTATTCGCGCCGGGCACCGCCGTGGCCGTCGACACCGAGACGATGGGGCTGATCACCCCGCGCGACCGGCTGTGCGTCGTCCAGATCTCGGACGGCGGCGGCGACGAGCATCTCGTCCGCTTCGCGCCGGGCAGCGACTATGCCGCGCCCAACCTGCGCGCCGTGCTGGGCGATCCCGATCGGCTGAAGCTCTTCCACTTCGCGCGCTTCGATCTCGCGGCGATCCGCTACTATCTCAACACGGTCGCGGCGCCGGTCTACTGCACCAAGATCGCGAGCCGCCTGATCCGCACCTACACCGATCGCCACGGCCTCAAGGAACTGGTGCGCGAGCTGCTCGGCCAGGAAGTCTCCAAGGTCCAGCAATCGTCCGACTGGGGGGCGCCCGACCTGTCGGACGCGCAGAAGGACTATGCCGCGTCCGACGTCCGCTTCCTCCACCAGATGAAGGAGAAACTGGACGAGCGGCTGATCCGCGAGGGCCGGATGCACCTGGCGCAGGCCTGCTTCGATTTCCTCCCGGCGCGCGCCGAGCTCGATCTCGCCGGCTGGCCGGAAATCGACATCTTCGCCCATGCTTGATGTGTTAGCCTTCGGAAGCGAAAATGCCTGATCCGGTCGCCGGCCCTCTGTCCGACGTCGCCCGCGCCGAACGGCGCAAGCGGCGCATCTGGGCGAAGCCGGGATCGAGCCACGATCGCATCATCGCGGTGGCGCGCATCACGCTGCCGGCCTCGGTGCTGGGGCTGGTGCTGGCGCTCGGCTTCGCGCCGCTCACCTCGGGCCGCGACATCTCCTTCGTGCTGGCCAAGGATCGCGTCGCGGTCGCCAAGGAGCGGATGCGCGTCTCCCAGGCGCTCTATCGCGGCGAGGACGAAAAGGGGCAGCCCTTCTCGCTCACCGCCAAGTCCGCCGTGCAGCAGACCTCGGCCGACCCGATCGTGAAGCTCGACACGCTGGCGGCGAAGATCGCGCTGCAGGGCGGCCCGGCGACGCTGACCGCGCCCAAGGGCACGTACAACATGAACAACGAGCAGGTCGGGCTCGACGGCCCGGTCGCCTTCCGCAGCGCCGATGGCTATGCGCTCGATACGCACGACGTCGACCTCGACATGCAGACGCGCAAGCTCGCCAGCCGCAATCCGGTGACCGGCAAGATGCCGCTCGGCAATTTCAGCGCGGACCACATGACCGCCGATCTGGACGGCAAGATCGTGGTGCTGACCGGCCATGCCCGCTTGCATATCACCCAGCAAAAAGCCACATCGCCGAAATGACCCTTCGTCGTGCAGCGCCGCTCCCGATCCTGGTCCTCGGGGCTCTCCTGGTCGCCGGCGCCGCGCCGGCGCAGCAGGCGCAGCCCGCCCGGCACAACGGCAATGCCCCGGTCGATTTCGATGCGGACCATATGGAGGTCCACGATCTCGAGCATCGCGCCTTCCTGACCGGCAACGTCCGCGCCGTGCAGCAGGACATGACGCTCACCGCCGATCGCGTCACCGCCAACTATACCGGCTCGATGGCGAATAGCGGCCAGAGCGGCGGCGGCAGCCCGCAGGTCCATCGGCTGGACGCGACCGGCCGCGTCGTCGTCACCCGGCCGACCGAGGTCGCGCACGGCGACTATGGCATTTACGACGTCGACAAGCGGCTGGTGACCTTGCTCGGCAAGGTGACACTCGATCGCACCGGTCCCAATGCCAGCACCGTGCGCGGCGGCCGGCTGGTCATCAATCTCGACACCAACCAGGCGACGATGGACGGCGGCGCGGTCGGCGGCAAGGGCTCGACCGGCAAGGGCGGGCGCGTCTCCGGCCGCTTCAGCGTGCCCCAGCACAGCGACAATTCGGCCACGCCCGCCGCCAAGCCGGCCGGCAAATAAGCCTTGCCGTCGCGGCGGGGCTTGATCGCCATGCAGGAAGCCTGCCACATGCGGCCGACACCGGGGCAGCCATGAACGACACGATCCTCTCCTCGCGCGACAGCGCCTCTCCGACGCCGCCGGCGACGCGCGCGCTGTCGATCGTGTCGATCGCCAAGGCCTATGATTCGCGCCCCGTGCTGCAGGATGTCAGCATGGAGGTGGCGCGCGGCGAGGTGGTCGGCCTGCTCGGCCCCAACGGCGCCGGCAAGACGACCTGCTTCTATTCGGTGATGGGGCTGGTGAAGCCGGATGCCGGCCGCATCCTGCTCGACGGCGAGGATATCACCGCTCTGCCCATGTACCGCCGCGCGATCCTCGGCCTGGGCTATCTGCCGCAGGAAACCTCGATCTTCCGGGGGCTCACCGTGGCGCAGAACATTTCCGCCGTTCTGGAGCTGTCCGAGCCCGAGCCCTCACGCCGGGCCGAGCGGCTCGACACGCTGCTCGCCGAATTTCACATCGATCATCTGCGCGACGCCAAGGCGACCGCGCTGTCGGGCGGGGAGCGCCGCCGCTGCGAGATCGCCCGGGCGCTGGCCGGCGATCCGTCGATCATGCTGCTCGACGAGCCGTTCGCCGGCATCGATCCGATTTCGATCAGCGACATCCGCGAACTCGTGCGCGACCTCAAGCGCCGCGACATCGGCGTGCTGATCACCGATCACAATGTCCGCGAGACGCTCGACATCGTCGATCGCGCCTGCATCATCTACGACGGCAAGGTGCTGTTCCAGGGCTCGCCCGCCGCGCTGGTCGCCAATCCCGACGTGCGCCGCCTCTATCTCGGCGAGGGCTTCGAGCTCTAGGGATGGCGGATTCGATCCAACCTCCGTTCGTGCTGAGCGAAGTCGAAGCACAGCCACCGTCGGAGCGTGGCCTTCGACTGCGCTCAGGCCGAACGGAGCTTTGAGCCCGGGCTTCGGGTCATGAGCCTCGCCCCCCGCCTCGACCTGCGGCAATCCCAGTCGCTGGTGATGACACCGCAGCTCCAGCAGGCGATCAAGCTGCTGGCGCTTTCCAACCTCGAGATCGAGGCCTTCATCGCCGAGGAGCTGGAGAAGAATCCGCTGCTGGAGGCGGGCTCCGCCGAGGAGGTGCGCGAAAGCGATCCGGAGGGCGATTTCGACGGCGAGGCACCCGAGCCGACCGACGCGCTCACCGGCCTCAACGGCGGCAGCGAGGATGCTCCGCTCGACGTCGATTATGCGGAGGAGACGTTCCACCACGATTCCCCCTCCGACATGATCGGCGCGGAGGGTGCCGGCGCGCAGGGCATGGACGGCGCCCTCGGGCTGGCCGGCACCGGGGCGGGCGGCGACGGCGGCGACATCCAGGAGACGCTGGCGGGCACCGAAAGCCTCGCCGATCACCTCACGGCGCAGGCTGGCTCCGTGCTTTCGGGCGACGATCTGCTCATCGCCGGCCACATCATCGATGCGCTGGACGAGGCCGGCTATCTCACCCTCCCCTTGCTCGACATCGCCGAGCGGCTGGGCGCGCCCCTCGGCCAGGTCGAGCGCGTTCTGGCCGTCGTCCAGACCTTCGATCCCACCGGAATCGGCGCGCGCGATCTCGCCGAATGCCTCGCTCTGCAGGCGCAGGAGGCGGATCGCTACGATCCCTGCATGCGCAAGCTGATCGCCAATCTCGATCTGCTCGCCCGGGGGGACCTGCCGCGCCTGCGCCGCATCTGCGGCGTCGACGAGGAGGACATGGCCGACATGATCCGCGAACTGCGCGCCTACGATCCCAAGCCCGGCCTGCGATTCGCCCCGTCCGAAACCCAGCCGGTGGTGCCGGACATCTTCGTGGCGCCCACCATCCGCGGCGGCTGGGCGGTCGAGCTCAACAACGCCACCCTGCCCCGCCTGATCGTCAACCGCAGCTATTATGCCGAGCTGGCCGGTGCCGCGCAGGACAAAAGCAGCAAGGCCTGGCTCAACGACAGCCTGCAGAGCGCCAACTGGCTGATGAAGGCGCTCGACCAGCGCGCGCGCACCATCATCAAGGTCTCCTCCGAGATCGTGAAGCAGCAGGAGGCCTTCTTCCGCCAGGGCGTCGAGCATCTGCGGCCGCTGACGCTGCGCACCATCGCCGAGGCCATCGGCATGCACGAATCGACCGTCAGCCGGGTCACGTCGAACAAATATCTCGCCTGCCCGCGCGGGCTGTTCGAGCTGAAATATTTCTTCACCAGCGCGATCCAGTCGGCCGATGGCGGCGAGGCCGCGTCCGCGCAGGCGGTGAAGAGCCACATCGCGAAGCTGATCGGCGAGGAGGCGCCCGACGCCATCCTGTCCGACGATTCGCTGGTCGATCTCCTGCGCGAACGCGGTTTCGACATCGCCCGCCGCACCGTCGCCAAATATCGCGAGGCGCTGGGGCTCGGCTCCTCGGTGCAGCGCCGTCGCCAGAAGAAGCTTGCGGGGTAGAAGGCGCGTCCATCGATCGCGAACAGGGTCAGCTGTTCTTTCGATCGTCGGGATGACGGAGCGACAGACCGATCGGATCGCTCCATAAAAAAAAGGCCGCCCCGAAGGACGGCCTGAAGTTTTAGGAGAGGATGCCTGAAAGGCACGCTCTTTGTGCGCTGCATCATCCGATATTGCAAGTGCGAACGAGCAAGCTCTGATTGCGTTAACAGCAATTGCCGAGTGCAAGACTCGAAAACCACGTTTTCCCTAGCGTCATCGGAGCTCTTGCCGCCCGGGCCCAGCCGCCCCATGTCTCCCCCAACCTGTCACCATCGATAGGTTTTCCCCGCAGGAGACGAGACTCATGGCGCTTTCCCTCTACGACGCGAGCATTCCGCTGTTCATCCGGGGGTTCGACAATCTGTCCGCGATTCTCGAGAAGGGCCGGGCCTTCGCCGATGAGAAGGGGATTCCGCACAGCGAGCTGCTCGAGGCGCGGCTGATCGAGGACATGGCGGCACTGCCCGCGCAGATCCAGCGCTGCAGCGACACCGCCAAGGGCACGGCGGTGCGCGTCGGGCAGGTGGCGAACGTCGCGATGGCCGATACCGAGACCAGCTTCGACGACCTGCAGGCGCGCATCGCGGCGACGGTGGCGTTCCTGAAGGCGGTTCCCGCCGAAAGCTTCGAGGGACGCGAGGACGCGACCGTGACGCTGCAGACGCCGAAGGGCGACGTTCCCTTCGTCGCCAGGGATTATGTGCTCGGCTTCGTGCTGCCGAACTTCTTCTTCCACCTGACGACGGCCTATGCGCTGCTCCGGATGAAGGGCGTGCCGCTCGGCAAGCTCGACTATCTCGGAACCGTCCGGTGACCGAGGGCCGTTGCGGCTGGGCGGGCAGCGACCCGCTGATGCGCACCTATCATGACGAGGAATGGGGCGTGCCCGAGCGTGACGGGCGCGCCCTGTGGGAGAAATTGATGCTCGATGGGTTCCAGGCGGGTCTCGCCTGGATCACCGTGCTCAGGAAGCGCGATGCGTTCCGGGCGGGCTTCGCCGGCTTCGACCCGGAGGTGGTGGCGCGCTTCGGCGAGGCGGAGATCGCGCGGCTGCTCGGCGATCCCGGGATCATCCGCTCGCGCGCCAAGATCGAGGCGACGATCGGCGGGGCACGCGCCTATCTCGCCATGCGCGAGGCCGGCGAGGACTTCGCCGATTATTGCTGGGGCTTCGTCGACGGCCGGCCGCTGCAGGGCGACGGCCACAGCGTCCCCGCCACGACGCCTTTGTCCGAGCGCATCTCCAGGGACTTGAAGAAGCGCGGCTTCAAGTTCGTCGGCCCGACGATCGTCTATGCGTGGATGCAGGCCACCGGGCTGGTCAACGACCACACCCACGACTGCTTCCGGCGGGACGAGGTGGCGGGGCTGGCCTAGCCCTTCTCCCCTCCCTTTCAGGGAGGGGAACCGGATATCATCACCGCATCCGGATCATATCCGCGCTCGCGCACCAGCGCCTGCCACCGCGCCAGCGCGTCGTCATAATAATCGAAGATGCACGGGCAGCAGCCCCGGCCGCAGCACATTTCGGGCGAAGGCCGCTCGGGCGGGCGCGGCAGATCCTCCGCGCCCGGCACCGGATCAGACGTCCAGGTTCGCCACCGAGAGCGCATTCTCCTGGATGAACTCGCGCCGCGGCTCGACCACGTCGCCCATCAGGCGGGTGAAGATCTCGTCGGCCACGTCGGCCTGCGACACCTCGACCTTGAGCAGCGAGCGATTGGCCGGGTCGAGCGTCGTCTCCCACAGCTGCTCGGCATTCATCTCGCCCAGCCCCTTGTAGCGGGCGATGGAGAGGCCCTTGCGGCCCGAGGCGAACACCGCCTCCAGCAATTCGGACGGACGGCCGACCACAATTCCCTTGGGATCGGCAGGCGCCTCGTCCTCCTCGGTGGCGGCCTCCGCTTTCTCCGCCGCCTTGATCGACAGGAGTCGCGACGGCGCGCCATAGGCCTCGGCCTGCTCGGCGGCGAGCGTGTGCAGCTTGCGCGCCTCGGCCGAGTTCAGGAAGGCCGCGTCGATCACATGATGATCGGAGACGCCGCGCCACTTGCGCGAAAGGTGGTAGCCGCCTTCCTCGCTGGCCTCGCCCTTCCACTCGGCCTCCGGATCGATGCGGCCGAGCCATTCCGCCACGATCGGCGCCATCGCCTTGCGGTCAGCCTCCGGCGAGAGCGCCCCGGTCAGCGCCAGCGCCTCGACGATGCCGGGTTCGTAACGGCGCGGCACATAACCCATCAGCGTGCGCATGCGGCGCGCATGATCGATCAGCGCCTGCAGGTCGGCGCCGGTGCGGCGGCCCTCGGCGGTGTCGAGCGCCATGGTCGCGACGCCGGCATCCACCAGATACTGGTCCAGCGCCGCCTGATCCTTGAGATAGACTTCCGAGCGGCCCTTCGCGACCTTGTACAGCGGCGGCTGGGCGATGAAGAGATGCCCGCGCGCGATCAGCTCGGGCATCTGCCGGTAGAAGAAGGTGAGCAGCAGGGTGCGGATGTGGGCGCCGTCCACGTCGGCGTCCGTCATGATGACGATCTTGTGGTAGCGCAGCTTCTCCGCGTTGAAATCGTCGCGCCCGATGCCGCAGCCCAGCGCCTGGATCAGCGTGCCGACCTCCTTGGAGGAGAGCATGCGGTCGAAGCGCGCGCGCTCGACGTTGAGGATCTTGCCCTTGAGCGGGAGGATCGCCTGGTTGTGGCGGTTGCGCCCCTGCTTGGCCGAGCCGCCGGCCGAGTCACCCTCGACGATGAACAGCTCGGACTTGGACGGATCGCGCTCCTGGCAGTCGGCGAGCTTGCCGGGCAGCGAGGCGATGCCCATCACCGACTTGCGGCTCGCCTCGCGCGCCTTGCGGGCGGCTTCGCGGGCGGCGGCGGCATCGATGATCTTCTGGATGATCGTCTTGGCGTGGCCGGGATTCTCCTCCAGCCATTCGGCCAGCTTGTCGGCCATCAGGCTTTCGAGCGGCTGGCGCACCTCGGACGAGACCAGCTTGTCCTTGGTCTGCGAGCTGAACTTGGGATCCGGAAGCTTGACCGAGACGATCGCGGTCAGCCCCTCGCGCATGTCGTCGCCGGTCAGCGTGACCTTCTCGCGCTTCATCGCGCCGGATTTCTCGGCGTAATTGTTGAGCGTGCGGGTCAGCGCCGCGCGGAAGGCGGCGAGGTGGGTGCCGCCATCGCGCTGCGGGATGTTGTTGGTGAAGCAGAGGACCTGCTCGTAATAGCTGTCGTTCCACTCCAGCGCGACATCGATGCCGACATCGTCGCGCTGGCCGTTGATCGCCACCGGATCGGGCATCAGCGGCGTCTTGGTGCGATCGAGATATTTCACGAAGGCGGCGATGCCACCCTCGTAATAGAGCTCGACCTCCTTGCGCTCGGCATGGCGGGCATCGACCAGGAACAGGCGCACGCCCGAATTCAGGAACGCCAGCTCGCGGTAGCGATGCTCCAGCTTCTCGAAATCGAACTCGGTGATCTTGAAGGTCTCGGCACTGGGCAGGAAGGTGACGCGGGTGCCGCGCTTCCCCGCATCGACCTGGCCGACCACCTTGAGCGGGGCGACCGCATCGCCGCGCGCGAAGCGCATGTAATGCTCCTCGCCGTCGCGCCAGATGGTGAGATCGAGGAAGTCGCTGAGCGCGTTCACCACCGACACGCCGACGCCGTGCAGGCCGCCGGACACCTTGTAGGCGTTGCTGTCGCTGGTGTTGTCGAACTTTCCGCCGGCGTGGAGCTGGGTCATGATGACCTCGGCCGCCGACACGCCCTCCTCGGGGTGAATGCCGGTCGGGATGCCGCGGCCATTGTCCTCGACCGAAACCGAGCCGTCCGGGTTCAGCTGGATGATCACCCGGTCGCAATGGCCGGCCAGCGCCTCGTCGATGGCATTGTCCGAAACCTCGAACACCATGTGGTGAAGGCCGGATCCGTCATCGGTGTCGCCGATATACATTCCCGGGCGCTTGCGGACCGCGTCGAGGCCCTTCAGCACCTTGATCGAGGAAGCGCCGTAGTCGTTCGTTTCAGGGGTATCGCTCATGCCGATCATATAGGCACGAGACACGCGAAACTAAAGAGAAATGCGGCTTTCGCCGGCCTAGCGCCCGAGCATGTCCTTCAGCCGCAGCGGCTTCAGCGAGACGAAGATGAAGGGCTTGCGATCGGTGTCCAGCGTGATGTCGAGCGAGGACAGCCCGCAGGGCACCTCACGCCCCGCCATGGCCGACACGGCGGCGCAGGTATGGGCATGGACGCGCCCGACGGGCAGGGCGAGGATCGACACGAAGATCGCACCGGCGAGGGCCAACGTGGCCAGGACATCCCGGCGAACGGTACGGCGGCGATCGGACGACGGGCGGCGCGTGCGCATGGGTGGATCCGGCTGGTGGAGGCACGCGCATGGTAACCGCAAGCGCCGGACTTGACAATTTGGAACAAATAGTGAACATGGCGCCAGTGAACGGATCGTGAGGGATGTGCCCCCTATGCCTGCTGTTCCCGATACCCGCCTCTATCTCTTCGCGATGCTGCCCGACGATGTCGGCGGCCATCTCGCCGTGTCGAACGATATCGAGCCGGCATTGCCGGGGCTCAGGCTGGTCTCGGCGGCGCGGCGGCACATCACCCTGGCCAATCTCTCGATGAGCGACGCCCCGGAGGATTATTGCATCCAGCTGGCGCATTGGGTGATGGCGACGGTGCCGCCCTTCGCCTTCCGCGTGGTGTTCGACCAGTGCGTCGCCAGCGCGCGGAGCACCTTGCTCAAGGCGAGCCGGCCGCTGGTCGGCGCGCTGGAGGCCCAGGCGCACATGCTCGGCATGCTGCGCCATTACGGGCTCGATCTGCCGGGCAAGGCCGCCCCGGTGCCGCACGTGACGCTCGGCTACGGCCATCGCGACACGGGCCGCGTCCAGCCGATCGACGGGATCAGCTGGCTGGTCGACGAACTGGTGCTGGTGCGCAGCTGGCATGGCCGGACGTGGCATGAGGAGCTCGGCCGCTGGCGGCTGCCGGTGCGGCGGAGGGAAGCGGCTTAGGTCCCCGGGCAGGTCATATGTCCGCCTCTGCACCCCGTTCGTCCTGAGCGAAGTCGAAGGACGGGCTGCGAGCGCTGCGTCTGTGGCCTGTCCTTCGACTTCGCTCAGGGCGAACGGGATAGGGGCGATCCCCTTGAATGCGTGGCTCCCCGAACACCGTTCGGGCTGAGCCTGTCGAAGCCCTGTCCTTCCCCTTTACGTGGTGAGAAGAAGGACGGTCCTTCGACAGGCTCAGGACGAACGGATTGTCGCCGGCTCCGCTTCCCGAACACGCCCCGCTTACTGGAACTCGCTCGCCCGGCGCCCCAGCAAGGTCACCTCCACCCGCCGGTTGAGGCGCATCCCCTCCGTCGTGGCGTTGGTCGCGACCGGATCATTCTCGCCATGGCCGCGCACCCGGAAGCGGGCCTCGGTCACGCCCATCTGGTCGAAGGCGTCGCGCACGCTGCCGGCGCGCCGCTCGGACAGGTCCTGGTTGTGCGCATCGCTGCCACGCGAATCCGTATAGCCGTCGATCGCGACGCGCACGCCCGGATTGCCGCGCAGATAGCCGGCAAGCGCCTGCAGCTTGTCGAGGGCATGCGGGCGGAGCACCGCGCTGTCGGTCTGGAACAGCACGTCCTCCTGCAAGGTCATGCGCGCGCCTTCGGGCGTGTCGCGGAAATGATAGCCTCGCATCGCGCCGCGATCCCAGGGGATCGGCCGCCCGGCCGAGACATAGGGCGGCGGCGAGGCCGGCCCGGCATCGACGACCGCCCAGTCGAAGCGCCGGCGATCGGGCACCGCCTCGGCGAAGGCCCGGTTCGCCTCGCGGGCCTCGCGCGGCGTGATGAAGCCGTCATGGCGCATATCGAAGTTGCGCAGCACGAAGGCCCGCCCACGCGGCGTGTCCCGCAACTCGGGGAACAGCATCCGGACGCCCGGGCCGCGCAGATCGTAGACGCGCGCATCGCCCGCCCGGCCGCCGGCCCAGTCCCAATGGCCGGGCACCCAGCGGGCCTGCGCGGATGCCGCGCCCGCGCCCAGCGTAACGGCCATCGCCGCAATGAAAGCATAGCTCCTGTTCATGTCGCACTCCTCCTCGGCCCCCGTGGAGAAGACGTGCCCCAGCCGGCTTGAACGGCGGGTGACCGCGCCCGAAAGCCGCCGTTCAGGCGACGCGGCGGATTTTCCGCCAGAGCCCGCCATCGGCCAGGATCTCCCGCGCCGCATTATGGCCCGGCGCGCCGGTGACCCCGCCGCCCGGATGCGTGCCCGCGCCGCACATGTAGAGCCCCTTCAACGGCCCGCGATAGGCGCCGTGGCCCAGGATCGGCCGCGCCGACCAGAGCTGGTCGAGACTCATATTGCCATGCATGATGTCGCCGCCAGCCAGCCCGAACTTGCGCTCCAGATCGAGCGGCGAATGGATCTGGCGGGCGATCACCGAGGCCTTGAAGCCCGGCGCCCACTTCTCGACCGTATCGACGATCAGGTCGGCGGCTTCATCCCGCGCATCGTCCCACGAGCGGCCATCGGGCAGCTCCGGCGCGAATTGCTGGCAGAACAGGCTGGCGACATGCTGGCCGGCCGGCGCGAGGCTGTCGTCCACCGTCGAGGGGATCAGCATCTCGACGATCGGCGCCTTGGACATGCCGCCTTGCTTCGCGTCGGTATAGGCGCGGTCCATGTAATCGAGCGTCGGCGCGATGATGATGCCGGACTGGTGGTGCTCCCCCGGCTCCGGCAGGCAGGTGAAGCGCGGCAGCGCGCTGAGCGCGACATTCATCCGGAACGTGCCGGAGCCGACCTTGAAGCCCTTCACCCGGCGACGGAATTCCGGCGCCAGATCGTCCGCCTTGATCAGCCGGTCATAGAGCAGGCGCGGGCCGACGTTGGAGACAACGGCCTGGCCGAACACCTCTGCCCCGCCTTCGAGCCGCACGCCCACGGCGCGCCCGCCGTCCACCAGCACCCGCTCGACCGGCGCCTCGACGCTGATCTCGACGCCGGCTTCCTCGCAGGCCTGGCGCATCGCCTGGGTGATCGCGCCCATGCCGCCGATGGCGTGGCCCCAGGCCCCCTTCTTGCCGTTCACCTCGCCGAAGACGTGGTGGAGCAGCACATAGGCCGATCCCGGCGTGTCGGGCGAGGCGAAGTTGCCGACCACCGCGTCGAAGCCGAAGGCCGCCTTCACCGCCTCGCTTTCGAACCATCCGTCGAGGAAGGTGCGGGCGGACTTGGTGAAGAGATCGAGCACGTCGCGCTGCTGGGCGAGGCTGAGCCTCGACAGGCCCCGGCCCTGCTTCGCCGCCGCGATCAAAGTGGCGAGGCCGTCGCCGACGTTGGGCGGGGATTTCAGCGCCAGATCGCGCAGCACGTCGGCCACGACATCGAGCGTCTCGTAATAAGCCGGCAGCGTGTCCGCGTCGCGATCGGAGAATTTGCGGAACTCGGCCTGCGTCCGCTCCAGCCCGCCGCCGAGCTTAAGGTAGCGCCCATCGTCCTGCGGCAGGAAGTTGGAGATCGGCCGCTCGACGATGCGCAGGCCGCGCTCGGCGAGCTTCATGTCGCGAATCACCTTGGGCTGGAGCAGGCTGACCGTGTAGCTCGCCACTGAGTTGCGGAAGCCGGGATGGAATTCCTCCGTCACCGCCGCGCCGCCGACGATGGCCCGCCGCTCCAGCACCCGCACCGACTTGCCGGCCCGCGCGAGATAGAAAGCGCAGACGAGGCCGTTATGCCCACCGCCGATGATCACCGCGTCGTAGCGCTTGCCGTTCATGCTTCTCGACTCCCATCCCCTTCCGTTCGCCCTGAGCTTGTCGAAGGGCCGCCCTTCCTCTTCACAGACGCGAGAAGGAAGGACAGGGCTTCGACAGGCTCAGCTCGAACGGGTCTTCTGTTTCGTTCAAATGCTTCTGGGCCTCCGCGCCCACCCCGGCGGCGGCGCGCGGTGCTGGCGCGCCTCGGGGATGGCCTGGCGGATCTTGCGGCAGAAATTGCGCAGCGCCACCTCCTGCTCGGACAGCGGGCCGACGGTGAAGCTGTGTGAGGCCATGCCGTCCTGCACGCGCTCGATCAGCACGGTGTCCTCGGCATTGACCTGCCGGTTGATCCGCCAGTTGCAATAGCGCGCCGCCTTCATCTCCCGGCGCTCGTCGGGCAGGCAGTAAGCGATCTCGCGGATCAGGCATTCGGTCGGCGAGACCGGCAGCCACTGCATGAAATCCACCTGGTCGGGATAGATGTCGAAGGCGATGTTCGGCCAGAGCTTGAAATAGGTCCACAGCCGCTGGCGATCGGCGGGCAGGTGCGGCACCTCGGGCAGGAAATGCTGGTAGGCGCGCTCGGACGGGTTGGCCGACGGCCGGTCGACGATCGGCCCCCACATCTTGTCGACATGGGCGCTGGCCTCGACGCCATAGCCGTTGCCCATGAGCCGCTTGAGACCGGGATGCGCCACCGCGATGTGCAGGCCGTCCGAATAATTGTCGCCGACATTCTTCCAGTTCACCCGGCGCGGGCGCAGGGTCACCCGGCCGAAGGCGCGCAGATCCTCGAAGCGATAGGGCTCCACCTCCGCCTCGTAGGGCGCCATCATCCGCGCGACCGATGGCCCGCCATCATCCTCCAGCCGCACGAAGACGAAGCCCCGCCACACCTCCAGATCGACCCGCGCCAGCCCGTGATCGGCCATGTCCAGCGCATAGGTCTCGCGCATCGGCACGCCGGTGAGGCGGCCGTCGAGATCGTAGGTCCAGGCGTGATAGGGGCAGACCAGCTTCCTGGCGCAGCCCGACGGCCCATCGAGCAGGCGCGCGCCACGGTGCCGGCAGACGTTGGTGAAGGCGTTGAGCGCGCCATCCCTGCCCCGCACCACCGCCACGCTCTCGCCGACATAATCGAGCGTGTGGAAGTCCCCGGCATGGGGAATGTCGCTGACGTGGCAGACCACCTGCCAGGATGGGCGAATGACGCGGGCGACCTCGGCCTCGAAGAAATCCGGGTCCGCATAGGTCCAGGCCGGCAGGCTCCAGCCCTCGTCCGGATCGTTCGCGATGTGGGTCGCAGGCTCGGCCATCCCGCCCTCCAAGTTGCTGCACGACCGTACAACAAGCTCCGCAGGATGCAAGGGGGGCTCAGCGATCCCGCCAGTATGCGAATGCCTCGCTCTGCAATTCATCCACGAACGCCCGTGCCTTGGGGCCCTCCCAGGGCCCGTCATAGTCGCGCAGGAAGGCGGCGCCGCCGACCCACCAGCCCTGCCCCGGCAGCCCGTCCGATTCGCGCACGACGAGCACCGCGAGCTCGGGCTCGCCGGCGATGCGGCCGGCCTCGTCGATCACGTCGAGCGTCTTGCACAGGGCCCGCATCTTGGGGCGGGTGAAGCGATGGCCGAGCTGGGCCAGCGCGGCCGAATAGCTGATGGATTCGCCGGCGCGCGCCGCCTCGATCAGCAGGGCGCGCACACGCGGCACGTCGGCGATGGCATCGGTCATAGGGCGGGCGACCAGCCGGGTGGCGCAAGGGTGAAGCCGGAAAAGTCGAAGCCCGGCGAGACGATGCAGGAGACCAGCGCCCACGCGCCCGTCGTTTCGCCCATCGTTTCGGTGGCCTGCCAATGGTGTGGCGGAACGAGGATCTGGGGATGCTGGCCGGCCAGCACGTCGCCGCCGAGCGCCCGCTCCGTGATCGGTCCGGCATCGTCCGGCGCGGTCAGCAGGCGCAGGGGGGCGCCGGAATGCCACAGCCAGAGCTCCGCCGCATCGACCCTGTGCCAATGCGAGCGCTGGCCCGCTTCGAGCAGGAAGTGGATCGCCGTGGCGGTGGCGCGGTCGCCGGGCCGGGCGTCCGCCCGCCAGGTCTCGCGATACCAGCCGCCTTCGGGATGAGGTTCGAGCCTCAGCCGCTCGATGATCGCCCGCGCTTCGTCCATCCGGACAATGTCGGCGGGCGGATCGGCCGTGGCAAGAGGCGGGCGCGCCGTTCAGCGCGTGCCCGCGAGCCAGCCGATCAGCACATCGGCGACGATGCCCGGCAGACCGAGGCCGAGGATGGTCAGCAGCACCAGAGCGACGCGAACGAGGCCGGCATCGGTGCCGGACCAGTCGGCGAAGCCCTGGCAGACGCCGAGCCACAGGCCCCGGCGCCGGTCGATCACGAAACGGTTGGACATGACGGGTCTCCGCCTGGCGGCTGTCAGAGGTGGAACAGAGCGGCGCTGGCGCCCTGCGCGGGCAGGACGGCGGCGGCGACCAGAATGGCCGAGCAGACCATCGCACCGGCGGCCGAGACGAACGCTTCGCGGACGGACGAGAGGGTGAAGGCGAACATCGTAAATCTCCGTTTTTTCAAGATCCGCCGGTGATCGGCGTGATGCCCTCTCGTTTGCAGAGGCCGTGCCAAGTTCGGGAAATGGCGGATTTCCGGGATTCTCTTCACGACATTGCCTGTACGTCGAAAGAATTTCACCAAGCAGTAGGGCAGGATGCCAATCCTCAGCGCAATTTTCGGTGATTGGACACTCCTGCGCTCCCTCCCTCGCGAAACGGTGAGGAGCTGGGCTCCTGCCCGCGCAGGAGCGACGGCCATCAAGTAAGATGGCCAAGCCCGCCGCCATTGGCCAAAGCCCCCACCGCCCCTATGTTGCCGCCCATGCCACCCGATCTGCCGGGCGGGACGCAGGTGAGCCGGGAAGCCGGCTTCGCCCTGCTCCGCCGCTTCCTGCCCTATCTCTGGCCCGCCGGCGAACCGATGCTGCGGCTGCGCGTCGTCGCCTCGCTGCTGCTCATCGTCGCGTCCACCGCCGTCCAGTTCGTCGCCCTGCCCTTCGCCTTCCAGGGCGCGATCGACGGCATGGGCCATGCGCGCGTCACGCCCGTCTCGCTGATCTACCTCCTGGTGATCGGCTATGCCGCCGCCCGCTTCTCAGGCACGCTGTTCGACAATCTGCGCAACGCCGTGTTCGAGCGGGTGGGGCAGGATGCCACCCGCCGGCTGGCGGCCACGGTGTTCCGCCACCTGCACCGGCTCTCCCTGCGCTTCCATCTCCAGCGGCGCACCGGCGCGGTCACCAAGGTGGTCGAGCGCGGCACCAAGAGCATCGACACGATGCTCTACTTCATGCTGTTCAACATCGCGCCGACCGTCCTGCAGCTGGCGATCGTGCTCGGCATCTTTCTGACCAAGTTCGGCGGCACGCTGGTGGCAACGACGCTGGTGATGGTAGGCGGCTACATCTGGTTCACCCGCGCCGTGACCGACTGGCGATCGAGCCTGCGCGCCCGGATGAACGATCTCGACACCGGCGCCGTCGCGCATGCGGTGGATTCGCTGCTCAATTACGAGACGGTGAAGTATTTCAACGCCGAGGAGCGCGAGGCGAAGCGCTACGAAAAGGGCATGATCGCCTATGCCGACGCGGCGACGCGCTCAGAGAATTCGCTCGCCTGGCTCAATATCGGGCAGGCGCTGATCACCAACGCGATGCTCGCCTTCGGCCTGGCCTATGTGGTCTGGGGCTGGAGCCAGGGGCGCTTCACCGCCGGCCAGATGGCGTTCGTGCAGATCCAGCTGACCCAGCTGTTCCGCCCGCTCGACATGCTGGGCATGGTCTATCGCACCATCCGGCAGGGGCTGATCGACATGGCCGCGATGTTCGACCTGATCGACACCGCCGCCGAGGTGGTGGACGCGCCCGGCGCGACGCCGCTGGCCGTCACCGGCGGCCATGTCCGCTTCGAGGACGTGCGCTTCGCCTATGAAGGCGAGCGGCCCATCCTCAAGGGCATCGACATCGACGTGCCGGCGGGCACCACGCTCGCCATCGTCGGCCCGTCGGGCGCCGGCAAGTCGACGATCGCGCGATTGCTCTACCGCTTCTACGATCTGAGCGGCGGCCGCATCACCATCGACGGACAGGACATCGCGCACGTCACCCAGCAGTCGCTGCGCGCCGCCATCGGCATCGTCCCCCAGGATACGGTGCTGTTCAACGACACGATCGGCTACAATATCGGCTATGGCCGCGCCGGCGCGTCGGGCGAGGATATCCGGGCCGCCGCCCGGGGCGCCGCGATCGACCGGTTCATCGACAGCCTGCCGCAGGGCTATGACTCCGAAGTCGGCGAGCGCGGCCTCAAGCTGTCGGGCGGCGAGAAGCAGCGCGTCGCGATCGCCCGCACCCTGCTCAAGGACCCGCCGATCCTGATCCTCGACGAGGCGACCAGCGCGCTCGACAGCCGCACCGAGGCCGAGATCCTCGATACGCTCGGCGCCGTCTCGGCGCGCCGCACCACCATCACCATCGCCCACCGCCTCTCGACGATCGTGGAGGCCGACCAGATCGTGGTGCTGGAGGCCGGCCGGGTCGTCGAGCGCGGCACCCATGCCGGGCTGATGGCGAAGGGCGGCCTCTATGCCGAGATGTGGGCGCGCCAGGCGGCCGAGCGCGAGGCCGGCGAGGCGCTCGCCGCCGAGTGAGGGCACGACCGGTCAAGCGATCCTATCACGTCCTTTCCCGCCTTCGCGGGAGAGGGGTTGGGTGAAGGTCTTCTTCTTCGGCGCTCACGAATCCGTCGAAAAAGAAGACCCTCATCCTCCCCATCGCTGCGCGACGGGTCCCCTCCTTCTCCCGTGAAGGCGGGAGAAGGCCTTGCAGGCATATTCCCCGGCGCCGCTTGATCGCGGCGCCAACGGGTGTAGCATCCCTGTAAAACAGCGGGAGGGGATGCTGTGGCGGTATCGACGACGTTCGCGGGCCTGCTGGCGCTGCTCCAGGTCGCATCGGCGCCGCCGGCCACCGCGCCGGCCCCGCCCGCGCCCGATCCCGCCGCCTTGCCCTCGCCGCTCCCGGTCGATTCCAGCACGGTGCCCGGCACGCCGGCCAGCACCGCCGTGAAGCTGCGGGAGGTCGATACCCGCATGACCGTGCCGGTGCTGATCAACGGCAAGGGGCCGTTCCGCTTCATCGTCGACAGCGGCGCCACCCGCACCGTCATCTCCAGCACGCTCGCCGCCCAGCTCGGCCTGCCCTCGGCCGGCACGGTGCCGCTCCACAGCGTCGGCGGCGAGAGCGACGTGCCCGCCGTCCACATCGATTCGCTCTATGTCGGCGCGCTCCCCGCCAAGGAGATCGTCGCGCCGATGCTCGACGAGGCCAATCTCGGCGGCCTCGGCATCCTCGGCATCGACACGCTGAAGGGCAAGAAGGTGGTGATCGACATGATGCATCACGCAATGTCGGTCGAGCCCGCCGACAAATACACCCCGCCGGCCGCGGACGGCGAGATCATCGTCACGGCGCGCAGCCGCTTCGGCCAGCTGGTGCTGGCGGATGCGGACGCCGCCGGGCAGAAGATCTACGCCATCGTCGATACCGGCAGCATGGTGACGCTGGGCAACCTGACCCTGCGGGACAAGCTGGTCCGCCGCAAGCGCGCCACGCCCCAGCTGGTCCCGATCACCGACGTTACCGGGCGGAAGATCATGGCCTCCTACGCGCCGATCAGCGACCTGCGGATCGGCAACTTCCACATGCAGAACGTCGTGATCGCCTTCGACGACGCCCATGCCTTCGAACGCTTCGGCCTGGCGACGAAGCCGGCGATGCTGCTCGGCATGGATATCATGCAGGGCTTCGATCGGGTGTCGATCGACTTTGCGCGGCGCAAGGTCCGCCTGCTCAAACGCGGCGAGAGCGACGGCTATTCGGTGGTCGTGAACCCGCTCAAGCCGTAGACTGCATCGCCATTCAAAATCCTCCCCGCCAAGGGGAGGATTTCGTCCGCGCGACGTCTGAATGTCGATGCAGCCTGGCGCCTAGATCGCCCACTGGGCCAGCCAGTCGGCCAGCCCCTGCGGGGTCATGTGGCGCGCATCGGCGAGCGCGAAGAGCTTGTCGCGGTTGAGCAGCCGGTCGCGCACAGGATCGACCGCGAGGATCGCCGGCACGCCGTCGAGCCGCCCGGTGATGCCGTAATGCGCGGCGATCGCGCCATTCTTGTCGAAGCGGCCGATATCCACCTTGGCGACGACGAAATGCCTGGCGACGAAGGGCTGGAGCGCGGGCAGTTCCATGATGCCGGCCAGCACCCGGCAATCGAGGCACCAATTGCCGCCGAGATCGATCAGCAGCCGCTTGTGCTCGCGCTTCGCCTGCGCGCGCGCCTTGGCGACGACGGCCTGGGCGTCGGCCTGCTCGTCATAGGGGAAGGGCAATGGCTGCGGCAGGTCGTTCACCGTCGCGACGGGCACGCGGGGCGCCTGCGGGGCGGCGGTGGCGGGGCTCGCCAGCACGGCGAGGGCGAGAAGCGGAAGCGCGAGCGACTTGATCATGCGCGGCAATCTAGGGCCGCCCCGGCATGTCCGCCAGCATCGCTTCGCTTGGGCGCGATCAAGCGCCACTTGGCGGGTGACGGCGGCGGCGGCGCACGCTAACCGGGCCGCGATGCCCGCCGATCCCCTCGACGTCCTCAAGACCACCTTCGGCTTCCCCGCCTTCCGCGGCGTGCAGGAGCAGGTGGTCTCGCGGGTGCTGGCCGGCGACGGCACGCTGGCGGTGATGCCGACCGGCGCGGGCAAGTCGCTCTGCTACCAGCTGCCGGCGCTGGTGCGGCACGGCACGGCGGTGGTGATCTCGCCGCTGATCGCGCTGATGCATGACCAGGTGCGCTCGGCCGAGGCCTTCGGCATCCGCGCGGCCACCCTCACCTCGGCCGATTCGGATCGCGACGAGACGATGCGCCGCTTCCGCGAGGGCGCGCTCGATCTGCTCTACGTGGCGCCGGAGCGCGCGTCGAACCCCGGCTTCCGCGATCTGCTGCGCACCACCGGCCTGTCGCTGTTCGCGATCGACGAGGCGCATTGCGTCAGCGAATGGGGGCATGACTTCCGCCCCGATTACCGCCTGCTCCGCCCGCTGCTCGACGCCTTCCCGGATGTGCCGCGCCTCGCGCTCACCGCGACGGCCGACGAGCATACCCGCGCGGACATCCTCCAGCAGCTCGGCCTGCCGGACGACGGACTGATCGTCGCGGGGTTCGACCGGCCCAACATCCAGTATCGCATCAGCCCCCGCGACGGGCTCGCCCAGCAGCTCAAGGCCTTCATCGCCGAGCAGGAGGGCGCCGGCATCGTCTACGCCCCGACGCGCGACGCCACCGAGCGGCTCGCCGCGCAGATCGCCGAGGCTGGGCGGCCGACGCGCGCCTATCACGCCGGGCTCGATCCCGCCGTGCGCGCGAAGAACCAGCGCGACTTCGTGGCGAGCGAGGACATGGTGATGGTCGCCACGATCGCCTTCGGCATGGGCATCGACAAGCCCGACGTCCGCTTCGTCGCCCATGCCGGCCTGCCGAAATCGATCGAGGCTTATTATCAGGAGACCGGCCGCGCCGGGCGCGACGGCGATCCGGCGGTCGCCCAGCTCTTCTGGGGCGCGGAGGATTTCGCGCGGGCGCGCAAGCGGCTGGGCGAGGTGGACGATGCCCGCGTCGCCGGCGAGCGGGCGCGGCTCAACGCGCTGGCCCAGCTGGTCGAGACGAGCGAGTGCCGGCGCGCGATCCTGCTGCGCCATTTCGGCGAGCATCCTGCGGAACGCTGCGGCAATTGCGACAATTGCCTGTCCCCGCCCGCCACGGTGGACGTGTCGACGGTCGCGCGGAAACTGCTGTCCGCCGCCTTCCGGACCGAGATGCGCTTCGGTGTCGGCCATCTCGTCGACGTGCTGGCGGGGCGCGACACCGACAAGGTGATCTCCAACGGCCACAACCGCCTCTCCGTCTTCGGCATCGCCGACGAGGAGGAGTTGAAGCTGGTCCGCCCGGTGGCGCGCGTGCTGATCGCGCGCGATGCGCTGCGCGCCGACGATTATGGCGGCCTCTCCTTCGGGCCATCGGCCCGGCCGATCCTGAAGGGCGAGGAATCGGTCGGCCTCGTCGTCCAGCCCAAGCGCGAGCGGCGGCGCAAGCGGACGGAGCAGCAGGAGTATCCGCACGATCCGCTGTTCGAGGCGCTGCGTGCGAAGCGCCGCGAGATCGCCAAGGAGCGCGGCGTGCCGCCCTACGTGATCTTCCACGATTCGACGCTGCGCGAGATGGCCGGGCTGCACCCGACGACGCTCGCCGGCCTGGCGCAGGTCACCGGCGTCGGCGAGGCCAAGCGCGAGGCCTATGGCGATGCGTTCCTGGAGGTGCTGCGAAACTGGCGGGGGTAGAGGCCTCGCGTCCGTCACCCGAAGCTCCCTAACTCCGTTCGTCCTGAGCGAAGTCGAAGGACGTGCCCCAAGCGCTGCGTTTGCAGCCCGTCCTTCGACAGGCTCAGGACGAACGGGGTCAGGGGATCGCCATACGGTCTTGAGGGTTCCCCTCGCCCCCGATCAGGCATAAGCCCCCATCCGCACGCCACCCCGGCGCGCGCAGCATGACGAGGTGCCCATGGCCAAGTGGCTCGACGAGACGATCGCGGTCTCCCCGCAGATCAGCGTGGCGGAGATTGCGGAGGCCAGGGAGAACGGCATCCGCATGATCGTCAACAACCGCCCCGACGGCGAGCAGCCCGGCCAGCCCACCGCCGCCGAGATCGGCGAAGCGGCCAAGGCGGCGGGCCTCGGCTACGTCCATATCCCGGTCGACCATGCGGGCTTCTCGATGGAGCAGGTCGAGGCGATGACGGCGGCGCTGGCCGAGCCCGGCCCGGTGCTGGCCTATTGCCGCTCCGGCACGCGATCGACCTTCCTGTGGGCGCTGGCGCGCGGCGCGGCGGGCGACGAGCCGGCCGAGATCGCGGCCAAGGCGGCCAATGCCGGCTACGACGTCGCGCCGCTGCTGCCGATGATCGAGAGCCTGCGCCCGAAGGGCTGATCGCTCAGCGCGTCGCGCCCGGCGTCCACAGGATGTCGCGCGCGCCGCCGCCGTTGATCACGCGGCAGAGCGTGAAAAGGTGATCCGACAGGCGGTTCAGATAGGTGAGCGCCAGCGGATTGAGGCGGGCGCCCGCCCCCGCCGCGACCGCCGCGCGCTCGGCCCGGCGCACGATCGCGCGGGCGAGGTGGAGATGCGCCGCCGCCGGCTCGCCGCCCGGCAGGATGAAGCTGGTGAGCGGGCTGAGCGTCGCGTTCATCGCATCGATCTCGCCTTCCAGCCGGTCGATCTGGCCCTGGACGATGCGCAGCGCCATGCCGGTGGGCGCGAAATCCTCGCCCGGCGTGGCGAGATCGGCGCCGAGATCGAACAATTCGTTCTGCACCCGGCCCAGCATCGCCGCCGCCTCGCTCTCCGCCGGCAGGTGGAGCAATGCGATGCCGATCGCGGAGTTCGCCTCGTCCACCTCGCCGATCGCGGCGATGCGCGGATCGTGCTTGGGCGCGCGCGATCCGTCGACGAGGCCGGTCTCGCCCGCATCACCGGTGCGGGTGTAGATCTTGTTGAGCTTGACCATCAGCCGGCGTGCGGATGCGCGAGCAGCAGGAGCAGCACCGCCGCGATCACCGCCAGCGCCTGGAACTGGATGCGCCGCCACATCATGTTGTTCTGCTTGAGGCTGGATTCGCTCGGCCCGGCGGAGGGATCGCGGCGCAGTTCCTCGTCCTTGGTGCGCAGGAAGACGATGATGCCACGGACCAAGGCGACGAGCGCGCCGATGGCGAGGATCACGACGAGGATGGCGAGGATGGTCTGCATGGGCGGATGGTAGGCCTCGCGAGGGGCGGCGTCCACTTCCTCTGAAATCCTCCCCCGCCAGGGGGAGCGCGCGAGGTCGAACATGCCCCCGGCATGTTCGACCTCGCACGCGGCGAAGCCGACGGAGGGGGGAGGACGGCGGTGGTCCATCGGCAATGCGCCGCCGCCCGCCCCCTCCGTCACGCGTGCCGCGTGCCACCTCCCCCTGGCGGGGGAGGATTTCAGTTGCTTGGCATCTCCCCCCGCCGCAGCGCCTCCACCAGCACCACCGGGTCCGCCCCCCGTGCCCGCAGGTCCGCGAGGCTCTCGCTGCCCCGCCGCTTGGCCAGCCGCTCTCCGCCGGCATCCACCAGCAGGGCATGATGGTGGTAAAGCGGCGTCGGCAGCCCCAGCAGCGCCTGCAGCAGGCGGTGGATGTGCGTCGCCTCGAACAGGTCGGCGCCGCGCACCACGTCGGTGACGCGCTGCCAGGCATCGTCCACCGTCACCGCGAGATGATAGGAGGCCGGCGCATCCTTGCGCGCCAGCACCACGTCGCCGAAGCGCAGGGGATCGGCCGCGACCTCGCCGGCGCCCGAATCCGGCCAGAACAGCGGGCCGGTTTGCGCCACCGCGCGGTCCATCGCGATCCGCCAGGCGTGCGGCTCCCGCTCCATCCGTTGTTCGCGCAGACCCGGATCGAGCACCCGGCAGGTGCCCGGATAGACCGGCCCCTCCGGCCCGTGCGGCGCGCTGGCGGCCTGGGCGATGTCGGCGCGCGTGCAGAAGCAGGGATAGAGCAAACCGGCCGCCCCCAGCGCGCCGAGCGCGGCGCGATAGGCGCCGAGCCGGGCGGACTGGCGGATCGCCTCGCCATCCCAGCGAAGCCCCAGCCAGCGCAGATCCTCCTCGATCCCGGCCACGAATTCGGCGCGCGAGCGGCCGGGATCGATATCCTCGATCCGCAGCAGGAAGCGCCCGCCCCGCGCCCGCGCGAGGTCGTGCGCCCGCACCGCGGAAAAAGCGTGGCCGGCATGCAACCGCCCGGTCGGGCTCGGCGCGAAGCGGGTGACGACAGCGCCGACATCTGTGGATATCATAAACCCGGCCCTTGACCGCGAGTCGCGGCTGTTGTGTCATGGGCTCGTCACCAAGATCGGGCATCCGAGCGGGGACGAAGACGACGCTGCCTTACCGGCAACGCGTCCTGAGTGCGACAGGGCTCTGAACCGGGCGGCGCGGCGTGCGACGCGGAGGTTCATGTCGTTCCATGTATCATCCCGATCTCATCCGACACCCCGATGGGTGCCCCACGCTGGTGCTGAACGCGGATTACACGCCGCTCAGTTACTATCCCCTCTCCTTGTGGCCCTGGCAGACCGCGATCAAGGCCGTGTTCTTGGAGCGGGTCGACATCGTCTCGCACTATGAGCGCGAAGTGCATTCGCCCAGCTTCACGATGAAGCTGCCCTCGGTGATCGCCCTGCGCCAGTTCGTGAAGCCCTCGGCCTATCCGGCCTTCACCCGCTTCAACCTGTTCCTGCGCGACAGCTTCGAATGCCAATATTGCGGCGGCCGGCACGATCTCACCTTCGATCACGTCATCCCCCGCGCCCAGGGCGGCCGGACGACGTGGGAGAATGTCTCCACCGCCTGCGCCCCCTGCAACCTGCGCAAGGGCGGCCGCACGCCGAAGCAGGCGCATATGAGCCTGACGCAGGAGCCTCACCGGCCGACCAGCTGGGCCCTGCAGGAGAATGGCCGACGCTTCCCGCCCAACTATCTGCACGATAGCTGGCGGGACTGGCTCTATTGGGATGTGCCGCTGGAGGCGTGATCCACGCAAGTAATTGACAGCGCAGGACAGGAATTCCGAAACGAAGCATTGACGCCGCCCCCGCTGCGATGCAGCAACCGCTTATGGCCAGTGCACCCCCCATCACGCAGAACCCCGACGTCCGCTTCCTCGGCAAGCTGCTCGGCGACGTGATTCGCGGCTATGGCGGGGACCCGCTGTTCCGGCGGATCGAATATATCCGCTCCGTCTCGGTCGATCGCGCGCGCGGCATCGCCGGGGCGGATGCGATCGACGCGGGGCTGGAGGCGCTCACCCTCGACGACACGCTCGCCTTCGTGCGCGGCTTCATGCTCTTCTCGATGCTCGCCAACCTCGCCGAGGACCGCCAGGGCATCGCCGCCGAGCCCGATGCCGACATGGCCCACGCGCTGGCACGCCTGGGCAAGCAGGGCATCGACAAGGACAAGGTGCTGGCGCTGCTCGAACGCTCGCTGGTCGTGCCGGTGCTCACCGCGCACCCGACCGAGGTGCGCCGCAAGAGCGTGATCGACCATCGCAACCGCATCGCCGAGCTGATGCTGCTCAAGGATGCGGGCGCCGCGGAGACGCCGGACGGAGACCTGATCGACGAAGCGATCATCCGCCAGATCGCCCTGCTGTGGCAGACCCGCGCGCTGCGCCGCGAGCGGCTCTACGTCGCCGACGAGATCGACACCGCGCTCGCCTATCTGCGCGACGTGCTGCTGCCGACCCTGCCGGCGCTCTATGCGCGCTGGGACCGGGCGCTGGGCCATCGCACTCCGAGCTTCCTGCGGCTGGGCAACTGGATCGGCGGCGATCGCGACGGCAATCCCAATGTCACGGCGGACTCGCTGCGCCTCGTGCTGGCGCGCTCGGCCGAAGCGGTGCTGGGCTATTATCTGGCGGCGATCCACGAGCTTGGGGCCGAGCTGTCCATCTCCACCGAGCTCGCGCCGCTCGACGAGGCCCTGGGGACGCTGGCCGAGGAGGCGCACGATCCCGGCCGCAATCGCGACGACGAGCCCTATCGCCGCGCGCTGACCGGCATCTATGCCCGCCTGGCCGCCACCTTCCAGGCGATCGTCGGCCATGCCCCGCCGCGTCCGGCGCGCGTGCGGGCGGAGGCCTATCCCGATCCCCAGGCGCTCCGCCACGATCTTGCGACGCTCGCCCACGCGCTCGGCGAGCAGGGCGGCGGCAGCCTGAAGAGCGGCGGCGCGCTCGGCCGGCTGATCCGCGCGATCGACACGTTCGGCTTCCACCTCGCCACGCTCGATCTGCGCCAGAATGCCGACGTGCACGAGCGGGTCGTCGCGGAGCTGCTCAAGGTCGCGGGCGTCGCGGACGACTATCTCACGCTGGACGAGAAGGAGCGCATCGCGATCCTCCGCCGCGAGCTGGCGCATGGCCGCCCGCTCTCCAGCGACTGGGGCGACTATTCGGACGAGACCCGGTCCGAACTCGCCATCCTGCGCGCCGCGGCCGAGGCGCACCGCCTCTATGGGCCGGGCTGCATCCAGATTTACAACATCTCCAAGTCCGAAAGCGTCTCCGACATGCTGGAGGTGCATACGCTGCTCAAGGAGGTCGGCCTGTATCGGCCGGCCGCCGGGGACGGCGAGGCGCCCCACGCGGCGGTGATGGCCGTGCCGCTGTTCGAGACGATCGGCGACCTCGAAAACGCGCCGCAGGTGATGACCGACTGGTTCGCCCTGCCCGAGATCGCCGCGCTGTCGAAGGCGCGCGGCCATCAGGAAGTGATGGTCGGCTATTCGGACAGCAACAAGGATGGCGGCTACCTCACCTCGGTCTGGTCGCTGCACCAGGCGAGCCGCGCCCTCGCCCCCGTGTTCGAAAAGGCCGGCGTGGCGATGCAGCTGTTCCACGGGCGTGGCGGCGCGGTCGGGCGCGGCGGCGGCTCGTCCTTCGCGGCGATCCTCGCCCAGCCGCCGGGCACGGTGAACGGCCGCATCCGCATCACCGAGCAGGGCGAGGTGATCGCCGCCAAATACGGCACCCGCGAGAGCGCCGCGACCAACCTCGAGGCGATGGCGTCGGCCACCCTGCTGGCGTCGCTCGAAAAGCCCAAGCTGTCCGACAAGGACTATGACCGCTTCGCCTCGGCCATGGCGCAGATTTCGGACACGGCGTTCCATGCCTATCGCGATCTCGTCTACGGCGACGACGCCTTCCGAACCTTCTTCCGCCAGATCACGCCGTTGACCGAGATTGCCGGCCTCAAGATCGGCTCGCGCCCGGCCAGCCGCACCAAGTCGGACCGGATCGAGGACCTGCGCGCCATCCCCTGGGTGTTCAGCTGGGCGCAGGCGCGAATCATGCTGCCGGGCTGGTACGGCGTCGGCGCGGGGCTTTCGGGCTTCGGCGACATGGGCCTGCTGCGCGAGATGCTCGAGGCCTGGCCCTTCCTCGCCGCCACGCTCGCCAACATGGAGATGGTGCTGGCGAAATCCGACATGAAGATCGCCGCGCACTATCTGCCGCTCGTCGAGGACAAGGCGATGGGCGAACGCTTCTTCGGCCGCATCCGCGACGGCTGGCAGCGGAGCCACGATTGCCTGCTGGCGGTCACCCGCCAGACCCGCCTGCTCGACAAGCATCCGACGCTGGACGCCTCGATCCGCCTGCGCCTGCCCTATATCGAGCCGCTCAACCTGCTGCAGGTCGAGCTGCTCAAGCGCCACCGCGCCGGCGAGGAGGATGCGCGGATCAAGGAAGGCATCGAGCTTTCGATCAACGCCATCGCGACGGCCTTGCGCAACAGCGGCTGATCGGGCAAAGGCCGCCCCGTTCCTGGGGAGTAGCCACCCGCGCGTAGAGCGGGGCCCTCGTCAACATACTCGGTCCCGCCGTCTCCGGCGGACCGTGGCGAGGGCAGCGGATCGTGATCCGCCCGGCAAGACCACGACGTCGCGCCTTCCGCCGTGGCCGGGAGGGCGCGCGCGTCGTCGTCTGCCCTCGGCCCCGGGATGTCTGCGATCATGGCTGGAATGTTCACCCTCGGCGCGCTCGGCCTCGGTCTGTCGGTCGATGCCTTCGCCGCCGCCGTCGGCAAGGGGGCATCGATCGGCACGCCGCGCTGGCGCGACGCGATCCGCATCGGCGCGGTGTTCGGCGCGTTCGAGGCGATCATGCCCTGCATCGGCTGGGTGATCGGCAAGGCGGTGGCGACCTGGTTTTCCGAATATGGCGGCTGGATCGCCTTCATATTGCTGGTCGGCGTCGGCGGGCACATGATGTGGGAGGCCTGGCATGGCGATCTCGCCCCGGAGCACGAAACGGAGGCGAAGAAGCCCGCCATGGGCATGCTCTCGGTCGCGCTGACCGCCGTCGCCACCTCGATCGACGCACTGGCGGTGGGCGTCAGCCTCGCGGTGATGGGCGTGCCGCTGCTCGCCGCCTGCATCGTGATCGGCGGCGTCACCACCGTCATCGCCAGCAGCGGCGTGATGATCGGCAAGCATGCCGGCCTCTGGCTCGGCCGCTACGCCGAGATCGCCGGCGGTGCGGTGCTGATCCTGATCGGCGCGGCGATCCCGGTGCAGCAGGTCCTGATGAGGGGGTGAGCCACGTCTTCTCCGCCTTCGCGGGAGAAGGGGGACCGGCTGCGATGCAGTGGGGAGGATGAGCGTCTTCTGCCGGAAGCGTTGCGCCAGTCGACCCCGTTCGTCCTGAGCGAAGTCGAAGGACGAACGGGTTTTATCGCGGCCCAAGAACCCAATCCTCTTCCGCGATGGCGGGAGAGGCCTTGGAGAATCACGCCGCGACCGGCAGGTCCACCGTCACCGCGAGGCCGCCGCCATCCCGATTCTTCGCGTGGATCGAGCCGCCATGCGCCTGGGCGATCGAGCGGGCGATGGCGAGGCCCAGGCCGAGCCCGCCGGTCGAGCGGCTGCGCGAAGGCTCGTGGCGCTCGAACGGCTCGAACATGCGGTCCAGCTCATTCTCGGGAATGCCGGGGCCGCGATCGGCGACGGTCAGCTGGGCCCGGTCGATATCACGGCGCACGCTGAGCTCCGCCCCGCCGGCATATTTGACCGCATTGTCGATCAGATTCTGGAGCAGGCGCTCCAGCGCGGACCGATCGCCGCTCACCACCGCACGATCGATCGCCGCGATGGCGACGGGCGAGCCGGTGTCCGTCGCCTGCCCCGCCAGCCGCCGGGCCAGCGTCGCGAGATCGACCGGCTCGCGCTCGCCCATGCCGGCATCGCCGCGCAGGAAGCCGATCGTGGCGGCGACCATCTGGCGCATCTGCTCGATATCGGCCTGCACCGGCCCGCGGATCTTCTCCGGCGCCGCCTCGATCCGGAAGGCGATGCGGGCGAGCGGCGTGCGCAGATCGTGCGCGATCGCCCCGATCATCGCCGCGCGCTCGCGCATGTTGGTGCGCAGGCGGCCGTGCATGGCGTTGAGCGCCTGCCCCGCAACCTCCAGCTCGCGTGGCCCCTCGATCGGGATCGGCGGCGCGTCGCGATCATGATCGAGCCGCTCGACCGCACCGGCGAAACGGCGGATCGGCCGGGTCAGCCGCCGCGCGAACAGCCAGGCGAAGGGCAGCATGGCGAGCGCCGACACGCCGAACCAGATCGCCGTGCGCTGCTGCCAGGCCGAGATGCGCGCCGGCGGCGGGGTGCGCAGCACGCGCCACCCGCCGGCAGGATCCCGCTCCGCCGCGACGACGGTGTTGAAGAAATAAGGCTGGCCATGGCGGATCGGCACCGCGCCCGTTCCCGGTTGTCGCGTGAAGGGAAACACTTCGGACTGGTCGGCGCGGAAAAACAGCATCACGTCGTCGATCGGCCGATCGAGCTGGGCCGCCAGACGGCGGGTGATGCGGGTATCGGAGATCATGCCGTCGTCGGCGGCCGGCGGCGCATCCGTCCGCAGCACGATCAGCTTCCCGTCCGATCCCGGCTCCAGCGCCAGCCGTTCGGCGATCTCGGTCATGGTGTAGAAATCGGGGCGCGGCGCCGGCAGGTAGATGATCAGCAGCACCGAGACGAGCTGCGCGATCGCCAGCCCCGCCAGCAGCAGGATCAGGGTCTGCCAGAAGAGGGGCAGCGACCGGAATCGCATCAGCCCTCCTCGGGCTTCAGCGACAGCATATAGCCTTCGTTGCGGATGGTGCGGATCGGATCGCCCGGCCCCAGTTTCTTGCGCAGGCGGCTGATGGTGACGTCGATCGCGCGATCGAACACGTCGGCATCGGAGCCCTTGGCCAGCTCGATCAGCGTATCGCGCGACAGCACGCGCTGCGGCCGATCGAGGAAGGCTGTCATCACGCGGAATTCGGCATCGGTGAGCGGGGCCGCCGGATAGCCCTGGCGGAACAGGGTGCGCTCGACGAGATCGAGCGACCAGTCGCCGAAGCGGCGACGCGGCGTGGAGCCACCCGCGCCGGGCACCATGCTCACCTCGTCGCCGCGCGTGGTGCGGCGGAGCAGGGCGCGGACGCGCGCCAGCAGCTCGCGCGGGTTGCACGGCTTGGCGAGATAGTCGTCCGCGCCGACTTCGAGGCCGACGATGCGATCGACATCCTCGCCCATCGCCGAGAGCATGATCACCGGCGTGCGATCCCGCCCACGCATCCGGCGGAGCACGGAAAGCCCGTCCTCGCCCGGCATCATCAGATCGAGGATCACGCAGTCGTAGCGCTGGCGGGCGAGCGCCGCGTCCATGCCCTCGGCATCGGCGGCGGTCTCCACGTCGATATGATGGTCGCGCAGGAAGCCGGCGATCAGCTCGCGCAGGTCGGCATCGTCGTCGACCACCAGGAGGCGGGGGGGAAGAGGTTCGTTCATCGGCGCTTCTTATCCTCCGCGGCGCGGCAGGCGTCGATATCCATTTGCGCGGGCGATTTGGGCAGGGTGTCGTAGGTCAGGTAGCCGCGCCCCTGCGGATCGAGCAGCGGCCAGCGGTTGGTCGCCGCCCGCGCCAGCTCGGCGCGCGAGATGCCGCGGTTGAGATCGTAATCCGCCGCCGCGATCGGCTCGGGGATGTTGAGCGACGCCCACAGGCCCGCGCCATAGGGCGCCTCGTAATCGGCGCGGCTCCGGGCCGCCTTCTTGGCCGCGTGGCGCTGCTCGCCGGTGCGCGGCTTCTTGTCCTGCCCCGGCTGGTAGAGCTTGATCTCGGGCGCGACGACATTCTCGTAATCGGACATTTCCTGCGGATCGAGCTCGCCGGACCTGTCCTTGTCGAGGGTGGTGAAGAAGCGATCCGAATCCGCCTGCAGCTCGGCGAGCGTGACCTTGCCGTCATGGTCGGCATCGGCTTGGTCGAACCATTTTTTCATCGGATCGGTGAAGCCGTCGGTGCGCACCGGCTCGCCCATCGGCGCGATATAGACCCGGGCGAAGGGCGGGCCGCAGCCCGGCGCGCCGTTGACGACGATCGCCTGCTCGGAGGGCGCCTGCACGTTCGTGCCGGCCGCCTGCAACGCCAGAGCCAGCGCCCAGATCATGCGGGATCCGGGCTCATTCGTGGCGGAGCGCGTCGATCGGGTTGAGCGAGGCGGCGCGGCGCGCGGGGAAATAGCCGAACACCACGCCGATCAGGCCGGAGAAGAGGAAGGCGATCAGGTTCGTCCAGGGATCGAAGACGAAGGGCACCTTGATCACCTTCGCCAGCCCGACCGAGGTGAACAATGCGAGGACCAGCCCGATCAGCCCGCCGAGGCAGGACAGCACCACCGCCTCGACGAGGAATTGCAGCATCACCTCGCGCGCCACCGCGCCGATGGCGAGGCGGATGCCGATCTCCCGCGTGCGCTCGGTCACCGAGACCAGCATGATGTTCATGATGCCGATGCCGCCGACCAGCAGCGAGATCGCCGCGACCGCGCTGACGATCGCGGTCAGCACGCCGGTGATGCCGGAGAGGGTGTCGGCGATCTGGCGGCTGTCGAAGATGGTGAAGTCGTCCAGCTTGCCGGCGCGGATGTTGCGCCGCTCGCGCAGCAGCGCGGCGATCGACTGCTGCACGTCGGCACTGTCATAGGCGGGATCGGCGGCGACCACGACGAAGTTGATATCGCGGCTGCCGGTGAAGCGGCGCTGAACCGTCTTGAGCGGCAGGACCACGGTGTCGTCGACATCCTGCCCGAAGCCGCCGCCGCCGCGCAGCGCGAGCTCGCCGATCACCTCGCAGCTGACCGAGCCGACCAGCAGCGCGCTGCCGACCGGGCTGGTGGCGGGATAAAGATTGTCCTTCACCGTCTTGCCGACGATGCAGACCGACTTGCCCGCCGCTTCCTCCTGCGGCGTGAAATAGCGGCCGCTCGCCAGCTTCCACGCCTGCGCGTCGAAATAGGCGTCGGTGGTGCCCTTCACCGTGGTGGACCAGTTGGACGCATTGCTGATCGCGATCGCGGTGGTCTGCGCGATCGGCGCGACGGCGGTGACGCCGGCCACCTGATCGCGGATCGCGTCGAGATCCTCGGGCTTGAACGGCGGCGGGCTCTCGCCGCCGCCGCCCCGGCCCTGGCTGGTGCCGGGGATGACGGTCAGCACGTTGGCGCCGAGATTCGAGACCTGGTCGTGCACCGACTGGGTGGCGCCCTTGCCCAAAGTCACCATCGTCACCACCGCGAACACCCCGATCACGATGCCGAGCACGGTGAGGAAGGAGCGCAGGATATGCCGGCGGATCGCCCGGAGCGCGAGCAGGGCGGTGGTGCCGAGCAGGCGGAGGGAGGAGGCCTGCTGGGGCGGGGGCGGGGCTTCGGGATTCGTCACGCGCCCATCCCCCCGATCCGTTCGTGCTGAGGAGCCACTGAGCTTGTCGAAGTGGCGTCTCGAAGCATGGTGCGCGCAACGCCCTTCGAGACGGGCCTTCGACGTCGCTGCGCTCCGCTCAGTCCCTCCTCAGGGCGAACGGGAAACGAAGACGCGATCATCACGCCGCCTTCCTCTCGATGCTTTCCACCAGCCCGTCGCGGAAATGGACGACGGTGCGCGCATAGGCCGCCATGTCCGGCTCGTGCGTCACCATCAGCACGGTGATGCCGCTGGCGCGGTTGAGGTCGGTCAGCAATTCCATGATCTCGATCGAGCGTTCCGAATCGAGATTGCCGGTCGGCTCGTCCGCCAGCAGCACGTCGGGATGCGTCACGATCGCCCGCGCGATGGCGACGCGCTGCTGCTGGCCGCCGGAGAGCTCGGCCGGGGTATGCTTGGCCCAGTCGGCCAGCCCCACCTTGTCGAGCGCCGCCATCGCCGCCTCGCGCCGCGCCCAGCGATCCTCGCCGCGATAGAGCAGGGGCAGCTCGACATTCTCCAGCGCCGTGGTGCGGGCCAGCAGGTTGAAGCCCTGGAAGACGAAGCCGAGATAGCGCCGCCGCAGCAGCGCGCGCTGGTCCCGCCCCAGGCTCTCGACATGATGGCCGCGGAACAGGAAGGCGCCACTGGTCGGCACGTCGAGGCAACCGAGGATGTTCATCGTCGTCGACTTGCCGGAGCCGGACGGGCCCATCACGGCCATGAAATCCCCCGCCTCGATATCGAGGTCGACGCCCTTCAGCGCCTGGAACGCCGCCGCCCCCGCGCCGAAGCGCTTGGTGACGCCGATCAGCCGGATCAGCGGATCGGCCACGCCGTCACTTCGCCTTGCTGGCGTCGGCGAGGCGGCCGGTGATGACCTGCATGCCCGGCTTCACGTCCGGCCCGGAGACGGCGGTCAGCGTGCCGTTGGTGGCGCCGACGACGACGCTGACGGCCTTGGGCTCGCCCTTGCCGTCCAGCACGTAGACGGTCTGGCGGCTGCCGCGCCCGATATCGGCCGTCTTCTCCTGGCCGGCGACGCCGAAGCCGCCGCTGCCCTGCTTGGGCGGGCCGAGCTGGAAGGGGCCGCCCGCATTGCTCTTCCAGCCGTCCGGCGTGAAGCGCAGCGCCGCATTGGGCACAAGCAGCTGGCCATGCTGCACGTCGCTCAGCACCGAGGCGGTGGCGGTCATACCGGGCCGCAGCACCAGATCGGGATTCTGGACGCTGAGCGACGCGGTATAGGCGATGACGTTGGTGGTCGACGCGGTGGAGGTGCCGGCGCTGTTCACCGTCGGCGTGGCGTTGGCGCCGAGATCGAGGCGGGTCACCTGCCCCCGGAAGGTGCGGCCCGGATAGGCGTCGACCGTGAAGGTGGCGCGATCGCCGACCTGCACCTCGCCGACATCGGCTTCGTCCACCTTCACGTCGAGCTTCATGCTCGTGAGATCCTCGGCGATGGTGAACAGGGTCGCGACGTTGAACTGCGCCGCCACCGTCTGGCCCGGCTCGACCTGGCGGGACAGCACCACGCCGTTGACCGGGGCGTAGATGGTCGCCTTGGACAGGCTGGTCTGGTTGGTCGAGACATTGGCGCGCGCCTGCGCCACCGAGGCCTCGGCCGCCTTGAGGTTGGCGACGGCGCGCTCATAGTCGCCGCGCGCCGTGTCCAGCTCGGTGGCGGACGGCACCTTGCCGCCGGACAGGCGGGCCACTTCCTGGTAGCGCTTGAGCGTCGCGCCCGACTGGTCGACCGTCGCCTGGTTCTGCGCCACCGTCGCCTGCGCCGAGAGCAATTGCGCCTGGCTCTGCACCAGCGCGTCCTTGAGGCGCGAGGGATCGAGCTGGGCGAGCGGCTCGCCCTTGGTGACATGATCGTTGTTCTGCACGAACACGTCGACGACGATGCCCGATTCCTCGGAGCCGACGTTGATCTGCTTGGTCGGGGTGAGATTGCCCGTCGCCGTCACCGACACGGCGAGGTCGCCCTGCTTCACCGGCGCCGTGGAATAGCGCGTCCGTTCGTGCGCGCCCGACACGCAGCGCACCACCAGCAACAGCACCAGCACCACCGCGACGCCGATCGCGATGCGGCGGATCAGGCGGCCGCGCGCGTGGCTGGTCTCGATCCCGAGGAAGCTGTCGATATCGTGGTCGGGGGCCGGTTGGTCCACGTCAGGGCCTTTCGGTCGGCTTGATCTGGTCGGGCGGGATCGGGGAGGGTTCCTCCGCGAGGTCGGGTATCTCGATCTGGGCGGGCACGTTGGGCATGGCGGTGCCGGGCAAAGGCGCCGCCTGCCAGCCGCCACCCAGCGCCTTGTAGAGCTGGACGAGCGCGGTGGCGCGATCGGCGCGCGCCTGGGCGAGGCTGTCCTGGCTCGACAGCAGGGTGCGCTGCGAATCGAGCAGGGTCTGGAAATCGATCAGCCCGGCGCGATACTGGCTCTGCGCGAAGACCAGGGCCGCATGGCTGTCGTCCACCGCCGCGCCCAGCGTCACCACCCGCCGCCGGCTGTTGGCGAGCGAGACCAGCGCATTCTCCACGTCGGAGAGCGCGGTCAGCACCGCCTTGTGGTAATTGGCCAGGGCGACGTCGGCGCCGCCGCGCGCATTCTCGATCTGGGCGCGCAGCTTGCCGCCCTCGAAGATCGGCGCCGAGACCGAGGCGAGCAGGGTGCCGGTGAGGAAGGTGCCGATGTCGCCGATCGCGGTGCCGTTCCCGCCCAGCGAGCCGGTCAGGCGCAAGGTCGGATAAAGCTGCGCCTTGGCGACGCCGATCCGCGCGGTGGCGGCGGCGAGGCTGCGCTCCGCCGAGCGGACGTCGGGCCGCTGCGCGAGCACCGCCACGGGCACGTCGGCACCGAGCGCGCGATCGGCGACCGGCACCGGCCGCGGCGGCTCGAAGGCGGCGTTGATCGTGCCGGGCGCCTGGCCGGTGAGGATCGCCAGCGCGTTCAGCGACTGGGCGAGGCTCGTCTCCAGCGACGGGATGGTGGCGGCGGTCTGCTCCTGCTGCGCGCGCGCCTGGGCGAGATCGAGGCTGGAGACCAGCCCCGCCTTCACCCGCCAGCCGACCAGCTGGACGGTCTCGTCCTCGCTCTTGAGGTTGGAGCGCGCGATCGCCAGCCGCTCCTGCGCCGAGCGCGCATCGATATAATCGAGCGCCACCTCGGCGACGATCGAGCGCTGGGTGTCGCGCAGGGTCTCGGCGGCGCTGGCATAATCGCCCTTCGACGCCTCGACCGAGCGGCGCACCTCGCCGAACAGATCGACCTCGTAGGCGGCGTCGAGCGAGCCGGAAAACTGATCGTAGCTGCCGCTCGTCACGATGGAGGTGCCGGTGCCGCCGGTTCCGGCGACGAACGCGCCATTGCCCTTGCCGAGCAGGGTGGTGCGCCCGGCCGAGCCGCTGGCGTCCAGCGTCGGGAAGAGCGACGCGCGCGCCTCCTTGTACTGCGCGCGGGCCTGGCGCAGCTGGGCGCCGGCCGCCTCGATATCCGGATTGGCGGCGAGCGCCTTGTCGACCAGATCGCCGAGCAGGGGATCGCCCAGCGCCGCCCACCAGCTGCCGAGATCCTGCACGCTCGGCGCCTCCGCGCCTGGCGCGATGTCGGTGGCGAACTGATCGGGCACGCCCATCCGCGCCGCGCTCGGCGGACGATAATTCGGCCCCACGGTGCATCCCGACAGCATGAGCGCCGCCGTCGCCGCAGCCATGATCGCCGCGCCGCCCCTGTGTCTGCCCCCGTTTACGATGCTGCCGGCCGCCATGTCGGCTCAATGAACTCCATACTGCCCGGCCGCCTTGATAGCCTTCTATCCTGCAGATGCGAAAGCCTTGTTCTTTCAAAGGCCACCCATCCGAATCGGACCGAAAAACGGAGGGCGTACACCCTTCCTTAGCGCTCGCCAGGCCAAGGTCTCGCGCCGACTTTCGTCACCCGACCCTTGCAAGCGGAACCGCGATGCGCATCGATTTGCCTCTGATCCGGCCCAACCCTCCCAAGCTCAGCGCGCTCACCGCCGGCCTGGAAGCGATCGAGGCATCGGGCACGTTCAGCAATTACGGCCCGGTGGCGCGCCGCTTCGAGGCGGCGATGACCGACCAGATGTTCGGCGGACGCGGTGCCTGCCTCGCCGTCGCCAACGCGACGCTCGGCCTGATGATCGCCCTGCGCCACGCGACGCTGGGGATGGAGGAGCAGCGCAGGCTCGCGCTGGTCCCCGCCTTCACCTTCGCCGCCACCGCGCATGCCGTGCAGTGGGCCGGCCTCACCCCGCTGCTGGCCGATTGCGACCCGGACGACTGGGCGCTCTGCCCCCGGGCCGAGGAGCGCCTGCTCGCCGAGCATGGCCGGCGCATCGCCGCGATCGTGCCCTACGCCACCTTCGGCAATTCGATCGACCTGGAGCGCTATGCCTGGCTCGCCCGCCGGCATGACGTCGCGATCGTGATCGACGCCGCCGCCTCGCTCGGCTCGCTCGATGCAGAAGGCCGCGGCTTCGGCACCGGCGCGCCCTTCCCCGTCGTCTATTCGATGCACGCCACCAAGACCTTCTCCACCTCGGAAGGCGGCGTGATCCACTGCGCCGACGTCGACGTGATCGAGAAGCTGCGCGCCATGGCCAATTTCGGCTTCGAGGGCAGCCGCTCCGCGACGATGCCGGGCATGAACGCCAAGCTCGCCGAAGTGCCCGCGCTGATCGCCGAGGCCAAGCTCGGCGACATCCACGCCGTCGCGCTCCACCGCACCGCGCTCGCCGAGCGTTATCGCGAACGCCTCGCCGCTTTCTCGGTGCAGCGCCCGCGCGGCCACGCCCAGGCGGTGCAGTTCATGTCCGTGCTGCTGCCCCGCGCGCTGGCCGAGCATCGGGCCACGATCATCGCGCGGCTGGCCGAGGCCGGAATCGGCGCCAGCACCTATTTCAGCCCGCATCTCGGCGAGCAGCCCTGGTTCCGCGAGAGCTGCGTGATCGACGCCCTGCCCGTCACCGACGACATCGCCGCGCGGATGCTGGCGCTGCCCGTCACCGACGCCATGACCACCGCCGACGTCGATCGCGTGTCCGACGCGCTGATCGCCGCCTGCCTGGCGCAGCCGCGCTCCACCGTCCCCGCCACGCCGCTGCGCGACCGGGTGCTCGGCACGGTGGTGATCGGCGGCGGGCCGGCGGGCGTGGCGCTGCTCTGCGCGGCCGGCAAAGCGGGCCAGCTCGACGCGCTGGCCTCCGACGGCTTCGCCATGATCGATCGCGGCGCGACGATCGGCGGCGGCCGGCTCGGCGCCTATGAGATCACGTCGGACAGTTCGGCCGAGACCTTCCTCACCGCCGACGGCGCGCTGCCGGCCGGCCTGGGCATCGCCGACGAGGCGGCCGGTCAGGCGATCGCCGAGCATAAGGGCGCGCTCGGCGTGCCGCTGCCCAAGGTCGGCGCCTATCTCGACCGGCTGGGCGAGGTGCTGGGCCAGCGCCTGCGCTCGCTCGGCGGATCGATCCTGAACGGCCATGAGGTCATCGCCTCCCAGCGCACCGCCGACGGCCTGTGGCGGACGCGGGCGCGGCGGATCGCCGACGGCGGCTCGATCGAGCTGATCTCGCGCGCGATCGTGGTCGCGACCGGCGGCCACCAGCCCGCCATCCGGCTGGCCGAGGAGAAGGTGGCCGGCATGTCGCTGGTCGAACGCTGCGGCAACCGGCTGATCCAGTCCGACACGCTGCTCGGCGTCGGCGGCATCGACGCGATCCGGGACCGCCTGCCCGAGGGGCGGCCCGCCCGCATCGCCATCGTCGGCGGCTCGACCAGCGCGATCACCGCCGCGGTCCGCCTGCTCAAGAGCGGGTTGCCGCTCGATCCGGGCGGCATCGCCCTGCTCCACCGCCGGCCGCTGCGTCCCTTCTATCCGTCGGTCGATGCGGCGCGGGCGGATGGCTATACCGATTTCGGCGCGGACGACATCTGCCCGGTCTCGGGTTTCGTCTACCGTCTCGCCGGCTTCCGGCTGGAGGCGCGCGAGCTGGTCGTCCATGCGCTCGGCATCGGCGGCCGCGTCGGCGATCCGCGCCTGCGCCTGCACCAGCTGGGCGGCGACGAGGACGCATTGGGGGCCGGCCTTCTCGACGATGCCGATCTCGTCGTCGCCGCCTTCGGCTACCAGCCGCACGCTCTGCCGCTGATCGACGAACGCGGCCGCGCCATCCGGCTGCGCTGCGAAGGGCCGGTGCGCGGACGCATGGTGGACGATCTCTGCCGCGTGGTGGACACCGATTCCTGCGCCGTGCCGGGCGTCTACGGCATCGGCCTCGCCGCCGGCTTCGTGCCCCACGGCAAGCTGGGCGGCGAGGCGAGCTTCCGCGGCCAGGCCAACGGCCTGTGGCTCTGGCAGAATGACGTCGGCCAGCTGATCGTCGAGCAGCTTCTCTCCGCGACGGCGAAGACCGGGGCGAAGACCGGAACCGTCCGCCGCGCGGTGGCATGACGGCGCGGGCGCCCACGATCAGCGTGGTGATGGCGGCCTATAACGGCGCCGCCTTCATCCGTGCGACGATCGACAGCGTGCTCGCGCAGACCATCCCGGATTTCGAAATCGTCGTGGCCGAAGATTGTTCGAAGGACGACACGCTGGCGGTGCTCGCCGCGATCGACGATCCGCGCCTGCGCGTGGTGAAGGCGGAGCGCAATGGCGGGCCGGCGGCGGCGCGCAATCTGGCCATGTCGCATGCGCGGGGGCGCTTCATCGTCGGCCTCGACCAGGACGATCTCTGCCATCCCGAGCGCTTCGCCCGGCAGCTCGCCTATCTCGACGCGCATCCGGACGTGGCGCTGGTCTGCTCGACGATCGTCATGTTCGAAGGCGAGACCGAGCGGCACGATCCCTATCCCGATCTCACCGATCCCGACGCGATCGACTGGACGATGGGGCTGCTCAACCCGCTGGCCTGGTCCACCGCCATGATGCGCGGCGAGGCCGCGCGCGCGCTCATCCCCTTCGAGCGCGACGACTACCGATTCGCGGAGGATTTCGATCTCTACACCCGCATCCGCGCGCATGGCCGGATCGGGCGGATCGCCGAGCCGCTGGTCCGCTATCGCCTCCATCCGGGCGGCGCCAGCCAGGCCTATGAGGAGGGCATGATCCGCTCCGCCGGCAAGGTGCTGGCCGATCGCCATGCGGCCCTGTTCGGCGCGGACGCCGCCGAGGCCGGGTTGCTGCTCAGCCGCCATGCCGGTGCCGGCTATCCGCCGCCCGACGCGGCCACGCTGACGCGTTGCGGCTCGATCATGGCGCGCCTGCTCGCGGCAGAGGGGGGAAGCCGTTTCCCACAAGAGAGCAGCCGGGCGCTCTGGTGGCGCATCGCCCGCTCGGGCCTGCGCACCGGCCATTACGGGGTCACGGACATCCTGCGGGCCCGCCCCGCCTTCGCCGGCCGGGGCGGCACGGCCATCCCGGCGCTGCTGCGCGACGCCGCGATCGGCACCGCCCGCCGAGCCGCGCGCCAGACGGCGACCTTGTCGCTCTGATCATTTTTCAGAAAATCTGGTGCGGTCGAGAAGACTCGAACTTCCACGGCCTTTCGGCCACAGCGACCTCAACGCTGCGCGTCTACCAATTCCGCCACGACCGCACGTCGATTGCCCGCCCAATCTCCCGATTCAGGAGGCCCGGCGGCCGGTAGGCGAGCGCCTCTAGCAAAGGCGCCCACCCTGTGCAACGCCCTTTTCGTCAGTGATCGTCGGTGCCCGCGAAGCTGAGGTTCAGCGCCTTGGATCCTTCCGGCACGCCCACCTCCGCGCTGTCGAAATCGGCCGACCCCTTGGCGGGCAGCTGGCGGACCGGCGCGTTGATCGTCCAGCCATAGACCGGCCGCCCCGCCGCGTCGCGCAGCTCGGCGCGAATGTCCGGCACCGTCTGCGGCACGTCGGTGGGGTTCACGATGCGGCCGGAGACGGCGAACAATTCGCTGCCGGTCGCCAGCGTCCGGCGATCGGGCTTGCGCGTCACCTGCAGCATCAGCGGGCTCTGCGCCTTGTCGGCGCCGAACAAGCGGGCGAAGGCGGACGGGCCGAACCAGGCGACGGCCCCCGCCCCGATCAGCAGCAGCACGCCCGCCAGCACCGCCAGCACCGTCATCTGGCGGAGCGGGTTGCGACGCGGCCGGAAGGGCGGCTCGGACGCATAGGGGTCCATCTCCGGCGGCTGGCGGATGTCGGCGAAGGCATCCGGCGGGGGCGGCGTGGCGATTCCGGTCGGGGGCGCGCCATAAGGGGATTCCGGCGATACGGCCGGTGGCTCCGGAGGCGGGGGCGGCGGTGCGAAAGTCTCCACCGCCTGCTCGGGCTCGACGGGCGGCGGATCCTGGAACCAGCTGTGGCGGCACGAGGCGCAGCGCACCTGGCGCCCGTTCACGCCGACCGCGCTGTCGGGCACCAGATAGCGCGTGCCGCACGCCGGGCAGGTGAGTATCATGCCTTTGTCGTCCGGCCTTTCTTTCGCGCCATGCAGCCGCCTTTCGCATCGGTCTAGGACGATGCGAGGGCGGCTGGCAAGCGCCGCGCTTGCCCCCCCTATCGCGCTTGTGCGAAAGCGACGGGAGACGGCGTGCGAAAGAAAGGCTGAAGCGCAGCGAATGTCCGGTATCGTGCAGTTCGAGAATGTCGGCCTGCGCTACGGGACCGGCGCCGAGACCCTGTCGGACCTGAGCTTCACGCTGGCCGCCGGCGGCTTCTATTTCCTTACCGGCCCGTCGGGCGCGGGCAAGACCTCGCTGCTCAAGATGCTGTATCTGTCGCAGCGCCCCTCGCGCGGCGCGATCCGGCTGTTCGGCGAGGACGTCGTCCAGCTCCGCCGCGCCCGCCTGCCCGGATTCCGGCGGCGGATCGGCGTGGTGTTCCAGGATTTCCGGCTGATCCCGCATCTCTCCGCCTTCGACAACATCGCGCTGCCGCTGCGTATCGCCGGCGTCGACGAGCGCGACCTGGTGACCCCGGTGCGCGAGATGCTGGCCTGGGTGGGCCTCGCCGATCGCGCCTCCGCCCATCCGCCGACGCTGTCGGGCGGCGAGCAGCAGCGCGTCGCCATCGCCCGCGCGGTGATCGGCCGGCCCGAAATCCTCGTCGCCGACGAGCCGACCGGCAACGTCGATCCCGAAATGGCGGCGCGGCTGCTCCATCTGTTCGACGCGCTCAACACGCTGGGCACCACCATCGTGGTGGCGACCCACGACATCCACCTGCTCTCCCGCGTCGCCTCGGCCAATGTGATGCGGCTCGATCGCGGCCGGCTGCAGGACCCGACGGGCGCGCTGCGCTACCCGCCCCGCGCGGATGGCCACTGACATGATGCTCGGCGCCTCCCAGGCCGAACGGCGGCTGCTCCCCGAAGGCCGGCTCGCCGGGCCGATGCCGTGGGTGATCGCGATCATGATGTTCCTGACCGCGCTGGCCGCGGCCGGCGGCTTGGCGATGGGATCGGCCGCCAACCGGCTCGGCGCCGATCTCGGCCGGCAGGTGACGGTGCAGGTGATCCTGGCCGATCCGGCCGAGCGCGACCGCGAGGCGCACGCCGCGCAGGCCCTGCTCTCCCACGAGGACGGCGTGACCGCCGCGCGGCGATTGGGCGATCAGGAGATGCAGGCGTTGTTGCGTCCGTGGCTCGGCGATGCCGGGCTCGACAAGGACCTGCCGCTGCCCGCGATGATCGACATCGACCTGACCAGCGCGGGCCGCGACCGGCTCGATCGCATCGCGCAGGCGGTGAAGGCGGTCGCGCCCCATGCGCGGATCGACGATCATGCCGGCTTCATCGCGCCGCTGGTCAGCCTGATCCGCTCGCTCGGGCTGCTGGCCGGCGGGATCGTGGTGATGATGGGGGGTGCCACCGCCGCCGCCGTGGTGCTCGCCGCCCGCTCCGCGCTCAACACGCACCGCCGCACCATCGACGTGATGCACATGATGGGGGCGACCGACGTGCAGGTCGCCCGGCTGTTCCAGCGCCGCATCGCGCTCGATGCGCTGTTCGGCGCCGTCGTCGGGCTGGTCGCGGCGATCTCCGTGATCATCCTGCTGGGCCAGCGCATCGGCGAGATCGGCTCGGGCATCGTCGGCTCGATCTCGCTTCCCGCCCTCGCCTGGCTGCTGCTGCTCTGCCTGCCGCTGCTGGCGGGATTGCTGGCGCTGCTGGTCGCCCGCATCACCGTGCGGCGCGCTTTGGTGCAGACGCTGTGATCCGCCGGCTGATCGCCCTGCTCGTGCTCGTCTGGGGGCTGGGCTTCGCCGTCTTCGCGCTGACCCTGCCGCGCCCGATCGGCGACCAGCAGACCGACGCGATCGTGGTGCTGACCGGCGGCGCCGGCCGGCTCGACCGGGGGCTGGACCTGCTGGCGCGGCATCGCGCGGAGCGGCTGTTCGTCTCCGGCACGGATCGCACCGTGCGCAAGAAGGAGCTGGCGGTGCGCACCGGCCGCCCGCTCGCCTTGTTCGATTGCTGCGTCGATCTCGGCAAGGAATCGGTCGACACCCGCTCCAATGCCACGGAGACGTCGAAGTGGCTGGAGGCGCATCATTATCGCAGCGCACGGCTGATCACGACCGACTGGCACATGCCCCGCGCCCATTCGGACCTGAACCGCGCGCTCAAGGGCCACGACATCCTGATCGTGCCGGATGCCATCCGCAGCCACCCCGGCTTCATGACCCTGTTCACCGAGTATAACAAATATGTGCTGCGCCTCGTCGCGGCGCCGTTCGGCTATTGATCCATGACCCTGCTGCGCTCCCTGCTCTTCGCCGTCCTGTTCTACGCGCTGACCACCTTGATGGTGTTCCCGGGCCTGGTCGTCGCGCTGGCGAGCCGGCGCGGCATGGCCCGCTATGCCCGCGCCTGGGGGCGGCTCTACCTCTGGCTCGCGCGCACGGTTCTCGGCGTGCGGATGCGGGTGGAGGGCTCGGTGCCGGCCACGCCGATGCTGGTCGCCGCCAAGCATGAATCCGCCTACGAGACGCTGGCGCTGCTGGCGCTGATCGACGATCCGGTCATCGTGCTGAAGCGCGAGCTGGCCGACATCCCGCTGTTCGGCCGGCTGACCCGGCGCCACGGCGTCATCCCCGTCGATCGCGCGGCCAGTGCCGGCGCGCTGCGCGCCATGCTGCAGGCGGCGGACGACGCCAGGGCGCAGCAGCGCGCCGTGCTGATCTTCCCGGAGGGCACGCGCGTGCCGCATGGCCGGGCGCCCCGGCTGCAGGCGGGCTTCGCCGGCCTCTACGCGCGGCTCGGGCTGGCGGTGGCGCCGGTGGCCACCGATGCGGGCATCGCCTGGCCACGCGGGCTGGTGAAGCGGCCCGGCATCGTGACGCTGCGCTTCGGCGAGACGATCCCGGCGGGGCTGCCGCGCAAGGAGATCGAGGCGGCGGTCCATGGCGCGATCAACGCGCTGAACGGCTAGGTACACCCGCCAATATCGTCACCCCAGCGAAAGCTGGGGTCTCAGGCTATTGGAACGCCGCGCCCGCCCCAGGGAGACCCCAGCTTTCGCTGGGGTGACGAAATATCGCGAGACTCGGGGCTAATGCTTCCGCCCGAAATCCGGCGCGGGATCGTCCTGTCCCTGCTCCACGATCGAGCGACGCACCGCGCGGGTGCGGGTGAAGAGGTTGAACAAGGTATCGCCATCGCCCCAGCGGATCGCGCGCTGCAGCATCGTCAGATCCTCGGTCAGGCGCTGGAGGATCTCCAGCACCGCCTCGCGATTGTTGAGGAAGACGTCGCGCCACATCGTCGGGTCCGAGGCGGCGATGCGGGTGAAATCGCGGAAGCCGCCGGCCGAGAATTTGATCACCTCGCCCTGCGTCACCTCTTCCAGATCGGAGGCGGTGCCGACGATCGTGTAGGCGATCAGGTGCGGCACATGGCTGGTGACGGCGAGCACCAGATCGTGATGCTTCGCGTCCATCACCTCGACCTGCGACCCGAACGCCTCCCAGAAGGCGCGCAGCCGCGCGACCGCCACCTCCGGCGCGCCCTCGGGCGGGGTGAGGATGCACCAGCGGCCGTTGAACAGGGTCGCGAAGCCGGCGTCCGGCCCGCTATGCTCGGTGCCCGCGACGGGATGGCCGGGGATGAAGACGGCGTTCGGCAGCGCCTCGCGCAGCGCCGCGATCACGCTGGCCTTGGAGCCGCCGACGTCGCTGACGATCGCGTCGGCCGGCAGATCGTCGGCGATCGCCGCCGCCGCCGCGCCCATCGCGCCCACCGGCACGCAGAGCATGACGAGATCGGCGTCGATCACCGAAGCGCCCGCCGTGTCCGGCACGTCGTCGCCCAGATCGAGCTCCCGCACCCGTTCGCGCACCGCCGGATCGGCATCGAACAGGGTCAGCTCGACGGTCGGCATGTAGTGCCGCACCGCCCGCGCGATCGAGGAGCCGATCAGCCCGAGCCCGATGACGGTGACGCGCGAGAAGGGCAGCATCAGTCCGCCGCGCCGACGATCTCGCGCAGCGCGCGGATGAGGCCCTGGGTCTGCTCCTCGGTGCCCACCGACATGCGCAGGCCGTGGCGCAGGCCCTGCCCCGGCAGCCAGCGGACGATGAAGCCCTTCTCCATCAGCGCGCCATAGGCTTCCTCGGCGGTCACCCGGCCCTCGAACAGCACCAGCAGGAAGTTCGCCTTGGACGGCACCGCGCGCAGGCCGGCATTGCCGAGCTTGCCGATCTCGTCCGCCATCCAGCCGAGCCACTTCTCATTGTGCAGCCGGCTGGTCTCGACGAAATCCTTCGCGTGCAGGCTGGCGATCGCCGCCTGCTGCCCGGCGGTGGTGACGTTGAACGGCGCGCGGATCTTGTGCATCGCCTGGATCACGTTGGCCGGGCCATAGCCCCAGCCGATCCGCTCCGCCGCCAGCCCGAAGATCTTCGAGAAGGTGCGCGTCACCAGCACGTTGTCGGCCGATTGCGCCAGCTCGAACGCGCCGTCGTCATCCTCGGGCGACAGATATTCGGCATAGGCCTGGTCGACCACGAACAGGCAGTCGGCGGGCAGGCCGGCATGCAGCCGCAGCAGCTCCGATCGCGGCAGGTAGGTGCCGGTGGGGTTGTTGGGATTGGCGATGTAGACGACCCGCGTCTTCTCCGTCACCGCCGCGAGCAGGGTGTCGACGTCGGTGGCATAGCCGACATCGGGCGCCTCGATCGGCTCCGCGCCCACCCGCCGCGCCGCGATCGGATAGACCGAGAAGCCGTAGCGGACGAACAGCACCTCGTCGCCCTGCCCGGCGAAGGCGCCGGCCGCCAGGTGCAGCACCTCGTCCGATCCGGTGCCGTGGATCACGCGCGCGGCATCGAGCCCGTAATGCGCGGCGATCGCCTCGCGCAGCGCGGTGGCGCCGGCATCGGGATAGCGATCGAGCGTCTCGGCCGCCGCGACATAGGCTGCCTTCACCTCGGGCGCGGTGCCGAGCGGATTCTCGTTGGACGAGAGCTTGGCGGCCTTCGCGCCGCTGTCGGTGGTCGAGCGGCCGGGAACGTAGGGCGCGATCGCCTCGATCCAGGGCTTGGGCCGAAGTGCGGAGGTTTGCTGGGTCATGGCCCGCGCTCATAGCGGCGAAGCGGGGACAAGCAAACCGCCGCCGCCATTGACAGCGCGCGCCGGCATCCCCATCCGCGCTGGATGGCACTCGACCAGCGTTTCGGCACCCAGCGCAGCGTCACCCTGCCCGGGCCGCTGGCGCTCGACGGCGGGCAGGCGCTGGCGCCCGTCACCATCGCCTACGAGACCTACGGCACCCTCGATGCGGACGCCTCCAACGCCATCCTGATCTGCCATGCGCTGACCGGCGACCAGCATGTCGCCTCTGTCCACCCCGTCACCGGCAAGCCCGGCTGGTGGGTGCGCATGGTGGGCGAGGGCAAGCCGATCGACCCGGCGCGCCACTTCATCATCTGCGCCAATGTGCTGGGCTCCTGCATGGGCTCGTCCGGCCCGGCGACGGCGGCGGCGGACGGCACGCCTTATGCGATGCGCTTCCCGGTCATCACCGTCCGCGACATGGTGCGTGCGCAGGCGATGCTGCTCGATCATCTCGGCGTGCGGGAACTGACCGCCGTCGGCGGATCGATGGGCGGCATGCAGGTGCTGGAGTGGGCGGCGACCTATCCCGATCGCGTGAGGTCGGCGGTGATCATCGCGTCGGCCGCGCGGCATTCGGCGCAGAACATCGCGTTCCACGAGGTCGGCCGGCAGGCGATCATGGCCGATCCCAAATGGCGCGGCGGCGACTATTACGAGAGCAACGACGTGCCCGCCGACGGCCTCGCGGTGGCGCGGATGGCGGCGCACATCACCTATCTTTCCGAGGACGGGCTCACCGAGAAGTTCGGGCGCCGCCTGCAGGCACGCGATGCCAAGGGCTTCGGCTTCGACGCCGATTTCCAGGTCGAGAGCTATCTGCGCCACCAGGGGCTGAGCTTCGTCGACCGCTTCGACGCCAACTCCTATCTCTACATCACCCGGGCGATGGATTATTTCGACCTTGCCGAGGAGCATGGCGGCCTGCTCGCCAACGCCTTCCGGGGCAGCAAGGCGCGCTTCTGCCTCGTCTCCTTCGACACCGACTGGCTCTACCCGACCCGCGAATCGCGGGCGATCGTGCAGGCGCTGAACGCGGCCGGCGCGGCGGCGAGCTTCGTCGAGCTGTCGTCGCCTTATGGGCATGACGCCTTCCTGCTGGAAGCGCCGGAGCTCAACCGGGTGGTGGACGGCTTCCTGCGGGCGGGCGGATTGTGACGAAACCCGACGGCTTCCTCCCTCCGTTCGCACTGAGCGAAGTCGAAGTGCGGGCTCCACACGCTGCGCTTGCGGCCCGTCCTTCGACTTCGCTCAGGACGAACGGATCTTCTGGGGAAAGGGCATGAACGACCAGGCCCTCCTCGGCCTCCGCCCGGACCTGCGGATCATCGCGGACCATGTCGCGCCCGGCACCCGCGCGCTCGACATCGGCTGCGGCGACGGCGCGCTGATGGCGGCGCTGCGCGATCATGCCCAGGTGGATGCGCGGGGCATCGAGATCGATGCCACCAATGTCGCCTCCGCCGTGGCGCGCGGGCTGTCGGTGGTGCAGGGCGATGCCGACGTCGACCTCGCCGGCTATCCCTCCAACGCCTTCGACTATGCGATCCTGAGCCAGACGCTGCAGACCACGCGCGCGCCGGACAAGGTGCTGGACGAGTTGCTGCGCATCGGGCGCAAGGCCTTCGTCTCCTTCCCGAACTTCGCCTACTGGCGGGTGCGGGCCTCGCTGCTGTGGGGTGGCCGCATGCCGGTGACCCGCACGCTGCCGGTCGCCTGGTATGCGACGCCCAACATCCACCATCTGACCGTCGACGACTTCCGCGCCTTCCTGCAGGACCGCGGCATCGTCACGGAAGGCGCCTGGTTCCTCAACGGCGACCGGCTGACCAGCGAGTGGGCCGCCAACTTCCGTGCCGAACATGCGGTGTTTTTGATTCGGCGGTAGGTGAAGCCCCTCCCTGAAAGGGGGGGTTGGGGTGGGTCTTGGGTCGCGATACGGACGCCCCACGCCATGAAATCAAAGTTACGCGTGCCTCCACCCACCCCCGGCCCCTCCCTTTCAGGGAGGGGAGGGTAAGGTCACCCCCGCAGCACCGCGCCCTGCTTGGCCGCCGCCGCGACGATCCGGTCCGAGATCGCCTTGAGCGCCGCCTCGTCGAAGCTCTTGTCGGCGGGCTGGAGCACCACCTCGATGGCGAGGCTCTTCTGCCCCTCCGGCACGCCCGCGCCGGTGAAGACGTCGAACAATGCGACCTCGGTGATCGCCGCCTTGTCCGCCCCGGCGATGGCGCGGATCAGCTTGTCGGACTGCAAGCCGGCATCGACGAGGAAGGCGAAGTCGCGCCGCACCGCCTGCAGCGCCGAAGGCGCGAAGGCGGGACGCGCGCGGCCGGCATCGCGCTTCGCCGGAATCGCATCGAGATAGATGTCCGCCGCGACCATCGGCCCCTCGACGTCGAGCGCCTTCAGCGTCTCCGGATGCAGCTCGCCGAAGGTGGCGAGGATCATCTTGGGGCCGAGGCCGAGTTGCCCGGAGCGCCCCGGATGCCAGGTGTCGCCGCCCGGCCCGATCAGCTGCAGCCGGTCGACCGGCGCGCCGGCCGCGGCCAGCACCGCCAGCGCCTCGGCCTTGGCGTCATAGGCGTCGGCGGCGCGCGCCTTGCCGGTGCGCCAGTCGCGCGCCGCCGCGTCGCCCGCGATCACCACGGTGAGCGTCGGCCGCTCGGCATCGTCCAGGTAGCGGCGGCCGAGCTCGAACAGGCGGATCGCCTTCTCGCCGCGATCGCGGTTGCGCTGCGCCGCGCGGGCGAGGCCCGGGACGAGCGAGGGGCGCATCACCTTGAGATCCTCGGAGATCGGGTTGGCGAGCGTCCAGCCGCCGCCGAACGGCGCCGCCTCCTTCTCGGAGAGGAAGGACCATGTCACGGCTTCCGCGAAACCGCGCGCGGCCGCCGCGCGGCGCGCCTTGCGCTCGATGCGCTGCTCGGGCGAGGCGGTCGGCTTGGCCACGCCTTCGGCGCGCGGCAGCGGGGTG
>Ga0207671_10000565_pt1 | contig 49694 bp, 40 predicted proteins | sample KBSC24metaG_FD_184352 | JGI IMG/M metagenome (GOLD analysis project Ga0207671, IMG submission 184352) | Corn rhizosphere microbial communities from Kellogg Biological Station, Michigan, USA - KBS C2-4 metaG (SPAdes) (version 2) | ecosystem: Host-associated > Plants > Roots > Rhizosphere > Soil... | reverse complement strand
CGCCTGTTACGTCTATCAAGCTCAGCATTGATAAAAGTGTATCACAACTCCCTGAAAATATTTGCCTGCTAAACAAACTAAAGGATATTACACTTTGGAACTGCGAAAATCTACATAGCCTACCTGCCTGCTTAAATGATCTACCGGCACTTCAAATTCATATTATTTGCCCAAAAAGCGCAGTGACTCAACTTCAGCAATTACAACAAGCTTACAAGCAATTAAATATTCAATTGGATACCCTTTCTGATTAAGCCTACTTTTGTGGATATGTTTTTTTGGAAACCGGGTGTTAACAATAGTATCTTGCTAAAACCCTCGTTGCGTGAGATTGCTTCGCTATCGCTCGCAATGACCTTAGTTCTTTGACATACTGTAAACCCAACTAATAGAATAGCATTCTTTCTACTAAGCACTTTTTACTTTATACTTTTTAAAATGCGACATTTTGTAACCTTTTGGGTAATTCCTGGGTAGCAATGTCACTTTTAATAAAGGTATAATAACACAGCCCCAATAAGCCTTTCAAGGCATCCCAGGCTAAGAATGTCTCAAAAGAAATTTTTTCAGAAAATGTTACATTCTTCTCGTCCGCGAGCTTCTGCGCTTATAGAAAATTATGTGTCTGCGAGATCTGCGGGAAAATCATTGTTACATTACTCAGGTATAAAACAAAAGATTTATACCCAATTATACCCTAAGCCAAATCGCTGGATGAAGCCACCACAAATACTTTCAACCAAAAATCGCAAAAACAGCAATTTTTTCCGAAATTATACCTTGGTCAAGGTCACCTGCTAATTTGCTGATATTATTTGCTATTCACCAAGTGCCGTCTTTCCTGAAAGCAGGTAGATAACTGCCATACGTATGGCTACGCCATTTTCTACCTGGTCGAGGATGATGGACTGGGAGCTATCTGCCACGTCGGAATTTAGTTCCACGCCCCTGTTTATAGGACCGGGGTGCATGATGAGGATTTCTTTCTGCAGACTATCCAGCATGTCTTTGTTTATGCCGTAGTAAAGGGAGTATTCGCGCAGTGTTGAGAATAGCGGTTTATGCTGGCGCTCCAGCTGTATGCGCAGTACATTGGCCACCTCGCACCATTCCAGCGCTTTCTTTACGTCATATTCCACACGTACGCCAAGATCTTGTATATATTTAGGTATGAGTGTCGGCGGGCCTGATACCGTTACTTCCGCACCCAGTTTGCTAAGGCAAAAGATATTGCTTAGCGCCACACGACTGTGCATGATGTCGCCGATTATGGTGATGCGTTTGCCTTTCAGGTCGCCTTTCTTCTCTCGTATAGAGTAGGCATCTAATAATGCTTGTGTAGGATGTTCATTAGTGCCATCGCCTGCATTGATAATGCTCGCATCCACATGCTGCGCCAGGAACCAGGGCGCACCGCTGGCCGAGTGGCGCATCACTATCATGTCCACTTTCATGGCCAGTATATTGTTCACCGTATCTATCAGTGTTTCGCCTTTGGATACCGATGAGCCGGAGGCGGAGAAATTCACCGTGTCGGCGCTCAGTCGTTTTTCTGCCAGTTCAAATGAAATGCGTGTGCGGGTAGAGTTTTCGAAAAAGAGATTTACAACAGTAGTATCGCGCAGCGCAGGCACCTTCTTTATTTGCCTTTGCAGCACCTGCTTAAAGTTATCAGCCGTCTGGAATATCTGTTCAATATCCTGTGTTTGCAGTTCCTTGATACCTAACAGATGTTTTACTGAAAGCGACATGTATGTTGTTGTTTGTATTTAGTATTAATCAATAAGCACTACTTCGTCTTTCTGGTCTTTTTCTTTCCAGTACACTTTTACCTTCTGGGTTATAATTGTATCCACTATTCGCCCTGCATAGTCAGGTTGTATAGGCAACTCGCGACTAAAGCGACGGTCTATGAGCACCATCAGCTCCACCTTCTTAGGCCTGCCAAAATCTATGAGCGCATCCATAGCCGAGCGTATGGTGCGGCCGGTATGCAGCACATCATCTATCAGCACCACGTTCCTATTCTCTATGCTGAAGTTGATGTCCGTAAGCGATGGTACATGTATATCTCCCTGGTGTACATCATCTCTATAGAAGGTGATATCCAGCATACCATAGTCTATATTGTTCTGCCCGGTTATTTTGCGTACCAGCTCAGCTATGCGGCCCGACATCCAGATACCTCTGGGCTGTATGCCTATAATAGCTGTATCCTGAAAAGTGAGATGATTTTCAACTAATTGATGTGCCAGCCGCTGCAGCGTTATATCCAGTTGTTTATGATCCAGCAGGGTCTTCAAACTATGAGATTTGACCCAAAAATAAAGAAGCCTGCGCTCATTTACGAATTACTGAAGGAAAAATGTTTTTCGGGGCGTCAGCCGCATAAGGGAATACCTTACATTCGCCCACTGAAAAATAGTGTGTTATGCCAGTTTCTATATTGAATCGTGTTAATGATTTTTTCGAATCTTATACAAAGGCCTTTGAGCTGATGGACACAAAGCTGATGGCCATGCTGCACAACATACCCTGCACCCTGCTGGACGATGATGCCACCAATATATATGCCGAAGCCAGCCGCCTGGAAGGGCTCTTTAACCAGGGAATACACTTCTACAAGCAACACGGTATAATACACGCCCGCGCAGAAGTATGGAACGTGCAGGCCATGACAGACAAAGTAGCTAAAGTGAAGGTGAACTGGAAGTACTTTGATGCGAACAATAAACCTGTGTACGACTGCGACTACTACTATATACTGAAGATGGACAAGCATGAACACCCAAAGATCATACTGTCTATTTCTGTGAACGAGAAGGAAAGAATGGAGGACTGGCTGCAACAGACACAGAATAAATAATATCTTTAAGGCCATGAAATTGATTAACGCCTACCAGCAGATATATGGTAAGTTATATGGTATATTAGTCTTTGCTGCATTTATCTATTTTATATTAGTCGGCCTTTTCTGGAACTATATAGCCTTTAGAACAAGTGGCTTTAACCTGATAGCTGTCATATTCACACTCGTGTTCGTGGCCCTGCTCATCTGGAAGCACAAGCTCACTACGCTCATTGTAGGCATTATAGGGCTATTCTTCTCTATGATTAGCTTCCTGGATGTGCTGGCTGCCCATAATAAATATAAAGCAGCAGTAGCTGCCAAAGATAGTGAGATAAACGTAATGATTGCCTTCTCTGTTATCAATGTGGTCCTGTTTCTGCTACTCATATTCAGCTTTATGCGGGCACATATTCACAATCCGGATTGATATAGAAAATTCTATGCGTATAAATAGAAATATACGAACTGCTGCTATCGTCATTTGCATACCAGTATTATATGCATTTGTGCTCCGTTATATTTTCGATGTGGATAGTCTGAATGGCATCTTCAGCATTATGTCCATCACCTTCCTGGCATTGCTGCCCGCAGGCGTAGGCGCATTGGCAGTAGGCCTGTCAAGCGTGGAAAAAGTAAAAAAGATACCGTACGCGATCTTCTTTCCATGGGTACCTATTTTAGCTTTCTTCGTGCTCACACTGTTGTTATCTATAGAAGGCTGGGCTTGCTGGCTGATGATATTACCTGTTTTCCTGATAATGTCTTCTATCGGTGGCCTTATTGCCCGTGCATATAAAAACAGGAAGCGAGATAAGCTATATACCGTGAGTATCCTGCTGCTGCCTCTCCTTTTGTCGCCCGTGGAGCATATGATAGGTGCATTGCCCACGACATACACAGCCAATACATATATAGATATTAATGCCCCACGGGAGAAAATATGGAGCAATGTGACCAGGGTGCGAACTATTGACAAAAGCCAGGACAAGGGCTGGCTCACACGCTTTCTTGGCTTCCCGCGACCAATAAGAGCAGAACTAAATTATGAGGGCGTTGGTGCTACGCGTGCAGCAATATTTGATAAGGGGCTTGTTTTTCACGAACAAGTGCTAGAGTATATCCCCTTGCAAAAAATGGTATTCTCGATTAAAGTATATCCTTACGAAATACCATCTACTACTATGGACAAGCATGTAGTGGTAGGAGGTAATTATTTTGATGTATTGGACGGAACTTATGAAATAGAACAACTATCGGGCAATAAATACAGGCTGCATCTTTTCAGCCATTTCAAACTACACACAACATTCAATAGTTATGCCGGCTTCTGCTCCACCCTCATCATGAAGGATATTCAAAACAACATATTGCAGGTGATAAAACGACGTGCGGAGCAGGAATAAAAAAGACCGGCGATTAGCCGGCCTTCTAAATTAAGTTCAGATTTTGCTGCTATTTGAAAGCGTTGATGCCTGTTACATCCATGCCTGTTATGAGCAGGTGAATATCGTGGGTGCCTTCGTAGGTAACTACAGACTCCAGGTTCATCATGTGGCGCATGATGCTGAATTCGCCGGTGATACCCATGCCGCCCAGTATCTGGCGGGCCTCGCGGGCTACCTTCAGGGCTATGTCACAGCTATTGCGTTTTGCCATTGATATCTGTGCCGGTGTAGCGCGATCTTCATTGCGCAGTACGCCCAGGCGCCAATTAAGCAATTGGCTTTTTGTTATTTCAGTTATCATTTCGGCCAGCTTCTTTTGTGTTAACTGGAAGCCGCCAATAGGTTTACCAAACTGAACACGCTGCAATGAATAACGCAGCGCCGTATCGTAACAATCCATAGCGCAGCCCAGTGCACCCCATGCTATACCGAAGCGGGCACTGGAAAGACAGCTTAAAGGTCCTTTCAGACCTTTGATATTAGGAAGTATATTGGCCTTAGGTACTTTTACATTATCAAATACCAACTCGCCCGTAGCAGAAGCACGCAGTGACCATTTGCCATGTGTTTCAGGCGTTGAGAAGCCTTCCATGCCTCTTTCCACTATGAGACCGCGTATTTCGCCCTGCTCGTCCTTAGCCCATACCACTGCAATATCAGCAAATGGAGCATTTGAGATCCACATTTTTGAGCCATTCAGCACTACGTGGTCGCCTGCATCAGTATATTTTGTTTGCATGCTGCTTGGGTCAGAGCCATGATTGGGTTCTGTAAGACCGAAGCAACCCATCATTTCGCCGGTAGCCAGCTTGGGCAAGTATTTATGCTTTTGCTCTTCACTGCCGAATTTGTAGATAGGGAACATGACCAATGAGCCCTGTACAGATGCTGTGGAACGGATCCCAGAATCTCCGCGTTCCAGTTCCTGCATCATAATGCCGTAGCTGATATAGTCCAGACCGGCACCGCCATATTCCTGCGATACAAAAGGGCCAAAACACCCCAGCTCACCCAGTCCTTTTATGATCTGCTTAGGGAAAGCTGCCTTTTGAGCGTAATCCTCAATTATTGGGGAAATATCTTTCTTTACAAAGGCCCTTACGCTTTCACGTATCAGCTTTTGTTCATCGGTGAGCAGTTCATCAAGAAGGTAATAGTCGGGGTGCTGGTAAAGGTCTTTTTGCATAAATATGTTAAAATTGCCACAATTGGTGGCGCAAAGGTAGCATTTTTGGCAGACACGATATATTTTTACATGATTTTCTGCCAAGGATTTTCACAGATGTTACGTCTTATATCCCTATAGTTGAAATCCATAATCCTTGAAAGACAATACAGGTGAGCCTTGCCCGTTTATTAACAGAATGTTACGGGATAATATTGAAAAATCGCTGTATTTGTGGAACATGTTTTGTGGAACAATTATTATGAAATTATTAAGAAACATGCTCAAACCATTTCCTTTTAGTTTCTGTCTTAGTAAAGTATTGTATAGTTCATTAAATTCTATTTATTTATGAGGCAGTTAAAGATTGCCACCCAGATTACCAACCGAGATTCCCAGGCTGTGGAGAAATATCTCCAGGAAATCAGCAAGATCTCTATGATTACTCCCGAAGAGGAAACCACGCTTGCCCAGAAAATACATATGGGCGATCAGCGTGCGCTGGAAAAGCTTGTAAAAGCCAACCTCCGCTTCGTGGTATCGGTTGCCAAACAGTATCAGCACCAGGGCTTGTCGCTCAGTGACCTGATAAATGAAGGCAACTTAGGTCTTATTAAAGCCGCTCAACGCTTTGATGAAACCAAGGGTTTTAAATTCATCTCTTATGCTGTATGGTGGATCCGCCAGTCAATACTGCAAGCTTTGGCCGAGCAGGGACGCCTGGTACGTCTGCCACAGAATAAGATAGGTACCTATAACAAGGCTAACAAGGCATTCATAGCTTTCGAACAGGAAAATGAACGCGAGCCGTCAACTGAAGAACTGGCAGACATCCTTGACATGAGTGAAACTGAAGTAACTAACATCTTCACCAGCAACTCACGCCATACTTCACTGGACGCTCCGGTACATGAAGCTGAAGACGTGGCTATGGGCGACCTGCTGGAAGGCAGCAGCGACACTGATGATGACGTGATGAAAGACTCACTGCGTGCTGAAATACGCCGCATACTAAAATCACTGAGTGTACGGGAAGCTGAGATACTGGCTGCTTATTTCGGTCTGGAAGGCGACAATGGTCCTAGCATTGAAGAAATAGGTGAAAAGTATGACCTGACCAAAGAACGTATACGTCAAATAAAGGAACGCGCTATCAAGCGTTTGCAGAAAGCACGTTACAGCAATGCATTGAAGGTGTACTTAGGTTAAAAAATTACAAACCTTAAATAGTTAAAATCCGCAACTAATAACTGCGGATTTTATATTTTCTGAAGTTTGAAGATAATATTTGATGTGTAGCGGGTGCTGTCAACTATTTCGAGACTCATACTATGCTTTTGGGCAAAGGACTCAATAAATGCCTGGCTGATGAAATGCAGCTCATTTTGTGTTTTATTAAAACCGAATACCTGTGTTGAAAATACCTCGGTAAGCTTTGTACCTTTGTGACGTTCCTTTAGCTCGGTAATTCCATCCCTTATTATAAGGATACCCTGATTATTTAAGGCAGTGTAGCATTTTTCGAGCAGGACTTCCTGCTGGGCAGGTAATAGATAATGCAATACGTCGCTTATTATTACCCCATCGCATGGCTGTAAATTGTATTGGATAATATCGCCTTGCTCGAAGTGAAGATTGCTATCTTTCAGGAAGTTATGTTCTGCTGTTTCAATTTTATCTTCATCATAATCTACGCCGATAAATTTACGTTCAAGAGCTGCCCAGTGCAGCATATAGCTCATGAAGCCATACCCGCAACCAAGATCGTAGAAACTGCCGGAGCGCGGGAGTAGCCTATGGAATTGCTCGTAATATCCTTCTGACCTCGTCTTTATGCGACAATACCATTCCAATACAGGGCCTTTGTATAAGTATGATTTTATCAGTTGTTCTTTGAAGTAAGATGGGGTTTCGTTCTTTTCTTTTATAAGGGCATACTCATTGCGCATCCAGCGGCCTATGAGCTTGGCGCGCTCGCTGTAGGTGCTGCCGAATGATGGATCGCCATATTTGATACGAGGGTAGATATAGACAGAGCAGGTACCGTCTTTCAGCAACCAGTCTTTTTTCTGCATGCTATAGTGCAGGCCGTGCAGTATGAGCGGGACAATATCCAGCTTAAGTTCTTCTGCTATAAAGAAAGCTCCTTTATGGAAGCGCTTGATACTATCGTCGTATGAACGAGTGCCCTCAGGGAAAACGACTATTGAATACCCACGTTCAACCAAACTTCTTAATGGTGCCAGATCGGCGGTGCCACTGGCTACTGGGTAATATTCGGCCATGCGTATTACTGCACCAAATACAGGAGAGCGCCATACCCAATGATTGGTAAGCAGTACCAGTCTTGGATTGAGTAAGGTAGTGAAGAGTATATCAAGGAAAGAAGTGTGATTGGCTATATATACTGCGGGCGTTTTGAAGTCTTCCTCAGCCGGATTGTAAATACGCTTGGTAACATTGGCCATTATATACACCAGACTTTTTGTGGCCATGCTGATGCAACAATGGTAGAGATATTTTGCTTTTTCGCTGCGCTTGAATGGCCATAGCCTGGTAAGTATAAGCCCAATGATAGTGGTTATAATAGATACCGTAACAAAGTATAGAAAAGCAAAGGAGGACTTAAGGAAACTCCAGAGCGTGAATGGTTGAAATCTTTTATTAGCCCTGTTTTGAATAAATATATTGAACAGGAAAGGTTGTAAAGTCTGGGAGATGAAAAGTACACAAAGCATGCCTGTAACAGATGTAAATGCTATAGAACGTAATGCGGGATGCTTAGCCAGCAGTAACACACCGAGGCCTATAAAGACAGTGACAGCAGATACATAGACGGCTGCACGAACAGAGGTGAGCTTATGTGTACCATGCTTGTACTTCTCCATCAAGCCGTCCATAGTGAAGATGCTATAGTCGTCACCAAGGCCGAAGATGAGTGTGGAGATAATAATATTGACAATATTGAACTTTAAGCCAAGCAAAGACATTAACCCCAATATCCATATCCATGATATGGCCATGGGCAAAAAGGAGAATAATGTAAGTTCGATCCTACCATAGCCTATAAGTAATGCAAAGAATACGATGAGTGTTGAGTAAAGGGCTATATTATTGAAGTCCTTATTTAGCACTTTTACAAGCTGTGTGGCACTTTGTTGCCTGTCTGTTACGGTGACAGCACTTTGTTTTGCAAGGGTATTAAATATGTCTGTCCTGTATTCCTGGGGTACTTTTATGGCGGCTATTGCATAGCGACTATTACGCTCGGTGGCAAAGCTGCCAGGGTAGAATGATTTGAGCAATGCTGTGGCAGCGGTATCGAAGGGTTTATACTGCTTATCTAATAAAGCTGAAAAGGAGCTGAATGCATCTGTAGTAAAACCTTGCTGTTTTGCAGCTTCATTTACGGCCTGTAATACAGCCTGTTTTTTTGTCTGTGTCCAGTAAGCATTCCATCTTGCAATTCTTCGTTGTTGCTCGGCTTTGGATGGCAATAATGTAACCGGGCTTGATACGTTTCTTATCCAACCTTTGCGCACGAGGGTATCGAGCGTAGGGCTGATGGACTCAAGTTTTTCGAGTGCGTGTTCTGTGCTGCCTGTTCCATTGCTATCATCTTTTGCTACGAGGAAAATGGAGCTTAGTGCGAAAGCATTTGCTTTATTCACCTCATCCTGGGCTCGCTCCATACGCGGCGATAGGTAGTTGAGGTGCATTAGGTCGCTATCAAATTGAACATTAAAGCTGAAGTAAAGCAGAATAGGTGTGAGTACAAAAATGAACATTACCAACCATTTATTGCTTTCCGGTTTCCAGAATGCGAGCTTATCGAATATGGTTGCCTTTGTTTTGCTATGGTCTATGCCTAATGGGAAATGTGGCAGAAACACAAGCGTACATAATGCCGCACCAGTAAGACTTATAGCAGCAAACAGGCCCAGATCACGAATGATAGGCGTATGTACAAACCGTAGTGAAAAGAAGGCCGCAATGGTAGTGAAGCTGCCAATGGTAAGTGGCTGTGCCAGTTCGTATATAGTAGAGCGGATATCTTTTGCATGCCGCGCGTGCGACAGGAAGTGTATGGAATAGTCTATGGCAATACCTAATATTATAGCACCTGCTCCCAAGGCGATGACTGAGATGGTACCCTGAACTAGGTACATAATGCCGACAGACATAGCTGCACCATACACTACAGGTACTAATAATAATAAAGGCGTCCTTTTCCTTCTGAAGAAGTACCAGGTAAGCGCAATAAGCAGCACAATGGTAACAGTGAGCGTAACGATTGTATCCCTATGCATCTGGCTGGCATTACCTGCAGCAACGGCAGGGCCACCAAAATAGGTTATATGGATACCAGGATGCTTTTGCTGCCAGCTGTCTACGAGCTCATCGAGCCGGGTGAAGAACTTTGTATTCTTACCTGTTTCCGAGCTTTTATATTTTGGCTTCAGGAAAAAGGTGAGCTGGCCGTTTTTTGAGAATATATAGCCTGCATAATTATCATAATTGGGATCAAACTGGAGGGTCTTTAATTTGCTCCATACCAGGCGCGACATACCTACAGGATCCTGTGCTACAACGTGCTTGAACACCACACTGGCCGGTGATAGTAATACTTTCCTGTTTGCTTCGAGGGTAGTTTTTATTCGCTCAGATTGCAGTAGCGTGTCTAATTGTTTATAATCCTGGGCGTTCAGGAACAAGGGAAGATTATCCTGGAAAACGTTTAGAAAAGCTTCTTCATAGCCCTCGCCTATTTGCAGCCTTATTGTGTCTATCCACTGCCCGCAATCGTGCTGCATTTGCTGCACAAAGTCTGTGGTTGCATTTATAAGACTGTCCTGGTCGGTGTGAGTAGAATCGTTGAATGAAGCGAGAAAAACAACCTGCTCCCCTACCTGTGTATGACTTATAACATCATTCAATGCGTGAATTGCTTTGCTGTCAGGCAGCATACTGTTCACATCTTCCTGCAGCTTTATCTTTGAGCCGAGAAACAGCCATACCGCGAAGCTTACAATAAATACAGCCCAACATAAAAGCTTCTTTTTCCTGAAAAAATCATATATGGAAACGAAGAGTTGCTGTAGCATGCCTTTGGGGTAATGTGGAAATGAAAGGTAAAATTTTCGCGAAAATAATCATACTGACTATTCGAAATCAGTATAAAGCAGGTATTTTTTCCTTTTATTTTTAAAGGTTTTTATATCTTTTTGCCAGGAGGCTTTTATTTCTGCTGCGCTTTTACCCTGCTCTATATCTGTTCTTAAAGTTTTGCTGCCAGCCAGTTTTTCAAAAAAACCATTGAAGAATTTATCTTTATCAGGGTACCAGTTGTATGCTTTTATCAGCCATTCAAGCGATATCGAGTTGCTAATAGCAGCCAGGGCTTCTTGCTGGTTTTGTGCTATAAGCTGGCCATAGCAAGCCTTGTTTTCGTATGGTGGCTTGGATGAGCCTATATTGGGTTCAGGTGTAAAATAATAGTCTGTCTTACCTGCGAAATCAGGGTGACCCCATTGCTGGAAAGGTTTGTCTGTGCCTCTTCCTACGCTTATAGTTGTGCCCTCAAAAAAGCATAAAGATGGATACAGGTAGACCGCAGCCATTGTTTTTAAATTAGGCGATGGTGCGTAATGCAAAGCGTATTTTTTAGTATGATCATAGTGCAGGCAAGGGATTACGGTGAGCTGTAATTTCTCTGCATCTTTAAACCATTTTTCACCCACCAGCATTTTTGCATATTCACCATCCGTCATACCATATACTATAGGTATGGGTTGCATACCAACAAAGGACTTTAAAGAAGTGTCAAGCACGGGACCGTCCACGTAAAAGCCATTAGGATCCGGCCGGTCAAGTATTAGCAAGGGTTTGTTTTGTTCGGCACATGCTTCCATTACATATTGAAGCGTGGATATGTAGGTGTAGAAACGCACGCCTACATCCTGCAGGTCATATACTATGATGTCCACATCAGCTAACTGTTCTGGCTTTGGCTTCTTGTTATTGCCATACAGAGATATAATAGGCAGCCCCGTAGCACTATCAATACCGCCTGATATATTAGCGCCTGCATCAGCCTGGCCGCGCAGGCCATGTTCCGGAACAAATATTTTAACCACATTAATATTAAGCCTTAGCAATGTATCTGCCAGCAGCGTATTCCCTACTCTGGCGCTTTGGTTAATTACCAATACCACTTTTTTATTTGCAAGCTTTTTTATGTATAAGGCCATTCTTTCAGCACCGCAAACTATATCTGTAGTGTTTTGAGGTTTAATATCCTGCGCGTAAATAGCCTGGCAACTTAAACTGAAAACAATAAGGGTGATAAACCCTGTAAATAGCCGCAGACGCATACCTTATGAAAATTTTTATAAAGATAGCCCTGCATTTTTGATAATTATGGTTACATTGCGCTTTATTAGATTTTTTTAAACAAACAGTACATGCAACAAGTAAAAAATGGTGATACCGTGCGCGTGCATTATCACGGCAAGCTGACAGATGGTACCACCTTTGATAGCTCTGAAGGTCGTGAACCACTGGAATTTTCAGTAGGTAGTGGACAGGTTATAAAAGGCTTTGACGATGCGCTGGTAGATATGAAAGTTGGCGAAAAGAAAACTGTAAATATCCCGGTAGACCAGGCATATGGCCAGCATAATGATGATATGCTGATGGAATACCCATTGTCTGAATTTCCACCGGATATGCACCCTGCTGTAGGTATGGAATTGCATATGAGTGACAACCAGGGCAATGTTTTCCCTGTAGTGATAGCTGAAGTGCTTGAGAACTCTGTAGTATTGGATGCCAACCATCCACTGGCGGGCCAGGACCTGGTTTTTGAAATAGAACTGGTTTCTATAGCATAATATATCTTATTGTATAAAAATGCTGTACGTAAAATCGTACAGCATTTTTTATTTTAACCCTTTTTTAAGGCAGCTAATTATTACATTTGTTTGATCGCAACTTAAACTCATGCATTTATTCTCCATTCTGTTATTGCAGGTTGATACTGCCTTGAAAGCAGCTGCAACTGCAACCAATGTACCAGCTGAAAAAATCTCTTTATGGTCACTGCTGAAAGAAGGTGGTGTGCTGATGATACCATTGCTTTTATGTTCTATAATATTAGTATATGTATTTGTGGAACGCCTGATGGTGATAAAGAAAGCCGGAGTGATAGATCCTAATTTCATGCTGCATATACGGGAGAATGTAAGTAATGGCAACCTTACCAGTGCTAAAGCCCTTTGCAGAAATACGGACAGCCCAATAGCAAGAATGATTGAAAAAGGCCTGAGCCGTATAGGCAAGCCAATTGATAACATTGAAAAATCGATGGAAAATGCCGGCAAGCTGGAAGTATATAAATTAGAAAAGAATACTTCTATACTTTCTACTCTGGCAGGCATTGCACCTATGTTTGGCTTCCTGGGCACTATTGCGGGCATGATCATTCTGTTCTTTAACGTGCAACACCAGGGATTTTCGCTGGAAACTATTGCAGGAGGTATATATACAAAAATGGTAACATCTGCTGTGGGCCTTATTATCGGTTTGCTTGCTTATGTGGCCTATATGTACCTTAATGCCCAGATCAACAAGAATGTGAACCGCATGGAGGCAGCCTCTGTTGAGTTTTTAGATATTTTACAGGAACCGGCACAAACAAAATAAAGAATGAATATCAGAAAGCATTTACGTGAGTCGCCACAGGCACATTCATCTGCGTTGAATGATATTTTGTTCATTCTGCTGCTTTTCTTTTTAATTATATCCACATTAGCAAATCCGAATGTGGTGAAATTATCTATCCCAAAGGCGAAAAGTGATACCAAGGCGAAGCAGACAGTTGTTATATCTATAGACGGCAAACAGCACTTTTATGTAGGCACTACCGAAATACCTGTAGATTCCCTGCAGTCAAGCATTTCGAGGGCTGTGGCCAAGTCACAGGATGCAGAGCCCACAGTGGTAATTAATGCTGACAAGCAGGCTACTGCAGACGATATAGTGGCCGTAATGCGTGCCGCACATGAGCTGAATTTACGTACAGTATTGGCTGTGGATAAAGAAGGAAAGTAATATGTGTTTTCCTTTTATTGCTTCTTTATTTTTGCCTGAAACTATTTCAGTATCAGCAATCTTGCTCCTATATTAGATTCTCCTATAGAATACCTGAAAGGCGTTGGTCCACAACGTGGCGAATTGCTGCGTAAAGAGCTACAGATAGCCACCTTTGAGGACCTGCTGTTTCATTACCCCTATCGTTACTTCGACCGGCAGCAAATAACCAAAATTGCCGCCATCAATCCTTCGTCAGATTATGTGCAGCTTGCTGGTACCCTTGTCAATATATTTGAAGAAGGCGAAGGTAGGAAAAGGCGCCTGGTAGCTACACTATATGATGATACAGGAAGAATAGAGCTAATATGGTTTCAAGGTGCACAGTGGATGAAGAAATCGCTGAAGGAGAATGAGCGCTACATAGTATTCGGACGCATCTCTTTTTTTAATGGCATACCCAATATTGCACATCCGGAAATAGAACTGCTGAACAGCGAAACGGCAGCGGGGGGCATGCAGCCGGTATACCCTACTACAGAAAAGCTGAAGACAAGAGGCATTACCAACCGTTCATTTGCCAAAATAACCCAAAGCCTCTTTGAAAAAATAAGACCGGGAGATATACCAGAGGTACTTCCTTCCAACATCATTACACAATACAAACTTTGCAGCCGTTATTATGCTATTAAATGGATACATTTTCCCGATAGCGAAGAGCATATGCAGGCTGCACGCTACAGGCTGAAATGGGAAGAGCTCTTTGCTTCCCAACTGATGATTGCAAGATTACGCCTGCAACATACTATACAGCGGGGCTGGAAATTTGACAAAGTAGGCGATAACTTTAATAACTTTTATCATCAACACCTACCCTTTCAACTTACCGGGGCGCAAAAGCGTGTATTAAAAGAAATACGTGTGGACACCGCTACCGGCAAACAGATGAACCGCCTGGTGCAGGGTGATGTGGGCAGTGGTAAAACCATTATCGCTGTAATGTCTATGCTGCTGGCTATGGACAATGGCCACCAGGCCTGCATGATGGCCCCGACTGAAATACTGGCGCAACAGCACTACCAGGGCGTAAAGCGCCTGCTGGATAAAATGAACATTCCGGTGGCCTTGCTAACCGGCAGCATAAAAGGCAAGGAACGTAAAGAAATACTGCAGGGACTGGCAGATGGTAGCATACCCATAGCTGTGGGCACGCATGCGCTAATAGAAGAAAGCGTACAATTCCAAAACCTGGGGCTGGCCGTTATAGATGAGCAGCATCGCTTTGGTGTAGGGCAACGTGCCCGACTATGGGCAAAGAATGAAATTGCCCCTCATGTATTGGTAATGACCGCCACACCAATTCCCCGCACCCTGGCTATGACACTGTATGGCGATCTGGATATATCTGTAATAGATGAACTGCCGCCGGGCAGGCAGGAAATAAAAACAGTGCATCGAACAGATATGGGACGTGCAGGTGTTATGGAGTTTATTCGCAAGGAAATAGACAAAGGCAGACAAGCTTATATTGTTTACCCCCTTATAGAAGAGTCTGAAAAGCTGGACTATGAGAGCCTAATGGCGGGCTTTGAACAGGTAAAAATCTGGTTTCCGGAGGATAAATATAATATTGCCATGGTGCATGGCCGCCAGGAAGCAGCCCTGCGGGAACGCAATATGAAACGTTTTGCCAGTGGTGATGCGCAACTGCTTGTAGCTACCACTGTTATAGAAGTAGGTGTGGACGTACCCAACGCCAGTGTGATGCTGATAGAAAGCGCAGAACGCTTTGGCTTGTCGCAATTGCACCAGCTAAGGGGGCGTGTGGGCCGTGGTACTGAACAGTCATACTGTATTTTGCTAACGGGCAATAAGCTGTCAAAAGAAAGTTTACAACGTATTAATATAATGACCTCAACCTCAAATGGTTTCATTATAGCAGAACAGGACCTGGCAATGCGTGGCCCCGGTGATCTGTACGGTACCAAGCAGAGTGGCGTACTGAAATTTAAGCTGGCGGACATAGTACAGGACTCAGGCATATTAGAACAAACGAGGATGGCCGCCCAGCAATTGGTTACAGAAGACCCGGGATTAACTTCGCCACAGCATCAGGCATTGAAAAACATATTGTTACAGCAGGCGCACCAATCGCAATGGAGCAAGATCAGTTAAGATTTGTCCATTTTTTTGCACCTCATTTGTTATGGCATTGTTTTTACCTATAACTCTATAATTTCTTTTTCAGAAAAAAACTAATTAAACGTTTGTTTAAGATTAAACAAGTGTTTAATTTTGCGGCGCGAAGGCATTGAATATGGAATACAACGAAAAACAGGTGCAGATCATTGAAACAGCAGAACAGTTGTTTGCCAGCAATGGTTTTGAAGGTACATCTGTAAGAGATATTGCGCAGAACGCGGGGGTGAACATAGCTATGATATCATACTATTTCGGCTCGAAAGAAAAGCTAATGGAAGCGATCTTTGTTTATCGTATAGGCTATACCCGCCTGCGCCTGGAAAGTATGCTAAAAGACAGCAGCTATACTCCACTGCAAAAGGTAGAAAAGCTTGTAGATACCTATATAGACAAGATGATGAACAATCAGTGCTTCTATAGACTGATGGCACAGGAACAACACGTGCGTGAAATGCAGAACATAAGTCAGCTGGTGTATGAGAGCAAGCATATGAACACAGAAATGGTAAGAAAAATAATACAGGAGGGACAAAAAAATGGACAATTCAAAAAAAACATAGACGTAACAATGATGATGGCCACTATGATAGGCACCGCAAATCATTTCATTATGCAGCAAAACTACTACCGGAGACTAAACAACATGCTGGATATGTCTGAAGAAGATTTTCAGAAACATATAAGAAGGAAACTAAGTCATCACCTAAAAAGCTTATTTAAAGCAACACTTACTCATGAGGCATAACATATATAAATTCGGCACTATTGCTGCGGGGCTACTCCTTACAGCAGCGTTGCAGGCTTCAGCGCAGGAAACTAAAAACCTGTCATTGGATGAGGCCGTACAGCTTAGCTTACAAAATAGTAAGCAGCTTAAATTAAGTCGCGCAAAAATTGATGATGCTACAGCTACGCTTAGAGAAGCACGCGACAATCAATTACCAGACATTAAGGCATCAGGCGCTTATTTAAGGGTAAACAACCCTAATGTAGACCTAAAAGTGAAACTGGGCAGCAGCAGCGGTTCGGGAAGTGGAGAATCACAGCAGTCAACGATAAAAGTTGACCAGGCTGCCTATGCGTTAGTTAATGCATCGCTTCCTTTGTTTTCAGGCTTGCGTATCCACTACGGTATACAGTCAGCCAAGTATCTGTCTGAAGCTGCAAAGCTGGATGCAGACAACGATCGCGAGGCTGTGATACAGAATACCATTTCTGCCTATAGCAATATTTATAAAGCTAAAAGACAGGTGGACCTGGTAAATGAAAACCTGAACCAGGCAAAGCAGCGTGTAAAAGATTTTAGCAACCTGGAACAAAATGGCATTATTGCCCGCAACGATTTGCTAAAAACACAGTTGCAGGAATCAAACGTTGAGCTAACGCTGCTGGACGCACAGAACGAATATAAGATAGCTACCATTAACATGGACCTTATGCTCGGCCTGCCAGAAAATACTGAAATAGTTCCAGATAGCGCATCATTCCAGTATAGCGCTGATACACGGAATCTATCCGACTGGGAACAAGCGGCACTGCAAAACAGGAATGACATAGCAGCGCTCACCTTTAGAGAAAAAGCAGCTTTCGCTAATGTACGCGCTACGAAAGGTGAATACTACCCCGGACTGGCATTGACCGGTGGTTACATAGCAGCAGATATACCAAACCTGCTAACAATTACCAACGCGATAAATGGTGGTATCGGCCTTCAGTACAATCTTGGTTCGCTTTGGAAAACAGGCGCGAAGGTAGCACAGGCTAAAGCGAAGGTGCAACAAGTGCTGGCTAATGAAGAAATGCTGAACGACCAGGTGCGCATACAGATAAGCCAGGCTTACCAAAACTACCTGGTAGCACAAAAGAAGATAGATGTGTACAATACAGCAGTAGAGCAAGCTAAGGAAAACTACAAGATCACCAATAACAAGTACACAAATAACCTAGTAACCACTACCGATTTATTGGAAGCTGATGTAGCTCAGCTGCAGGCAAAGCTTAACTATGCTTTTGCACAAGTAGACGCAATGATAGCCTATAAAAAACTGTTGCAAACTGCAGGCCTTTTAAGCGCTCAGTATCCAAAAAAATAATTTATCAAACTAAACACTACAATTTAAAGACTAAACCATAATATGGAACCACAAGTAAAAAACGAAGCAAGATCACACAACCACACTCCGGGTATGGCTGTGGCAGAAACAGAAGCGCCAAAGAAAAGCAGTAAACGCTTTTTGATAGTGCTTATCTTATTAGTGGTTGTTGGTGGTACTTTTGGTATCAGCAAGTATATCCACTCTCTCTATCATGAAGAAACCGATGATGCACAGATTGATGCTAACATCAGCCCGGTTATTCCGCGTATCTCTGGTTATGTTGCCGCTATTAAAGTAACGGACAACCAACGTGTGAAAAAAGGTGACACTCTGATGGTGCTGGACAACAGCGACGAGCTGATAAAAGTTGCACAGGCCGAAGCTGCCCTTGCTGCTGCTAAAAGCAACCTGGGTGTAGCAAATGCATCCACTGCGGCTGCACAAGCTAACGTAGCGACTACAAAAGCTAATATAATGACTGCCGATGCACAGATAGATGCTGCCCGTGTAAACGTTTGGCGTGCTAACCAGGATTACCAACGCTATGCTAACCTGATAAAAGACCATTCTATTACACAGCAACAATATGAACAGGCACAGGCTGCTAAGGAAACTGCGGACCGCCAGTTGCAGGTACTTATAGAACAGAAAAATGCTGCTGCACGCACTTCTTTGGCAAGTGAATCACAGAGCGCGGCTACCGGCCAGCAAATAAGCGTAGCACAGGCCAATATGATGCAGCGCCAGGCTGATGTGGATAATGCAAAACTGAACCTTTCTTATACTATTATCACTGCACCTGAAGATGGTCTTGTTTCTAAAGTAAACATCCGCCCCGGCCAGTTTGTACAGGCTGGTCAGTCACTGTTCAGCGTTGTAGCAGACAACAGCATATGGGTTACCGCAAACTTTAAAGAAACACAGCTGGACAAAATGAAGATTGGTCAGAAAGTAATCGTGCATGTAGATGCTTATCCTGGTCATGATTTTGAAGCTAAGGTGACTTCATTTTCTCCTGCTACAGGTGCAAGATTTGCGCTTTTACCTCCTGACAATGCCTCAGGCAACTTCGTAAAAGTGGTACAGCGCCTACCGGTGAAGATAGAATTTGTGAACCCTAATGATAAACTGGTTCAGGGATTACGTCCGGGCATGAACGTGGATGTGGATGTACACCTGGACTAAAATATGCTCTTTTAGAGCACCACTATTTAAACAATTTTTATGCAAGATTCATTAGTTGAATATGGATTCCGGCGCGTCATTATCACCGTCACGGCCATTCTTTGCGCCCTGCTGGAGATAGTGGATACCACCATTGTCAACGTTGCGCTGAATGATATGAAGGGTAACCTTGGTGCAACACTAAATGAGGTGGGCTGGGTAATCACTGCCTATGCCATAGGCAATGTGATCATAGTGCCTATGACCAGCTGGTTATCTCAGCAATTTGGCCGCCGCAACTACTTCGCAGCTTCGATCGTTATATTCACCATTTGCTCATTCCTTTGCGGTAATGCCCATAGTATATGGGAACTTGTGCTCTTCAGATTTGTACAAGGCATTGGTGGCGGCGCGCTGCTCGTTACATCACAAACCATCATTACCGAAAGCTACCCTGCTGAAAAGCGTGGTATGGCACAGGCTATATATGGCCTTGGCGTTATCATCGGTCCTACATTAGGACCGCCATTAGGAGGTTATATTGTTGAGCACTATTCATGGCCTTATATATTCTACATTAATATTCCTATCGGCACTATAGCTGCATTAATGACCTTACAGTTTGTTCGCAGTCCTAAGTATGGTGAAAAGAAATCCAGGAAGGATATTGATTGGTATGGTATTGCATTCCTTGCAATAGCTGTAGGTTCCCTACAGTATGTATTGGAACGCGGCCAGGAAGATGATTGGTTTGATAGCGGTGTTATCGTATTCCTAACCATTACCGCTATTCTCGGCTTCTTCTTCTTTATATGGCGTGAGTTAACTTGCAGGAACCCTATAGTAGAGCTTAGAGTATTAAAGAATAACAATCTTCGAGTCGGTACTATACTATCATTTATTCTTGGGTTTGGCTTGTATGGGTCAACGTTTATTATTCCGTTATACACACAGGCTACCCTTGGCTGGACGGCCTTACAATCTGGTGCCCTGATGATACCATCCGCCCTAACTACAGCCTTCATGATGCCTATCATAGGGCAAATGCTTCAGAAAGGAGTTAAGCAGCAGTATCTCGTTGCCCTTGGTATGCTATTGTTTTTCTTCTATAGCTTCTGGGGATATAAAATTATCTCGCCGGATACGGGCTCTACAAATTTCTTCTGGATGCTCATAGTGCGTGGTATGGGTATGGGTATGCTCTTTATACCTATCACTACCCTCTCGTTGTCCACCCTGAAAGGCCAGCAGATTGGCCAGGGAGCTGCATTCACAGGTATGATGCGTCAGTTGGGCGGTTCATTTGGAGTAGCCCTTATCACTACCTTTATGGCCCACCAGAATATGGTGCATAGAAGTGACCTTGTAAGCAACCTTAATGTAAATAGTGCTGTTGTGCAGCAACGCGTTAATGGCATGCAGGCTAATTACATGGCACACGGTATGGCGCCGAACGTTGCCCGCAGTACTGCTTACCAGACAATAGATTATATGGTGTCCAAACAGGCTGCTGTACTTTCTTATATGGATGTATTCCTTTACCTTGGCATTATGTTCCTTATATGTGTGCCATTTGTGTTATTTGTAAAGGGTAAATCTGCTCAAAAGATGAGTATGTCCGAAGCGATGCATTAATCAGATTTTAATTTTCTATAAAAAAAGAAAGCCTCTACTTTGTGTAGAGGTTTTCTTTTTTGAAAAGAGAGTATTACTTTCAGTTACCAATGTAGAACCATGGATTACTATAACGACTTTAATATTACTTCCAATCAAGATGTTTCTACATTATTTACAGAAAGAGAGCTCTTTACATTTTCAGACGCTGCCCTTTATATTAAATCACTACCCTACAAAAGAAATAGTAATAAGAACGATATAGCTTGTGTACTAAAGGATAGCTATGGCACCTGTAGTACAAAGCATGCCTTGCTGCATCAGTTGGCGATTGAAAACATGCAGGGAGATTTTAAACTGATGATGGGTATTTACAAAATGGGCACAAAAAATACTCCTCGTATTGCGAGCTTATTAGCTGAATATGAACTGGACTATATACCCGAAGCGCACAATTACCTCAAATACCACAATCTTATTCTCGACTTTACTAATAAAAAATCCAGCCCAAGGGATTTTATGGAAGAGCTGCTGGAAGAAAGAGAAATTACACCGCTGCAAATCACTGATTTCAAGGCCAATTATCACAAAAGCTACATTTCCCGCTGGCTTAAAGAAGAAGATATTCCTTATTCTGAAAAACAGCTATGGGATATTAGGGAAAAATGTATCAAAACCTTATCAGAATCCACCCTGGTAAGCCAATAGATCTGAGTGTTTTAACAATAAATTACCTGGGCTGGGCTACACCTAGTAATAAAAGTATTTCGTACCTTCGCGCGGCAAAACAGGTCTTTACTATTTTATGATTAGCCGCAGAAATATCCGGGTAAAAGTGATGCAGACACTTTATACACTTGCTACACTTGAGCCGGTAGAACAAGAAGCGAATAAGAAGATAGCATCAGGTATTTTAAATGAAAAGTTAGCACGCTCACTCGATTTATTTATTATTTCCATTTTATATACTGTACGAACAGCCCAATATGCTGAGACCTATGCACGTCAACGTGCCAGCAGGTATCTGAAAAGTGAGGAAGATCTGGATATCAGTACGCGTATTGCGGGTAATGATTTTATAATGAATTTGCTTGCAAACGAAACCTTTGCAGAGCGCATTAAAGAAGCAAAGATCCAGCACTTTGTTGATGAAGAATGGGTGAGAAAAGCTTTCCTGAAACTAATAGACACCCCCGAATACCAGGAATATATAGCTATCGCCAAAACTGATGCAAAGCAGGAAAAAGCAATTATTCAATTTATTTGGGAAAAGATAATTCTGGAGAACGAGGGAATGCAGGAGTACTTTACTGATGAACTGCCAGGATGGGAAGATGATAAAGATATGACCCTAATGTTGATGGAGAACTTCTTTAAAGGCAGTTCTAAAATCAATTTTCTCAGCCTTATTTCAGGCGAAAAGAAAGAATATGCACATGACCTGCTGCATACTGTTATGGATAAAGATGCCTACTGTATGGAGCTTATAAGTCCGAAGTTGGTAAACTGGGATAAAGAACGTGTGGCACTTATTGACCTGCTTTTACTAAAAATGGGTATTTGCGAAATGCTTTATTTTCCAACTATACCTACCAAGGTTACCATAAACGAATACATAGAGGTAGCCAAGCAATACAGCACACCGCAAAGCGGCCAGTTTGTAAATGGCGTACTAGACAATATTCTGAAAGACCTGGAAAAAGAAAATAAGATCAGGAAGCAGGAACGTACACGCAAACCTTAATTTATCATTCAATTTGTTTTATATGCAACGATATCTTTTAGCAGTTTTGTTTCTGGGCTTAGTATCCTGCAACAACAGCAGCAATACAGATGCAGATAAGAACAAAAAAGCAGACCTGCTGCCTACTAGCCTGGTTAATAATCCAAATACAGCTATGGGGGTTGATACCTCAGCTATGAATGCAATGCCTACAATGGATTTTGTAGATACATTTCACGCATTTGGTAGCATGCACGAAGGTGAAACAGCAACCTACAGCTTTGCATTTAAAAACAATGGTAAAAGGCCGCTGGTTATCAGCAATGCAATTGGCTCATGCGGCTGTACTGTAGCTGATTATAACCGTGATCCTATTGCGCCAGGTACAAATGGCGTTATGAAAGTAATCTTCAATTCAACAGGTAAAACCGGTCATCAGGAAAAATCTGTAGAGATAACTACAAACGCAAAAAGGGGTACCCATGTGTTATATATAACAGCAGAGGTAGTACCCCAGAAAAATTAAGTAATTTTACAATCAATAATAATTTAAACACAATGTCAATTAATCTTTTAACAGTAATGTTACAGGCTCAGCCGGGTGGTTCTGCAATGCCTTTGCTTCTTATGGTGGGTATGTTCGTGGTAATGTATTTCTTCATGATACGTCCGCAGGCTAAACGTGCTAAAGAGCAAAAGAAATTTGCAGAAAGCATGGCATCAGGAGAACAAGTGGTAACCACTGCAGGCATACACGGCCGCATAGTTCGCGCTAATGAGGATGGTACTGTAAAGCTGGAAATAAGCAACAATACCTTCATGACCATAGAAAGATCAGCTATATCTATGGAAATGACCAATGCTTTTCGTAAGAAGACAGATGGTATAGCTACCACAGCTGCTGCTGCAACTAAATAACAACCGTTTCCAATGCTTAAAGTAGGTATCACGGGTGGCATTGGCTCAGGAAAAACTATTGTGTGCCAGGTGTTCCATACACTTGGCATACCTGTTTTTTATGCCGATGATGCTGCTAAGTATCTGATGGAGCATGATGAAACGCTCATCAACAACATAAAAGTATTATTTGGCAACGACATCTATATCGATAATAAGCTCGATACAAAGCAACTTTCTTCTATTGTTTTCAAAAACCCTGATAAACTACAGCAGTTAAACGCCTTAGTACATCCAGCAACGGTTCAATATGCGCGAGACTGGATGGCGCAGCAACAATCACCCTACGCCATAAAAGAGGCAGCTATTTTTTTTGAAAGCGGCACTTACGTGGATATGGATATTATGATAGGTGTATCTGCTCCATTAGAACTGCGCATCCTACGCGCCATGTCACGCACGCATACTACCCGCGATGAAATATTGAACCGCATTTCCAAACAAATGGATCAGGATGAAAAAATGAGCCGTTGCGATTATGTTATCGTAAATGACGAAGTTCAGCCTATTATTCCACAAGTATTGAACTTGCATCATATCTTGCTCGAAAAGGCAGTGCTATAGATTTACTCACTGAAGGCACTGGCTTTAGTTTTCATAGTTTTATATGCCTTCAGATTATCCGGGTCTTTTTCAGCTGTCACTATTCTGTCAATATAATTCTTTAGTATCTCTATGCGTCTTGTATCTTCAGCGGCGTTTTCTTTGCTGTCTATCTTTGCCTTGCCATCATAGGTTTGAGCAAGTCTGTACAAATAGGATGCAAGTGCCGGCCTATATGATTTTATTGGTTCCTTCATAGTCAACGTAGCCATTATTTCGGCACCATTTTCAAACGCTACATCACTTTTCACTTCAAGCATATAATAGTACAGGCTGGTTATAAAGCTAAACTGCCGGGTACCATACACGTAGGGAACTTTTTCTTTAAAAAGATTTATGTCGTTTTCATATCCCTTCTTTCCTATTGTACTCCATATTATTAGCTCCAGGTCGCCTCCAGGGTGTGTAGGCAGCAGTTGCTTTGCAACAATATATGCAGTGTCAGCGTCTATTTTATACAAAGCTCCTAATGCAGAGCTGGCAACGCTGTAAGACCTATCATTTACTGCTGATATCATCATTGGTTTTGCAGCTGTTATCTTCCATTCGCCCAGTACATCCAATGCAGCAGCATGCACGGCATTACTTTGATCATCAAGCATGTATACCACCTGGTCTTTCCATTTGTCATGCCATTTCTTATTCTTCAATACATTCAACACATTCAGTGCAAATTGTTTTATGGTAGGCAGCTTATCTGTTAGCGCTTCACTTACTATTATCTGCGAAATGCTATCATCTATATTTCGGCCTGCCGCCAACAATGCCTGCCGCTTATCAATATAGCTGTCGCTTGTATTGTATTGCACCAGCCACTGGGGCATGCCCTTATTATCATTAAGCTCGCCAGGCAGCCAGTGCAATGCATCCGGCACCACTACCGGCCTTACACCATTTTTATATGGGTAGATATAAGTTTCCTTTCTGCTTTCTATATCCCAGTCCACAAGCGCTTTTTTATTGGCATAGATAACTGCAGCCTTTAGTGGTATATGGTATTTATACGGACTATCCGCCTGTGTTTGCCGTACATGCACAAGCAATTGCTCTGCATCATCATTGTATTCGTAGCTCACGTCGAGCGCCGGGTGCCCGCCATGGTAATACCATTCATCAAAGAACCAGGTCCAATCGCTGCCCGTCACTTCTTCTATAGCCAGCCTCCATTGGTCCGCTTCAGCAGATTGCAACGCATTCTTGCTCAGGTACACGTTCATGGATTTAAAAAACGCTGCGTCACCCATCAGTCCGCGCAGGTAGTTGAGTACTGCCCCACCCTTTTCGTAAGATATTCTATCAAATACATCTTCCCTATCATTGTAAGAGAAACGGACTAGTGGTGGATCGCTTACCTTGGAAGATTGCAAATATTTGTGCAGATCTTCGTATGCCAGTTTTTCGGCAGAAGCATTACCATATTTATGTTCACGCCACAACTGTTCGCTATAGTTAGCAAATGATTCATTCACTGTTATGTTCGACCATGATTTGCAGGTAACATAGTCTCCAAACCACTGATGGAATAATTCATGGGAAACCACATCTTCATAGTCTCTATCTATCAGCTCCCTATGAGTTTCATTCATAAACTCTCCGAACAAGCTGGCCGTGGTGTTTTCCATAGCACCTGATATATAATCTCTCACCACCACCTGGTCATATTTGTTCCATGGATACGGTATGCCGGTTATGTCAGAAAAATAGCTGATCATATCGGGCGTATGCTTAAATATTTCACTGGCATATGGACCATATGCAGGCTCTACATAATAATTCATTTCCTTACCATGCCAGGTATCTTTTATTATTGAAAAGTGCCCAATGGCAAACATAGCAGCATAGGCTTGTATAGGCATATCCATTTCCCACACATCGGTGCGCATGCCGTTTCTATGCTCCACATGCTTCACCATATACCCATTGCTTAAGGTTTGCATACTATCCGGTACCGTCAATTCTATATCAATCGTAAAACGTTCGTTAGGTTTATCAATAGTAGGTAACCAATGCGAATTGGATTCCGTTTCGCCCTGTGTCCATATCTGCACTGGCTTATTAGGAACACTGTTGTCCGTATTAATAAAGTAAAGCCCTCTGTCATCTGCTATTGCACGGCTACCCTCTGTACTGAGGCTGTAAGGCATAGCTGTGTACCGAATATATAGCTGTATGCTATCATCTTTAGTATATATCTTATTGAATTTAAATTTCAGCAGATTGTCGCCGTAGGTATATAATACACGTTCATATCCATTTTTACCCACTAGCATGGCTGTGTCTATATGCATACTCTTTGCATCCAGCACCAGCGTATCGGTAGGGTAGAAATACGGGTGCATATCTATCCACTCTTTACCATTAGCAGTTCTTTCTTTGAAATTAAAACTAAGCGCCACTTTGGTATGTTCTATTTGCCATACTTTGGTTGCCGATGCGCGATATATATCCAGGTTTGGATTAGGTGTTACGGTTACTGTATCAAGCACTATTGGGTTTTTACTTAAACCTTTACGCGGGCCGCATGCACTTAATATAACTAAAAATATAAATACAACTAAGGAGAAACGTTTCATACTCTGAGAGAAAGCCAAATTTATCTATAAAGAAAAGCGAAAATAATACTAAAGCCCTTATGTTCTATCACTTCAGAAGCGTGATATATACAGCTAAGACCATTATTTATTATAAACTCCATAAAATGAAGCAATCCCAAGGCTAAATGACTATTTTTGCTAATTGTAAAAAACCAGATCAGCATTTATGCTGCAGATAACTGTAAACAATAACAACACACTTGACGTAGAAAAGCTTGATGGTCAATGGGCTATAAATGACATCCCAGCCTCCTGGGATGCGCAGCGTCAGCCAAATGGCCTTATCAGCGTGTTATATAACGGCAAAAGCTTTACCGCCATTGTAGAAACTGTTGACATAAAGAATAAAACACTCAGTTTCCGCATTAATGGCCAGCGCCATACGGTTACTGTAAAGGAACCTATTGACCAGTTGCTCAGCAGCATGGGTATGGACCTTAAATCGCTGCAAAAAGTAGAGCCTGTTAAGGCGCCGATGCCCGGCATGGTACTTAAGGTACTTGTAGAGCCTGGACAGCGCATAAATAAAGGCGATGGCATGCTTGTGCTGGAGGCTATGAAGATGGAAAACATTCTAAAGGCATCAGCCGATGCTACTGTAAAATCAGTAAAAGTAAATGAACGTACAGCTGTGGAGAAGGGAGCTATACTAATAGAACTGGAATAAAAAATGTACCTGAAAACTAGTTTTAAATACATATGCCTCTGTTTTGCTATTGTTTTGCTTTCATTCAAAACAAATGCGCAACGTTTCTCCTATGTTTATATACAGGGTGATAAAGAAACTCCTTTTTATGTGAAGCTGGACGATGCCATGCAACCCCGCTACGGAAAGAATCATTGCATCATTCCGCAGCTGGCACCGGGTCCTATACATATAGAGCTTCTGTTTCAGCAAAACATGTTTCCACCTCAGAAATTTATTATCCAGGTACCTGAAAATGGTTTCAGAGGGTTTATCCTTACCAATCGCAATGGCAATTTTGCATTGTATGATATACAACAGCAATTTTATCTGCCTGCCAATAATAGTGCAGACGATGACCATGCCCCGGTATATAATACAGCCGCCAACTATGTTCCCGCAGCAAACACCGCAATTGAAGAGCCTAAACGGATAGCTGCTACAGTTGCCCCTATAAAAAAAACCGCTGGCCGACATACACAAACACACAAACCAACAACAAAATCTCAAGACAATTCCCAGCCTAGGTTTATTGATAATATAGAGCTGAATAGCGAGAAAACCGTTCAGCCAACAGCGTCCGCACAGGATGGCCCTCCGGCAGCTGAGGTTACAGATAATGGCGCCGACAATAACATAAGCGCTCAAAACAAAAGAGGCATAATAAACAGCGACTGCCCTGCCCCTATGGACAGTAAAGAGTTGGACAATATGCTGAACAAGCTGCAAAAGCATGACGACGGCTATCGTCTCAAATATCTCCTTAGCCGCCTGGACAAATGTTATTCCACAGGCCAGGTACGCTTGCTTACAAAGGAATTGAATAATGATCCTGAGCGATACCAGTTTCTAAAACAGGTGTATCCACGTGTTACAGATCAGTCCAATTTCCCTTTACTTGAAAGCTTATTGTCTACCCAGGAATGGAAAAGCTACTTCCTGCTAATAATGCCCTAGTGAACATGAAAAAAGTATTTTTATTTTTTATTCCCGTTTTACTATTAGCTTGTCAACCCTCAAAAAAAGATATGCTGGTGCGCAATTGGCATGCTACAAGCCTTTACAATCCCCAGCTTGACGAGATGCTGCAAAAACAGCAGAAATTTATTGATACCGTGGGGCATAGTACTACAAAAGCCGCTGATGACAGCCTCTACGGTTTTCACAATATTGATAGTATTAAAATCGTGCTGCAAAAACAGCTGGATAGCTTTAAGCTAATGCAGCAGCAAGCATTGGAGAATACCTATTTCAACTTTAAAAAGAATGGCGAGGCCATCCTTTCTTTCGGTGGTAATGCAGATACTACCAAGTGGTACTTTGACGATGAAGGAGCACTTGTATTTGACGAGCTAAATGAAAAAGGCGCTGGAACTACCTTTAAAATGATTGTACAACACCTAAGCGATACCGCCCTGAAGCTCAAATTTGTACAAAAAGAAGAGAGCAGCATCGTTACTTTTCACCCTGCAAAAAATTAGCTTCAGTATCCTATCTTTACACGGTTTTTCAAATAAATAAATCACAAATTAATATATACAACATGCGCACTATCCCTTTACGTCAGGCACTTCGCGAAGCAATGGAAGAAGAAATGCGTCGCGATCAAAGTGTGTTCCTGATGGGTGAAGAAGTAGCACAATACAACGGGGCATATAAAGTAAGCCAGGGTATGCTGGATGAATTTGGTGCTAAACGTATTATAGACACTCCGATCTCTGAGCTTGGTTTCGCTGCAATAGGTGTTGGCGCAGCTATGAACAATACACGTCCTATAGTGGAATTTATGACCTGGAATTTTGCCGAACTGGCACTTGATCAGATTGTAAACCACGCAGCTAAAATATTATCAATGAGCGGTGGCCAGTTCACTTGTCCTATAGTTTTCCGTGGCCCTAATGGCTCTGCCGGTCAGCTGGCCGCACAGCACTCGCAGGCTTTTGAAAACTGGTATGCTAATGTACCGGGCCTAAAGGTTATATCTACCATCAATCCATACGATGCTAAAGGTCTTTTAAAGTCTGCTATTCGCGATAATGACCCTGTCGTTTTTATGGAGGGTGAAACAGCTTATGGCGATATGGGTGAAGTGCCTGAAGAGGAATACCTGATACCTATTGGCAAGGCTGATATAAAAAGACAAGGTTCTGACGTCACTATAGTTTCTTACAACAAGATGATGAAAGTAGCAATGGCTGCTGCAGACGAGCTTGCTAAAGAAGGTGTAAATGCAGAAGTTATAGATCTGCGTACCATCCGCCCACTTGACTGGCATACAATAGTAGAATCAGTGAAGAAAACAAACCGCCTGGTAATAGTGGAAGAACAATGGCCATTTGGCAGCATTTCATCTGAAATATCTTATCGTGTGCAAAAGGAAGCATTCGATTATCTCGATGCCCCTGTCCGCCGCATAACATCTGCGGACGCCAATATGCACTACGCACCAAATCTTGTAGCGCTGCACATACCTGATGTAGCGCGTACAGTGAAGCTGATAAAGGAAGTGATGTATATGACTAAGTAAGCAGATAATTTTTTTCTTAAAAGCACCCAATATTGGGTGCTTTTTTTATATATTGAACCTACAGTTCTAAGCACATGATAGAGAAAACAAAAAATCTGTTCATTTTATTTCTTACTGTATGCCTCCTTTCCTCATGTGCCAAAACCTATTTGCGCCTTACTGGCAATTATAAAACACCCAAACAGGAAGATGCTGCCTCTTTGAAAAAGTATTGCAACAAATACAATGCACAATACGATCTGTTGTTTACCTGCAATTCTGCAGCAGATTTTAAAACACTGATGAAAAGATATCCGAGCTTACCCACCACATTGATCTACGACAAGAAAGGTAATCTCGTAGCTGTCAACAGCGGGTCAAGCTGCCCCTGGCTTACATTACAAAAATTCAAAGCATTAAACGACAGCAATAAGAATATGATCTCTGTAGACAGGAGCAATAACTTTTCAGACATACTACCTTATATACGTTGTGCAGATGGAGATAGTAACATGCTTAGCAGCAAAAGTTATGACTACCTGATGGTTTATACCTGGGCAAAATTTGCACCTAAGCTAAGCAAATCAATGTTTACCACAGCCATAGACGTAAGGCAAGCTGCTCACTATAAGGTAAAAATAGTAGCTATAGATATGGATGAGCAAAAAGGCTGGTAGCTATGCATTGAAGAACTGCTTTACTTCGTCATAGTCAGCCGCTGCTGTTCTCATTGTTGCACGTAGGGCTATTAGTTGAATCACAGCCAATATCACTAATATGCCTACGATCAAAGCGGGCACCCATACCGGCACATTAGGATGGTTGCTATGCGGCATTATATAAATAAGCATCCAGGGGAAAAACCAAGCAACCCCAAAAGCAGTTTGTTTATAAAGATTTTTCCGTGTTTCTTCTTGATACATAATTATAGCTTGTGCTATCACGTATCCAATCGTCAGTATTGCTGATACGTCATTCATTTCCATTATATGCTGATAGTTATTGACATTTGCCCATAGCCAGCATTTAAAACATCCATAGCCCAGCAACAGCAGCAAAGGAATATGCAAAGGCGCTGAAGCTGTTTGCCAGAATTTTTTCCAGTATACCCTTCTATACCTGCTCCTCAGCTGTTTTGTAAAGGATGCTGCAATGGGCGCAAAACCCATTACACCAAATGAATTACGCGCTTTATTAACTGCGTCATAAAACGATAAAGTGGCATCAATTTCCATCTCTTCCTCCACCTTGCATGCAAAATGGTCCAGTATTTCGTTTATTATAGCAGGATCTTTAAACCCCTTCGCTTTTATATAATCTGCCAGTTCCTTTAGCTGCTGTTCGTTTAGTTTTACGTTAGCCATTGCTCAGTTTTGAGTTTAGTAGTATTTGTACAGATTCCAGCGCATCTTTAAGCGCATCTATTTTAGCTATAGTTTCCTTCTTTCCTTTTTTTGTAAGCGCATAATATTTGCGCATGCGGCCATCCACCTGCTCTGCAGTTGTTTCAAGCAGGCCTTCTTCCACCAGCTTGTGCAGCGCAGGATACAGTGCTGCCTCAGTTATATTCATTTTATTCTGGGTTATCTCGCGCACTGCTTTCGTCATTTCATACCCATACATCCGGCTGTTGTTCTCCAGCAGCTTCATTATTATGGCAGTAAGGCTACCCTTTATTACAGGGTTTGGTTCGTTCGCTTTCATCTTTATACCTAATCAAATTATGTATATACCTAACAAATTTAGGTGTTAAAATTTATTTTCCAAATCCGCCCGCATTTTTCCCCCTATATTTGCCCCGCTTGCTTACCATGGGTCTTCAGAAAATCAATACTACAGCTATTATTATTGGCGCGGGACCTGCGGGTGCTGCCACATCTATTTTCCTGTCTCAGGCAGGCATATCGCATGTCATTATTGATAAGGAAACCTTCCCTCGCGATAAAGTATGTGGTGATGCATGCAGTGGCAAAACGGCATTTGTGCTGAAAAAGGCAAATCCATCCTGGCTTGCAGAGATATTAGATGCTCCTGATTCTTATACACCTTCTTTCGGCATCACTTTTGTCGCACCTAATGGCAAGCCGCTTGATATTCCATTCACAAAAGATCACAAGCCTGAAACAAAAGCACCAGGCTTTACCGTGCCTCGCCTTGCATTCGATCATTATCTGTTTCAGAAAATAGACAAACGTTACGCTACAGTTTTTCAGGGAGCAAAAGTTACAGATTTAACGCAGGCTGATAGCAAAGTAAAGGTTGCCTTTAGTCAGGGTGAAAATGAATATGAGGTAGAAGCTTCTGTAGTGGTGGGTGCTGATGGTGATAAAAGCATTGTAAGAAAAAACTTCCTCGATAAAAGCAATTCGCCAAAATCTTATGCGATAGGATTAAGGGCCTATTACGAGGGCGTCACAGGTCTGCACAAAGACAACTATATCGAATTGCATTTCTTGCCGGAAGTGTTGCCTGGTTATTTTTGGATATTCCCCTTACCTAATGGAATGGCTAATGTAGGCGTAGGCATCTCATCAGAAACCGTACGCAACAAAAAGATAAATCTGCGCGAGCAAATGCTGGCCGCCATAAAAAACAATCCGGCAATTAGTCATCGTTTTGCAAATGCTAAGCTACAGGATAAGATACAAGGCTGGGGCTTACCATTGGCCATGGAGCGGGAGCAAATGTCGGGCGATAATTTTATACTCACCGGAGATGCTGCAAGTCTAATTGATCCATTTAGTGGTGAAGGCATAGGCAATGCTTTATATAGTGGTATGCTGGCAGCTGACGCTATAAAAGCAGCTGTTGCAAAAAAAGAATTCAGCGCTTCATTTTTCAAAGAGGCTTATGATGACGTGGTATACAAACGCCTGGGCGATGAATTTAAGATTAGCGCTACCCTGCAGCGCTTATGTAAGTATCCATGGCTATTCAATTTCGTGGTAAACAAGGCGTACAAAAGCCCTGCACTGAAAGATACTATCAGTTGCATGTTCACAGACATGGACTTGCGCGATCAATTAAGAAAACCTTCGTTTTATTTTAAGATATTATTTAATCTCTAACGGTACACAAGCTTCTGCACATAGCTTTTACCTCCAATTTCTGCGCGCATTATATATATGCCGCTTCTATACCTGCTTGTTAGTGTTGTAACATTATTCCACTCGGTCGCGGTTATAGTATTTTGATACATCACTCTGCCTGTTATATCTGTTATCTCCAGCTTCATTTGTGTACCGCTGTTGGCTGTCCACTTAATGTTCATTCTGCCATCCGGATTAGGATTAGGATATACACTTTCCAGCAGGTTCACATCTGTCCAGTCTACACGGCGTATGGGTGAATAATACACTTTACCATAAATTGTTGTCCACTTCAGCCTGTAGTATACGGCCCCGTTCGCAGGCACTGTTGGTTTGTCCGTAGTAGCATAGTTGCCTATGTTTACAAGCAATGCATTATAGGTGCTCAGGTGGGTGAAGTTAATGCCATCTATTGAGCGTTCTATCTCGTAAGTTATTACCGCCGTGTCTATATATGAAGTCCAGTCTATAGCCACATCTGTATAGTTCACTCTACGCGCATTGAAAACGAGGTAATCTTTACCTATAGGAAATGAAGTTGTAGGCCCCCCATCATTAAACCAGAATTCTGAAAACGATTTCACTCTTATCGCTGCATAATACCCCTGGTCATATGGCACCCAAGTCACTTTTGTGTACGGATAAAAGCTGTACTGTCCGTTTATATTATCTGTCAAACTACCATTCTCATTGTCCTTCACAGGATCATCATATTTTGTAATTCCCATGCTATAGGCATTTTCTGGCCGTGTGCATGATGGGCAACTTGTATCCTGCAGCATAGTGTTTACATCCTTATCAAGCAGGTAGAATCGCAGGTCTACGCTATCTGTTAATGTTGCGTTGGTTTTTACAGTAAAGTTTGCAGGAAAAAGATATTGGGTATTTCCTGCGTTAGTTATGATATCATGACGGTAGTACGCCGCATCTGTCGCAGACAAGTTCTGTCCGTTAGGATTTATCTCTGTAATGATAGAGTTTAGTTTTGTAAACGGCATCCATTGATTGCCACTCACACTTTGTACAACATCATTGTCACCGTTATTGTAAACAGGATACTTTAGGTCAAAAACATGAATATCATCTACAGCAATGCCTTCAAAAGTAGCACCCGGATCCGATTTAAATACTATTCTCAGCCGGACAGGTTGAGTGCTGGCGGGTAGTGGTATAGACGCCACATGCCAGTGTGCATCATTCTGCGTATGCCATATATTAAAGCCGGTATCATACCAGTTAGTTCCCAAACCTGCATTCCCCAGCTTTGCCCAGCTCTGTCCGTCTGTCGAATATTCAATATATGCCTGGTCGCATAGTGTGCTGCCGCAATTTTCAATTTCCATCGCAATACTGAAACTTAGCATCGGATTGCTCAAGCCGGAAATATCAAAACAAGGAGAATACAGATAAGAAGTTTCAAGATTATTGTAATTTCCTGCCAGGTTTGTTTTCCATGCTTTCACACCACTCGCAGCTTTATGTATTTTCTTTGATGCGGGCGTTCCGTACTGCCATGAATCATTAATGCCTTCCGTATACCAGGAACCATTTCCGGTTTCAAAATTTTCCAGGTAAGGAAAACTTGCGATGAGTGGTTGACTATGAAATGTATAATTCAACAGGCTATCATTGTTCTTATAAGTATCCCCCGTATTGACCAACCATATATTTATTGAATGCGGACCTGCAATGCTCAAATTCATCGTCTTAGTAAAAGTAAACAGCACCGTATCCTTTCCGTTTATATGATAAATAGTGTCATGCACAATGCTGCCGCCATCAAGCTGATAATACATTTGCACATTATTCTGTATTTGTCTTACACCATTGTACACTTTTACAATTAAAGGCACTTTGCTTCCTATTCCGCACTCAACACCTTCAGGCGATATGACACTTGCGATACCCACATCATTATGTACGGCATATATCTTTATATTATCAATCGTCAGCCCATTCCCAAAATTCCTGCTGGCAATAAGTGAAGTATCGTTTTGACCAAATCGCACTTGCATACTGCTTGAGAAATTTTCGCGGCCGTTACGCAATGCATCCGTCATTGAAAGCGTTCCGGACTGTTTGGTAATTCCTGTCACATCAGTACTATATTGGTAAAGCTGCTGCCAATTTACAGTATCATTACCACGCACCCACACATCATTCCCTACCATATATTTGGGTACACCATTTAACAGATAATCAAACTCAAGTCTCAGTTCATCTACCGTTGTATCATAACCACTTAAGTTAAATGTACCTGTAAAATAGTTTTGATTGCTATCCACAGCGGCCCAATCATCAATACTCATGGAGCGATTACCGGATATCAATAAGCTATCATTTATAAAACTCCTTATTCTACCTGAATCATTTCCATAAAAATCCCAATGTTCGTTAGGTGACATTCCAATTGAATCTCCTATTACACTTACAACAGGCATTGCTTCGAAATCATCCAGGAATGTTGTCATAAGATTTAACGGGGCATTATGCAGGTTTAATACAAATTTTATGCTTGTATCATTTTCATGAATGCCATCTATTGCTGACAGGTTTGTTACTGCCACAGCTATTTTATATAATCCCGGAGATGCTAAATTTAGTCCGGGCACAGAAACTACGGCAATGCCACCTGAAGATATAGCCGGTGTACTGAATATCTGCATTTGCCATGGACCACCGTTTATGCTGTACGATACACGATAGCCATTACATGCGCTGCCATATAAATTATGTATTTGCAGAGTCAATGTTTCATTTGAGCCCAACTGCGAACTTGTAAATTGTCTGCCGCTAACTGGCGCTATTATTTTATCTATACGCAGATCGCCGTTTGTAAAAATGCCCCCACTGCAGCTACCGCTGTTGGGCTGCCTGCCTATTGCTAGGCTCCGGTATCCTGGTACACCATTTATCAGTGGCCGAATAGCTATATAGTACATACTGTCTGGTGACAATCCGGATATTGTATACTGTGTATCTGCAACTACTGTTACTAATGGTTGCATATAGGCTCCGATCTTACTTAGCACAACGTAGCCTGTTGCATTACTTACTGCACTCCAATGTACGCCTATAGATCCCGGGCATTGTACCGTATCCAATGCAACCACGGGTTGCTGATTAATAACAAATGTGCCCGAAACAGACTGTTCTCCCGTACTATTTCTTGTCAATCTCAACTTACACTTATCTGCGCCAACATTAGGTGGGTACCAGGTGCAGTAAAGCTGGTTGGCAGGTATGCTGTTACTGATCATCGTCCAGCTTGTACCGTTATTAGTGGAATATTCCAGTGTAAACCCATGTGTATCTGACGACGCATCCCAATATACCTGGAAGGAGTCATTGGCAGCTATCACATCGCCCGCATGCGGATAGGTGAGCTGAATACCTGCAGGTACAAAATCATAAGCCACCGCATATTTTTGTGCTAACACAGGTAGGCTAAACGCTTTTACATTTACAGAATAGGTACCTGCTGCCGGATTATTTATCGTTACCTGCTCGCAGTTGTTTATATGGTCCTCTTTTTCTGTTGCCGCGTTTAATATATTGGCAAGTGTTGTATCAAGCACCAAAGGTTTATGTAGTGAAGAAGAAGGATCATTTACTGTTAAATCGAGGTCATTCACTAATTGATTATTTGCAAGCGGACTTGCACCTGTATCATTCCAGTACAGCATGACCTTTAGTATTGCTGTATTTGCAGGTACTGTGATATTAAAGCTTTGTGTACCACTGCTAATAGTATTTGTCGCATAATAATGATTATTCAATATTTGCAGCGATCTGTAAAAATTCAAAAAGCCAAAACCATATCTGTAGTCTGGTCCTGCGGTACCTATATCAGTTGTACCATTCAACAATATCGCTTTCAGCAAATCATTTTGAGGATTTACATTGCCGAATAATTGCCGGTAGCGCTGTGTCAAAAGCCCAACGCAACCCGCCACCTGCGGCGATGCCATACTGGTTCCCCCCGCTACTATATAGGTATCAGGGCCTATTGTGGAGTATACATCATAACCGTTAGCCGATAAGTCCGGCTTTAACCGCCCATCTCGCGTAGGTCCCCTCGATCCGTCCCATGCATTATTGTAAAACTTATCAGTGCTTGTTACTATTATAGGGTTCTTTGTACTCTGGTATCCGCCTACTATCGTGCCAAAGCCTACTGGATATGGACTGCAACTCAAACCGCCGTCATTGCCCGCAGCAAACACGTGTGTCACTACACCATATTGTTTTGAAATATTGTCCAGCAGCTGGCTATAAGCATCATACTGTCCTGCATAGCCACAGTCGCCCTCCGTTATTGCATAAGAATTGTTTGTTGAAGTCATATTATGCGTTTGCAACATGGAGGCGGTCTGTAGCCATACGTTTTCAAAGTAATGATCTACCAACGTAGCATGTGGCGCTACCCCCTCGCCTGCCGGATTTATATTGCCTGCCCCTCCTACTATACCGTTTACATGCACACCGTGGTGCGTTTCAGCAGCAGGGTTATAATTGATCACACGGTCAAAAAGATCCGGATGATAAATACCCGATACATTGTCACCAACACCTATTACCACACTATCGCCCAGTAAGCCATATCCGCCAACAGTGATCGGCAAATTTGCCAGATTCACTCTCTCCATCCCTTTCGATCTGTAATCCAGCATAACATCCTGCGATACCGGGTTAATATATTTTACACCATACCATTCAGCCAGACCCTTTATTTTATCGGCATTTATTACAACCTTATATGCGCCATAGTCATTAAGCTTATCCGGTATTATTTGGCCGCCATTCAGGCTTATTACCTTTTTGCAGGATGCAATATCTACATCTCCGTAAAATAATACCACTACCTCCGTTTGATTGCTTTTTAGCTCAGCAATGCGCTTCCACAGGTATTCGCTACCCTTCCACATAGCAGCCATAGGCACTACACTACGCAGATTTACAGTATTTATAGCCGAAGTATTTAACTGAGATTGTATAACACAAACAAATGCATTATCCTGCACATAATCTTCAAGCAAAACACCATTCATCTTCAGGCTTTCTCTTTCCTGTGCTGAGGGGATGTTGTAAAACTGTAGCAGCACTTGTATAGGTGACTTGTTTGCAATCTTACCAACACTATCCAGCCAATTTGCTGCGTTCGCATCAGCATATACATTTACTCTGCTCAGATGAATGATTCCGGCAGTTCCATTGTTTTGCGCCCATGTCCGGCTGCAAACCGAAAACAAGAAAAGAAGAAATAATAGATGAAGTCTGTGTAGAAATGAGGCCATATCAGATATCCTTAGATAAACGTAAAACACCTTCCGTTATTTTACGTTTTTGTCTATATACAAGTTACGGCTTTTTCACTTTCTGTCTGCTTAGATAAATGACATAGTATCGTAACTTTTTGCCAATATCTCTTTAGGCACTATACTCATCCATTTATCCAGCACCGTTGCATATACTTGCTTAAAGTCAATACTATACTTTATATCTCCTTGATCCAGATTACCCAAATCAGGCAATGGGTTATACAAGCCAGCCTTCTTCAATCCGCCACTTATGAAGAACATGTTGTTAGCTGTGCCATGGTCTGTACCATTACTTGCATTTTGTGTCACCCTCCTGCCAAATTCAGAAAAGGTCATGATCATCACATCGTTGAACCTTCCACTACATTGCAAATCAGCTACTAACGCACTCAAGGAATCATCCAGTTCTGTGAACAATTTGTTTTGCCGGTTCTTCTGGTCTACGTGGGTATCAAAGCTGCTGTGCGACACATAATAGACTCTTGTTTCTGCACCTGCATTTATCAGGTTGCCTATCATTTTCATATGCTTCCCTATTGCCGTATTCGGATATGTCTGGCTAGCTGTATATATCTTATTCTGCTGGTACACATAGTCTGCGGCAGATATTGTTTCGCTTAGTGTTCTGTATAAATAGCCCGCCAGTTGCGCATCATGCTCCTGTTCATGCGTTTGTATTAGCTTACCGAAGTATGGATTTCCCGCAGCGTTATGGAATTGATTTATATCCTGCACGGCTATTGCATTACGTTGCTTTCCTTTCATCGCCAGGCTCAGCGTATCATCTACTTCTATGGCAAAGGCATTATGTTTGTCGCAATCCGTACAGGCATTGTCCAGGTACCTGCCCAGCCAGCCGCTTGTCACCAGTTCATCTGCAGCGCTTCCACTCTGCCATATATCCATGCTCCTGAAGTGTGAACGGTTTGGTTCAGCATAGCCCACACCATTTACTATACTTACATAGCCTTTGTCATACAATGCTTTTATGCCCTTCATCATTGGGTTCAATCCCACTTCATCATTCAGACTCAAAGCCTCCTCTCGCTTTATTCCTATCACAGGGCGATTTTTATAGTAAATATCATTACGATATGGTATCACAGTATTCAGTCCATCATTCCCACCCGATAGCTGCACCACCACCAGCACCTTATGCCCTGGTAGATTCACTGGTTTACTTTCAAAAGCCTTCAAAAATTTTGGCACAAACATAGAGGCCGTTGCCAGCGAGCTCATTTCTAAAAATCTTCTGCGTGATACGCTCATATCTGCTACTTTGCTTTTTCTAACACAATTGATATTCAGGCATACCCATCAGCAGTATGCTTACGCTTTTTATATAGTCTTCTTCGTTATCCTTATCGCAAAACTGCTGCAATGCGTTCAATTGCGAATTGCTCACTGCAACAGGCAGCAAGTACTCGGCCATAGCCTTAGGTAACTCAGCTCTGCCATACCCTTTCCACTCGGCTACATAACTACTCCAATCAGCTATTGCTTGCCCTATCCGCACATTCTTGTTTGGGCTTGTACTCTGATTCACCTTATGAGTCATCATTATCTCCTGCTCGGTGGGTTTCAGGTCCAGGTTCAGCTCTTTTGACATGAATAGAGCCTGTGGCAATTGCATCCTTATCACAAGCGACGAGCTATCTATCCAGTTCTTTCCACCCGGCCAGCCAGCTACATTAGGCGGATTGAATAGGTGTTGTCCTAACACCCGTTGTATATAGGTCACCGTATTCTGATTTCTGAATTCTATTGGCAACAGCCTTTGGTAGCCTACCAGCAGCTCCACCGGGGCCTTTACCTTTGCACCTTTCACACTGTCATCGTAAAACCAATCTGCGGTAAACATGTGCTTCAACAGTGCCGCTATATCGTAGTTGCTTTCGTAGAAATGCTTTGCCATTTGCTGCACGTGCTTGTCGTTTACCTTCTCATCGCTTACAAAGTAGCGGTACAGTTTCTGACTAATGAATAGCGCTGTTTGCTTCTGTTCCAGCAGTATGTTCAGTATGTCATCACCGTTCCAGTTGCCCCTCCTGCCCAGGAACTGCTTCTCGCCATCATCATGCTGGCCTTTGTGAAATACGAACATGCCATACCCATCATAAGCCCAGCCGGTAAAGGCCCTGGCAGCCTCCTTTATATCCTGCTCTGTGTAGTGGCCACGCCCCAGGGTGAACAGTTCCATCACCTCTCTCGCAAAGTTCTCGTTCGGGTGGGCCTTCTTGTTCTGTTGATTGTTCAGGAATTGCAGCATAGCCGGGCTCTTGGATACGGCCCTCAGCAGGTCGCCGAAGTTGCCCAGTGCATTCTTGCGCACATCGTTTAGCAGCAACTGGTCGAAGTAGGGATTGGCAGTATGGGTGGCGAAGTGCCCGTGCCAGAAGATACTCATCTTCTCCAGCAGCGGGTATTGCGCTTCCACCATGGCCTGCACCCATAGCTGGTTCAGGTCTTTGGCGCGCTCGCGGAAGGCCTTCTGCTTCTCCTTGCGCATCAGGTCGTCCGTCAGCTCCTTCATTGCCTTGGGGCTGTTCTCTGCCCACTCCTCCTCGCTTATCATCTCCAACCTGCCGGGTGTGGTGGGCGGGAATAGCCCTACAACGCATTCCTTTATGGGCCTAGGCCGCCTATAGTCTGCTATACTGATGCCAAAGCCGGCACGGGCATATAGCAGCTTGTTCTGTTCCTGTAGCGTCATTCTCTCTCGGTTACCGTTTTTAGACCGCGGCCTGCTACAGAAGTTTATTGCCCCTTATCTTTTAACAAACTAAGAGCCCCTGACTGTTCATCAGGGGCTCTTGTATTTTCGGCATCTGTTGGCTTACTATTGTTCGCCTTCTTCAGCTTTCTTCATTTTGTCTTTAAGAGCAGCCAGTGCGCCAAGATCGCCGAGTGTTGGCTTCTCTACTTTGCTCTGTATGTTCTTAACCGCTTTCTTGGTTTTTTCGCCTTCAGCTACTGCTTCTTTCTTAGCAGCTTCTTTCTCTTCTACTTTACCCTGTTCCCACACTTTGCTGTGCGATACCATGATGCGCTTGTCATTGCGATCGAATTCGATGATCATGAAAGGCAGTGTTTCTTCTACCTCTACATTGCTACCATCTTCTTTGCGCAGGTGGCGTGCAGGTGCGTACGCTTCCAGACCGTACTGCAGTTGTACTGTAGCACCTTTGTCGTCTTTGCGGGTTACGCTGCCTTCGTGTACGCTGCCTATCGGGAAGATAGTTTCAAATGTATTCCAAGGATCTTCTTCCAGCTGTTTGTGGCCAAGCGCCAGTTTGCGGTTTTCTTTGTCAATAGAAAGTATTACTACTTCTATTTCGTCGCCCACTTTCGTGAATTCGCTTGGGTGGTTGTAACGTTTGATCCAGCTCAGGTCGCTGATGTGGATCATACCGCCGATACCTGTTTCCAGTTCTACGAACACGCCATAAGGAGTGATGTTCTTCACAACGCCTTTGTGACGGCTTTCAACCGGGAATTTGTTTTCAATAGTTTCCCAAGGATCTTCGCTCAGCTGCTTGATAGACAAGCTCATCTTGCGTTCTTCCTTATCCAGGGTCACTACTATTGCTTCGTGTTCTTCGCCCATGTGGAAGAATTCCTTAGCATTTATTGGCTGAGATGACCAAGTGATCTCAGAAACGTGTACCAGGCCTTCTACGCCAGGCATTATTTCCAGGAATGCACCATAGTCTTCTATGTTCACTACTTTACCTTTCACCTTAGCGCCTTCGCTTATTTCAGCAGGCAGGTTATCCCAAGGGTGAGGAGTCAGTTGTTTCAGACCGAGGCTGATGCGTTTCTTCTCGTCATCAAAGTCAAGAACAACCACGTTCAGTTTCTGTCCGTTTTCCAGCACTTCGCTCGGGTGCGTTACGCGGCCCCAGCTAATGTCTGTGATGTACAACAGACCATCAACGCCACCAAGATCAATGAACGCACCGAAGTCGGTAACATTCTTAACAGTACCTTCCAGTACCTGTCCTTTTTCAAGCTGACCAATGATTACGCTACGCTGCTGTTCGATATCGCTTTCGATAAGCGCTTTGTGAGATACTACGGCATTGCGGATAGCTTCGTTTATCTTCACTACCTTGAAGTCCATAGTTTTGCCTACATACTGATCGTAATCAGTAACCGGCTTAACGTCTATCTGAGAACCAGGTAAGAATGTTTCAAGACCATATACATCCACAATAAGACCACCTTTAGTCTTAGATGTAATAGTACCTGTAACCACTTCGCCGGTTTTGTAGAAGTCAACGATTTTCTGCCATGCGCGGGCCTGGCGGGCCAGCTTACGGCTCAGGTGCAGGTGACCGCTCCTGTCTTCTTTTTCCACTACCATTACCTCGATTTCATCGCCGATTTTTACGTCAGAGAGATCGCGGAATTCGTTCAGTGAAACAAGACCATCAGATTTGAAGCCGATGTTAATGATTGCGTCGGTCTTGGTGAGACCAACAATGGTACCATGAAGTAATTCAGATTCTTCAATAGATTTGAATGTACCGTCATAAACCTTTTCCAGTTCCTCGCGCTGACCTTTTGGATAAGACGCAACGTTACGTTTGTCTACGCTCCAGTCAAAGTCATCATGAGCTGATGCCACTGTTTGTTGAGATTGGATTGTTTGATTTTCTTCCAAATTTTAGTTCCTCCTTTTAAATAAAGATTTTTGGGACTGCAAAGATAAGGCATATATTAGAAAAAGAGGAAAAATATTTGGGTTTTATTGACCTGGATACGGTTGTGTGATGTTTTATGGTTTGTTTTTTGCATGCGTCTTTTGCTCATGTTGTTTCTCTTACTTTTCTTTTGCTTCCCCAAAAGAAAAGTAAGCAAAAGAAAAGGGGATTTTTTTGCTACTGCTCCGCCCGCAAAAAAAGTGGCTCTGCGCTGGTTTCGTGGTTCTTCTATCATCGGTATGGGCTGAAATTATGCCGCTTTTGCGGGGCTATCAGGCTTTAGGGTGCGTGGTTGCTTCATAGTCCTATTTGGCTTCGTTTGTCGTGTGTCCGGCAAAATTAAGGCCCGATCATGGGCTGGACGACAGCGCGCTTGTTGGTCTTCTGTTTTCATATTATAGTTCTTGAACATTCTTCTATTATAACCCTGGTTACCATGCGGTGAGGTTTGGCGGGGGTGGGTTGAGGTTTTTGAATTGGGTTAGCTCGTGGTGGGTTATTTCCCGCTTTTTGCTGATGAGGGGGTCGTAGACCATGCCGTCGCCGAGCCAGATGATGCCGTTGTGGAGCATAAATACCTGGGGCTTGTTCTCATTTTCGGGATTATTTTTTTGTTGCTTTTCTTCGGGCTGAATTGGCTGTATGTCGCTGTGGGATTCCGTATTATCATTATCCTGAATGTTACAAAAGGTTACATTGCCTTCGCATAAGCCCTGCTCAATGTGATCTGAAGTGTTATCGTCTATTTCCTGTTCCTCTTCTTCTATCTCGTCTGTGAGGAACATGTCCTGCATATTATAGAGGCGCTTTTTGTTTGTTTTTTGTCTTATAAGGGCGTCTGCGTGCAAAGCTACCTGCTTGCCAAGTTCCGGATCTTGTTTGCGGACTGACTCGACGAGCTCGGTGTATAGCTGCATATAATTAGATACGGGCTGCTGCTTGAAGGTCTGGATGTTCATTATAAGGCGGCGCTGAACGATGGACTCTTCTATAGTGGGTATACCGCCACGCTGGTGGATTGTCTCGTTGAGTACTGCAAGCTGATTGTAGAAGTCCTGCAGGAGCATGGCGGGGGACTGCTGGGCGGCGATGCGGAGTTGCCGCCACTGGCCTTGCTGTATCCAGAGGCCGACTGTTTTGCGACTTACGTCTAAAAGAATTGCTATTTGCTGCTGGGTGAGGCCGCCTTGCAGATATAGCTCGCGGGCCTGGGTATTCTTTTGCATTGTGTTATAGGTTTATAGGGCGATAGGATTGAAAGAGCTTTTTTTGTGTAAAGTTCTGACGGGGTTTGGGCGTGGGCAAATTGGAAATCTATGCTACCGCAGTTACTGCGGTAACTTACCGCAATTAGTGCGGTAGCATAAAAGATTTTTTGCGTTTAAGTGATTGGTTTTGTGTAGGGTTATATATAGGGGTGTAAGCTGAAGAAATTTTAAAGTTTCTTATGGTGTTTTTGTATGGTGTGTTCTGCTTTGTGTTGCCTGCATGGCGCGTGTTCCTACTTTCTTTTCCGCAAAAGAAAGTAGGCAAAGAAAGCCGCCCGAAAAAAAAGCTTCAGTTTTTTCGGGTTGGTGCTGCTATGAGTGACAGTGCTACTACTCTGCCGGGCTAATTAACTCCGATAGATAGAACCTGATTCACACAAGATTAGAGGATTACCAGGGCTCATGTTTTTGTTTACTGTGTCATTGCGACGAAGGAAGCAATCTCACGGAATGAGTGGTGCTTTAAAATACGATGCTTGTTATAATGTTCTTGTTTCTTAATTCTTGTGTTGCGCAAGGTTGTTCTTTCTTTGGCGGCAAAGAAATGAATGTCGGAATCAGAATTTACAGGATTAGAGGATTGCCAGGATTGTTTTGTTGCTATTTTCCGCGTCATTGCGACGAAGGAAGCAATCTCACGGAATGAGGACGCGCTTACTTTCGTGTTTTTGCATTTGCTTGTGTTGCGCAAGGTTGTTCTTTCTTTGGCGGCAAAGAAATGAACCAAAGAAAGCCGCCAGGAAAAAAAGCTTCATTTTTCCCGGTTGGTGCTACTATGGGCGACAGTGCTACTGCGCTGCCGGGCTAATTAACTCCGACGGCATATGTTATGATTTTTATTTCGCCCGTCATCACGACATAGGGAATAATAGGTTTAATAGCTGACAATGGTACGTGAAAAATACCCTATTATATACGTAACCATCAATTTACTTTTACACTTATTCTTTTTTTAACCATAAAATCTATTCTATGCCAGCAGCTTACATTGAACATCGGCCACTTTCGACAAGTGAGCACGAACCAACTTCTCATTACGTAATAGTAGCAGATGGTAAAGAGTCAGGAAACTACCCTACTCAAAGCGCGGCAAAGACGGCGGCATGTAATATGGGCTATAGCCCTGTACATGTTGCGAGGCAACGTCATTTACAAGATAAAAGAAACCCTGCACATTGGCGTGTAGATCCTTGTTAAGGAAAGGATGATATACGGTTTCTTTGTAGTGCAGCATAGTGCTGCACTACAAAGGGTTTTCAGGTATACTGCACAGAACGGGATTGCAAATCCCCATCAGTTTGGTTCCGGATTACAAATCCGAAACAGCCGGTGTATTGAAATTGATATTCTTTCATTTGCTAAGACAACAAGCTAAGCATAAAATATAGATAAGTTCCCGGCAATTTAAGGATTAGATTCGGGCGTTGCAAACGCCCGACCTTGGGATCCTCGTTATAAACGAGGATTCAGGGAGGGGGTATTTTTCACGTGGTGGTGAAACGGATAAGGATTTGTTATAGATTTATTGTTGACGTTACTAATGTGGATGGATTTGTTTGTGTGTGGTGACGTGCGCGAGTGTTGTTGATGAAGAACACCAACAACGGAGAAACGTCATTTACAAGATAAAGCGCAGCCGGCACATTGGCGTGTAGATCCTTGTTAAGAAGAGAATGATACACGGGTTTTATATAGTAGCATAGTGCCTATGTTACAAAAAATTGGAATTATTACATTTAATATTTATCATACTATATATGTTTAGAGCCTTCAACTTACACAACAAAATTTATATAATTAGATTAACACATTTGCCAACTCTTTCAGAAACAATACGTTTAGAAGACCATAGAGGAAACGAATTTACACCTCCTAACGGCAATACAAAATCATTCCTAAGATATATAATTCAAGAGCTTGCCTTGCAAATTCAATTGACAAAGCCAGATGGGACTACAAAAACTACTAATGAATTGGGGAAAGATATTATTTCAATGCTTTAATTTCCAAGTTAAATATCACGGATAAATTAATAAATAAATATGGCACTTGCAACTTCTTATTTGGTAGCAACCAATAAACTTGATGATATTTTCAATGCATTACTTTCTGCAAAGGCACCCACAAGTTTATCTACTGGATTCTTGAAAACATTAGGATTTACGAGCAGCAATGATGCACTCTATGTCCGAGTTTTCAAAGACCTTGGCTTAATTGACTCTTCAAACACACCAACTGAAAAATATTTTAGATTTTTAGACCAAGCAGAATCTAAAAAAGTAATTGCAGAATGTGTTGAGGAGGCATATTCAGACTTATTTGCATTAAACAAAAAAGCAAATGAGTTAAGCGAAGCTGACATAAAAGGTAAATTTAAAACATTAACGCAAGGTTCTAAGGAGGATAATATTATTAACTTGATGGCTAAGACTTTTAAAGCATTATGTGATTATGCCGACTGGTCTACCAAAACTACCATCAAAACAAATATTTCAGAAACTAGAATCGAAAAACAATTAGAAATACCCAAAGATATTACTCCGGAATCAGGGGGAAGTGATAAGAAGAATGTAAAACCGAGTTTACATTATAATATAGAAATTCATTTGCCAGAAACACGAGATACAGCAGTATACGACGCAATATTTAAGAGTTTAAAAGAACATTTGTTTTAATGGATAATTATTATTCTTTCGTATTTAAAGGACTTCTTACAGAAGACGCATTAGACAAAGCTGGACGGAAAGGCAAAACTCATTTTTCGGATGAAGACGCAAAGATGTTATCATCAATTTTAGCAATTGATGAAATGGATGACACATTTGTTATAAGATCCAAAAAAATGGCTATAGTGTATACTGCCATAGCAGCATTTGAAAATTCAGTTAGAGCGTTTATTGAAAAAAAATTATTGGAAGAAGTAGGAGAAAATTGGTGGCTGCTCGCCGTTGACGATACTATTAGAAAGAAAGCAGATGGGAGGATGGAAGAAGAAAAGAAAATAAGATGGCATACTCCAAGGGGACTAAGTCCAATAAACTACACAGAGATGAAGCATCTCGCTGACACTATCAGGAAAAATTGGAAATTATTCGAACCACACTTAATAACTTTTGATTGGGCCGCAAATATATTAGATACTGTCGAACGTTCAAGAAATGTAATAATGCATAGCGGAGATTTAGGAAATAGAGATATTGAAAGGATTGGTTCACATATTCGTGATTGGGTTAGACAAGTTGGCGCATAACCGCAGCCAACTATTCAAATCGATAATAATGCAATAATTACCTTTATAAGACGCAAGTCTAGTAACATTAGTGTTTGCTAGTGTTATGTTTGGCGTTGCAAATACCAAACCTTGAATTCTCGTCGCAAACGAGAACTATAGGGGGAAAAGCGCCCTAAGAAATATGACAAGTTAGCAATGCTCAAACAAAATTTTTTGCACTGTATTAATCGGAATGATGAAATAGTTTGTCATCATTGGTCGTTGCCTGCGCCGCTAAATAGCGTGGTAATGCTTAATAAACTTGCATTTGACGAGCCATTGGATACACCTCTATATACATGTGATGTTGAGAACTTTTATGAACAACCAGAGTTATGCTTTTCTGGCTTAGGTTCTCCATGTTTTAGAAGTATACTTTATGCATCAATTCTACGAAAAGGGAAAAACCTCGTAAACGGATATGGGAAACCAATTGAAATAAAACTTGAGGATAAAGAACAAATTCTCTTTAAGGCAGATTTGGGAATAAATTTCGAAAAAATTCGCAGAAATGAATTTAGTCATAAACCTAGCAGAATGTCCTCAGTATTTGTTGTAGAGGATAGCTGGGAGGGCAGATTATGTCTTAGTCAAATGTTTTATCAAGGCTATTCTTCAGGAAAATACGCTCCTTTTATTTTCAATGTAAAAGTTGTCGTCTGTCTTTTTTCGCATAAAGGTGATATACAATGGCTAGATGAATATAGGGAAACTCAGAATGTTGAATGTATAAGAGAATATTGGCGTGGGAACGCATTCAATAGCTCTCCAATTTATGAGTACTTTCTTGAAGGAACAATCATACCAAATAATCGAGAACAAATACTAGAAATCAGAAAGCAAAATGCTGACATATTGGGAGGTTGGAGCCAACAACATTGGCGTAATTTAAATGAACTAGAGTTTAAACTATGGTTTGATAACAAATAATTACTTTATCCTGCAATTTTCCAGTTCTTTAGCTCGAAGTTCATCAAAGCTGAGTGCCAAACCTCTTGGTTGTGTCATAGAAATCGCAATGACGGGATATTATTATAGTGATTGCAAAAAAGTAATGATCGCTTCCCTGTCTGCTCTTGGTAGTTTGGTGAATTGGGTAATGGAGTTTTCTGCTTCACCACCGTGCCAAATGATGGCTTCCTTTAGCGTGCGTGCGCGGCCGTCGTGGAGGTAGTATGGTGTGCCGTTGGTCTTCTGGAAGAGGCCTATACCCCATAGCGGCGAGGTGCGCCATTCGGTGCCATCGGCCAGGTAGTCGGGGCGGTTGTCGGCAAGGCCGGGGCCCATATCGTGCACCAGCATATCGGTATATGGGTGTATGCGCTGGTGGCTGAGTGCGGGCAAGGTAACATTTACATCGGTGTACATGGTGGGCTTGTGGCAGGAGGCGCATTGTATCTGCGCGAAGAGGGCTTCTCCATGCTTTACCACAGGGTCTGTAACATCGCGGCGGGCAGGCACTGCCAGGGATTGCACATAGAACTTTACGGCATTTACCAGGCTATCGGGCAGGTCGGTGCCTTTGGTGTCTTTTACACTACTCCACTGCGGCTGACCATAGACGCTCTTCTGCGGGAATACGTAGGATGTAATGCCCATATCCTGCTGCATGGCTGCGGTGACCTGCACAAGGAGGCTGGCGGTATTGGCCTTCAGGCCGAAGCGCCCGAGTTCGGTCTTTTGTGTGTAGGGATTGTACACATAGTTGGCCTTGCCGCTGATGCCATCTTTATCGGCATCATAAGGGTCGGCAAAGGAGCGGATGGTAGCCTCGGGTATCAACTCCAGCAGTCCCAGGCCGAATACTGGCGGGGCCAGGCGCGGAGACATAAGGTAGCCCGCAGGCAAGGGAGTGTAGGGATTGGACAATGTGTAAGTTGGTTTTCGTAGTGATAGGGTTTCGTCATCGGGGAATGTGAATGGCTCTTCGGTATAAGTGATATTGACCTTCGCCTCGGGCTGAGTGCCAAAGAGAGCAACATCCTGCAACTGGCCACCGTAACCGGGGATAGGCAAAGGGCCACCATGCAGGTCGCTGCCGGGCAGGCTGAGGCGAATGAGTAAAGAAGAATTGACAAGGCCTGCGGTGGGGATGCCTGCACCATCGTTGTGATGGCAGGACACGCAGGAGACATTGTTGAAGACCGGGCCAAGGCCGCCATAAATGGGCGCGGGCGCTGCTACGAATGACTGCTCGAATATCTTATCGCCGAGCTCGTGCACGTGCTGGTCCCAGCCGCTGAGGCCGGGGATGGGGCTGCTGAAGGAGAGCGAACTGATATCGAAAGTGGTAGCTGCACCGCCTGATAAGCGGGCATCGTAAGCGTCGTCGTTGCTGAGCAC